>OMAG01000891.1_pt1 | contig 10762 bp, 7 predicted proteins | sample 1673781 | NCBI WGS metagenome assembly OMAG01 (sample SAMEA103958127, study PRJEB25191) | human gut metagenome | biome: human-associated habitat [ENVO:00009003]; feature: intestine environment [ENVO:2100002]; material: feces | place: Germany | collected 2013/2015 | reverse complement strand
ATACTGACGGCGAGGGCTTTATAGATGTTTACCACTACTTCCGGCGGGATATATGGTATATGTTTCACCTACATTCTGACATAAAAAAGCCGAGGGGCTTTCATAGTGAAAATCCCTCGGCTATGTAGTTATCTGCATAGGCGTTGACCGTTTTATTTGCAAATCTATTCTGTTGTATGTGACAAGTATTGGAGAATGTGCCTTTGTCAAAAAAATTAGAATTTGCGCGAACCCTTTTTTCGACGGAAGATATACAGATGTATTCGATTGCTATAATACGAACCTCTGCGCGATAAGCAATTTTTTCTGAAATCAGCCAATATTAAATAAAGTGAAAAGAAAGGTATTACAGTGCCCTCAGCAGAAATGCCATATACAATGGAAGCGTCAGAACTTGCCCCATGCGCCCAACATTATAGTCTCCAAGCTTGATGGCGCTGCTGACGTGATATTTTTCCGGATGATTCAAAATCGTCTTCGTACTCTTGATGTTGCCGGTCGCCGCTTTTACTTCCACGAGCGTACACTCGCCTTTGTAACGGATTACAAAATCTACTTCCAAGCCGGAATCCTTGTGAAAATAATAGAGTTTCCGTCCCATCTTTGTAAAAATATCGGCAATCAGGTTTTCAAAGATGGCACCTTTGTAGCCGAAAAGATTACCCTGCAGAATGTCATATTGCGTGCCGTCTTCCAGCATACTGACGAACAGACCCATATCGCGCATATATACCTTGAAAGTGTCCTCTTCGGCGTTGCCGTCCAGCGGCAGTTCGGTAATGGAGAGGTTATAGCAGCGGGAGATGATCCCTGCATCCTCGATCCATTGCAGGCTCCCGGCATATTTTGCAGCTGTGGAGCCTTTTCGGACAACAGAATACTGGAATTTCTTATTTTCCTTGGCTAACTGACGGGGGATGGACTGGAAGCACTCCTTGATGCGGGACTTGTCTTTCTTTTCCGCGTATTTCACCATGTCGTCTTCATAAGAACGCACGATGTCACGCTGGATACGCAGCACTTCGTTCATCTGCTTGCTGTCCACAAAAGTCTGTACCGCATCCGGCATTCCGCCGACGACGGCATATTGCAGCAGGAGCTGCTTCATGCGGCTGTGTAATGCGTCCGGCACCGGCGTTTCCGTATCCAATGCTTTTTGCAACATATCAATGACCGGCTCGGAGATCCCGTTTGCCCACAGGAATTCCTCAAAATCTAGCGGATACATATCAATTACGGTTTCCGAACCTACGGGAACTGATTTCGGCTCCTTGCCATAGCCTTTTACGCCGAGCAGAGAGCCGGTGCCGATCACATCGTACCGACCGTCGATCCGAAAGAATTTCAATGCGGTTCGGGCCTCAGGGCAGTCCTGTATCTCGTCCAGCACCAGAACGGTCTCTCCGGTCTCGAAAACCGCCTCTTTTCCAAGCAGTGCAGAAAGCAGCATGACGATGTTGTCAATGTCCAGAGACCCCGCAAAAACGGAAGCATAGTCCGGATTCTCGAAGAAATTCAGATAGACCACATGCTTATAATTTTTCTTAGCAAACTCCAGCACGGAAAAGGTTTTTCCGCACTGTCTGCATCCTTTAATGATCAATGGCTTGTGCCCCGGTGTGTTTTTCCATTCAGTCAATCGCTTTTCTATTTTTCGTTTTAACATCGCGGCTCCCTCCGAATCGTTTTCCTAACTTTGCGCATAGCATATCACAAATCGTGAACTTTTTCAAGGGACTTTGATTATGAATTGCAAACTTTTTCGGACGACTTTTTGCAATAAAATAAAACTTTTTAAAACGACTTTTTGCAAAAACTACGAAAATGTGTAGTAGTCAAGAAAAGTAGACACGAAAAATATTTATTTTTGATTTGCTTTTTCAAAAGTAGACATGAGGAACATTTTTGCGGAAGTTGTTTTTTCAAAAGTGGACACGGACAATAATTTTTGCCGAAATCCTTTTTCAAAAGTGGACACGATGATTCGAAGCCTTGTAATGTCCTTGTTTGCAAGGGATAGTAGTTTTGGATAGAGTAGAGAGACAAAATCAAAAGTAGACACGGCACAGAGTTATTTTTCTGTATCTTTTCGTTTCTGCACGAATTTGGGTTCTTCGGTCAGGATGCGCTTTGAAAAGGTATCTTTCTTTTCAAGCTCACCTCGATAGAAACGCTTGCAGTAGTTATCCGGTGTGTCATAGCCGATTGCAAAGCAGGGACGCTGCCGGTTATAAAAGGCAACATAGCGGCACAGGACATCTTTCACGGCATCTCTCGTACGGCATTCTTCTAATCGAAAATCGATGAATAGTTCTTCTTTTATCCAACCGTTTAGAGCCTCATTGACGGGATTGTCCGTTGGTTTACCTGCCCGCGACATGGAGCGGACAATGTTGCAGTCCTGAATCAGTTCGTTGTACGCTTTTGAGGAATACACAGAGCCTTGGTCGGTATGGATAATGGTTGGTTCTTTCTTTCCACGCAGCAGCTCAACGACATCCGCAAGACCGTCCAGATACTGCTCCCGCCCACCACGGCGTTCAGATAGTTTCCATGTGAGTATCTGTTTCGTAAACACATCAAAGTAGAGTGTCAGCTCAAGATAAAATATCCACGGCTTCAATACCGTCATATCTGACACAATGACCTGGCGAGGTCGATCTACGGTATCCCAAGTTGTGAAGATAAGATTTGGATACAGATCTCGTATCTTTCTGGGGCGATAATATACTTGATGCTTGGTTTTTGCCTTTATTCCCAGAAAACGAAAGGCCTTGTACACATAGTTATCGCTTATATTCTGCTGATAATTGACTCGTATAAAAGCCGCTACCCAACGGTAGCCGTGGGATGGATGGGCATTATGGACTTCGGAGACTAACGCGATAACTTCTTCACGCTTCAGATCCCGCGTACTCTTGTCCCGTTTCTTCCACTTGTAATAGCCGGACCGACTGACGCCCATGAGAGAGCACAGTTCCTGAACCTCATAGTCTCTGGACAGCAGTTCTACGATTTCGAATTCTTCGGCCTTAAACGAATGAACTCCTGTTCCCCAGTATCCGTCGTCTGCACGACATAGTTTTTTTAAGCCGTTCATTCTCAATTCGCAGCTTGAGTATCTCACGCTTGTAGGATTCCTCCGTTCGGTCAATTCCCTCCGGGAGGACATCTTTGATCTCGCTATCTGCACGAGCCAAACCTTCCAAGCCGCCCTCATCATACTGCTTAATCCACTTCTGGAATGCACCGGTTGAAATGTGGTTTGCTTCGCAGAAGTCACGCATTTTAATACGCGTGTTGCTTTTGTACTGCCGGATCAGGAATTCCTTTTCCAACGGATTCAAGTGTTTAGACGTTTATGATTAAAGATCTCTTGTGAAGCCACAATTTGGAAAAGAGGAGCAGCCATAAAAGTCGCCCTTCTCACCTGTTCTTTTTACCAAAAGACCTTTACAAAGTTCGCATCTCATACTTGGATCAGGTGCTATCTCGATTTTTTGATAGACATTCAAATCGAGTAGTTCGGAAACTCTGTTCAGTACTTTTGGGCTGGCTATACGCTGCATTTGTTCCGTAGTAGATTTGTGACTCAACAAATTTAGACTGCCCTGCCAAACCACAACGTCATCAATCAGTATTACTTTTTCGTGCATTCCTTTACGGATTCGTACAGTAATACCGTCTCTTCGCATACCATCGATCAAATTTCGGGCTGCTTTTTGATAAAAGCCTGCATGCTCGTTTACTGATCGAGTGTAAACGATCACTTCTCCGCCTCTTTCGATAATTTGCTTAAATATAGGCAATAAAATTTCAATTCGACCCTTCCGAACAAAGGGACAAAAAATAATTAAGCGGGTACTGGTGCTTTTTAAATCCGGAATCACGTTGGCCCAAAAGCTGTTTTGGCTGTATTGACTCAATGCTTCAACCAACATACCTGAACGTAACTGACGAATCTCGTTTTCTTCGTTTGTAGTTTGAAAACCGATTCCGAGATCGGAAACGGACAACGTCGTTCCGCGTTGGCGCAAAATATTCAGCAGATCCTTGAAAATTTGTCCTGAGAAATTCTGTTCGACAAACTCTACATTTGCCAACAGAATAAACTTAGATTTTGCTCGTGTAACAGCAACATTCAACATGAGTGAAGCACTTGAATTTTTTCCGTTGTCGTCATCAAAAAAGAACCAGTTTGTGTCCATTCCTTCGCTTTCTACGGAATCGCAGATAATTATATCATATTCTCCGCCCTGAAAGCTATGTACAGTGTTCACCTCGATGCGTTTCCTTTTTGTGCTGTCTTTACCCAGAGCTTCATCTAAAATATCATTAATCAAGTCTTTTTGTGGACGATACGGGACGACAACTCCGACCGAGGTCTCACTGCCGTTAGAATTTTTGGTGCCTAAATATTCTTGCGCCATGGTTGCTGCCAATGCGGCATGGTATAAGTTGCAGCGGCTTTGCCCGTTAGAACCTTGATTCATCCATGGAGTGCCTTCTGAAGTATCTACCAAAACCAACGGCTGTTCTCGTACCCAACGATCGGATAATACCTTGGATTTTGTGTTATCTCCACTTTTTAAAATACCACCGTAGAATAATTTGTTAGAAATCAAGGCAATATCGGGATTCATGCGATATTGAATGCTCAACGGTTTTACGAATTCACAGGTTCTGGCTTTGTGTACCGTATTTATACCGACAATGTCGAAAAAGCTTCTGTTTTGCCAAGATTTCAGCAATTCATTTTTACTTTGCGTGCCGATGGGAGGTAATTGGAGAAAATCACCAATCAAGGTACAGGAGGAGTGAACAAGTCCCAGCGCAAAAAACATAGGCAGTAACGGAGCCATGCTGATCTCATCAATGAACAGCACATCATATCTTTGTGCCTGCAAATCGGCAGACATGTATGTCATGGATAATGTAGCGCCAATGACTACGGCTTCCTCGATCACATGCTTGCGCATAGAGGAGATTTGCTGCTTTAATGTATCGATTTGTTGTTCAAATGCATCTGCTTTTTTGGAAAGCTCTTTGATTTTATTTTCAAAGTTTGACTCAGTAAGACCGACGACCGTAAGATCAGACCGAATTGCTGATGTTTTAAGGCGGATAGTTTCTTCTAAGTCGGCAATTTTCAAAGAAAGAGTAGTTTGTTCACTTTGCAATAAACCAATAGTGTTTTGCTTTTCACTATAAGAAAATTCGGTGTAGCTAATTTTCTCTTTTATGGATAGAATTTTCTGTTTTGTGCGTTTGGTTTGGAAAAATTTGTTTTCCAATTTGAAGAGTTGAATGTTCAGAGATTGCAGTTCCATTTCATCTGATCGAAGTTCTGCTGTATATCGATCAAGTTTAGTTACTTGCTGTTTATATAGCACCTTTTCCTCAGACAATTTGTTCTGTATTTGCTGACGTTCTTCCAGTGCAGATTTAATTTTTAAAAGATAAGAGAGCATATCCTGCACCTGCTGCAATGCTGTGTCGATGTTTCCGATTTGGGTGCTAAGCTCATCTGACTTAATTTCAACTACTTTATCTAAGGAGAGCATAGGGTAATCATTCAGCTGCGAAGTTCCCATTCGAATTAAATGACCATTTTTATAAATTGATTCTTCACAGGAAATATTTGCCAGTTCTTCCATTGCACCGTCTACTGCAGTATTTGTATGGGAAAGAAGGAGAACACGGTGTCCCAGCTTTATTTGTTCTTTGATCGCAACTGCTATTGTATGTGTCTTTCCGGTACCCGGAGGTCCCCAAATGATGGTATCACCTTGAAAAGAACGTATTACAGCAGCTTTTTGATATTCGTTTATTTGACCGTATCTTGTTAAGTTCGGTAAAGATTTAGTATAAGTTTGAAACTGGCCGTTAAATAATCGTGCTGCGAGTGCATACCGTTGATCGGCGTTATTCAAGGTTTCTTGAAAGCACTGCAGAAGTTTCTTAGGCAGAGCGGTACGGTCCAGAAAGAGTATTATTTCCTGATTTAAAGATAGAGTACGTATTGTTCTCAAGCGAATTTGACAGTTTTGGGCGGAGACGAATTCACAATCCAAAGAATCAAAATCTGTTACGAGCTTGTATGCGACATTGCTTTGGTAGGAAAACGGATGCTCTGTGCGAAACTCGTATATATTGTACCCGCCGGTATTCTTATAGAGCGTACCGTTTTTCAAAATAATATTATTATCTTTTGCTTGTTTTAGTTCTTCAATTTCAATTTTTAATACTTCAATAAATTCTTGAATATAGTTTTTAGGCGTCATGGGGGCCTTTCTTGTCATGTTTTGTCATCTTTTGTCAAATAAGCAATATTAAAAGCACAAATCTAAATAATTTGATATTCATATTACAATTCTACCAAATTTTAGTGTGAATTTCAATAGAAGATAAAAGGAGAAAGCACAAGAATTGGCCCTAAAAAAAACCTGCACTCAAAGAATCATGGCGGAGTAAAATGTCAAGATGCATTTTCAAGCAGCGCTTGACCTTTTGCCTTGCAAATATATAATATAAACGAGATTATCATAAGGGCATACATAGAATGTTGTTTTTAGCATATTCAATAAAGATGGCGTTAGATATTGCAAAGGAACGCATGGATATTCTCCTGGTTAATGAAGATTATCTGGTATAATTGATAATTTATTGCAGATGCTTTCTGCCCTTGCGATAGTAGTCAAACGATAGGAGGCGGAGCAACTATGATCTATTATACTGCCGATACGCACTTCGGTCATGCTAATGTTGTAAAGATGTGCGAGCGGCCATATCCCGATGTGGAAGCCATGAATGAAGCGATGATCGCTGCATGGAATGAACGTGTACATGGTAATGATACCGTATACATCATCGGAGATATGTTCTTTCGCTGTGCGGATCCTGAAAGTATCTTAAGGCGGCTTAAGGGGAAAAAGCGGCTGATCGTGGGTAACCATGACGGCTCTTGGATGGGAAAAGTTGATTTGAGCCGCTATTTTCTCAGTGTAGATAATTTTCTTGAGATTTCGGATGGCGTACACGGCTTGACGCTTTGCCATTATCCGATGCTGACCTGGAAGCACGCCAAACGAACTTACATGATCCACGGTCATATCCACGCAGATACCTCGGCGGATTTCTGGCCGTTGATTCAATGCCGGGACCATGTATTGAATGCCGGTGTGGATCTGAACGGCTACCGTCCCGTCACCTTCGATGAGTTGGTAGAAAATAACCGCAAATTTAAGGCCGAGCATGATGTGTAGAAGGCTGAAATAAGCTTCATCACTTTTATCTCGAAGCAAAAAGAAAAAGACTTACCGGTTTATAAAAAATTCCGTCGCAGTGAAAGCTGTGACGGAATTTTTTAGCATGGATTTATAGATCGTAATTCTTTTTCAATTTTTTGAGGCTGCGGTGGATGCTGTTGCAAACGGCAGAAATCGTGCATCCTTCGGACTGGGAGATTTCCACATAGCTCATACAAAGAAAGTACCTTTTATAGATGCGCTGCTGCTGGGATGGGGTGAGCGTTCGGAATGCTTTTTGCAGCTTTCGTCGGCGCTCCTTTTGCTCCTGCAGGTCTTCGGGCACTTCGTCGTTGAGTAAATTCCTTTCGTTTTCCGCAGTCAGGGCGTAATCTAAAGAGTAGTAGGCCTGATACCGGCATAAGCGGCGCTGATACGCCTTTTCTTCCAATATAGAGCAGCGCATCATCTCCTCGATTTCATCCGAAACTGAAATTACAGAGTCTTCGGTATAAAGCTCCGGGTAATATTTCCGCAGATTGATCTCTTTCATAGAAAATCAGGAGCGCTTGGTTTTCAGTCGGATGATGCCGTACAGAAACACGGATATTAAGAGAATGAGCAGAGCAAAAAGCAGCCCTTCCGTAAGCCCGTTTCGATATTCATTCGTCCATGTGGATCGGTGAACAACCGTGTCGGTGTGCTCAGGCTTTTCTTCTGACGAGTTAGAAGCAGAGCGCGTTTCGTCGGGAAAAATTCGATGCCCACGCACAAGCAGGCGGTGCGTATTCGTGCCGTATGGCGTGCAGGTCAGCAGCGTCAAAAGGTCTTCGCCGTCGATGATCTGAATGGGTCGGTGTCATCGGGTGTTGTGACCGTGATTTTGTCTACCTCATACGTCAAGGTTTTATTCAGCACGTAAAGATAGACCAGATCACCTTCTTTGACCTGATCCAAATCGGTGAACATTTTGGAATCTGCTCTGCCGGAGTGTGCGGCTAAAACGGCGTGCGTGCTTCTTCCGCCGACGGGCAGAGAAGAGCTCGGTAGGTGCCCTGCGCCCTTGCTGAGCTCGTTTTCCGTACAGCCGTGATAGATCGGCAGGCGTATTTGAATGGATGGAATTTCCACATAGCCCATAATGCCGTCTTCGGTCGTGCAGAGAAGTTCGCCGTAGTCCGGGCGTTCTTTCTCATCGGTCTTGCCGGTAAAAAGGGCATCGTTATAGATTTCGGCTTGCTTGAATGCGTCGGTCAGATCGGCATCCTCAATTTTTGCAAGCGCCTTTTCGTACTCGGTCAAGACAACGGATCGTTTTTGCTCGGTATACCAGTTCCCGAACGCCGGGTATGCGGCTGCCCCGATGCCGATGAAGAAAAGAACAAGAAAAAGAACGTGCAGCAAAATTCGCTTTTTGTGCATAAAAGTCTCCTTAATTAAACGGAGCCCGCCTGTAAGCTTCAACACAGGCGGGCTCGCTTGTTATGCTTTTTTAATCGTCAAACTTATCTTTTTTCTTGAAAACCAGAAGCAAAATAACCGCTGCGGCACTGAGCACGGCGAGGGTTATGCCGCCGGCTGCAAGAAGTGTGGTGCCGGCATCGCCGGTTTTCGGCAGGCGATACCCGCGCGTGTTCATCACACGAATCGGCACAATGGCGGAAGCAGAACCGTTATCGTCGTTCATGTCTTTGGCATTGCCGTTTTCAAACGCTTCGGCAGTCAGCTCGCTCTTTCCGCAGGTGCCGCAGATCTTGCCGGACTCTTTCGCGCGGATTTCTACGGTGATGAAATTGCCGAGCAGCGTGTAATTTGCATCCGTGTTGATCTCCGTCACGCGGTAGGTGTCGTCTTCAAGACCTTTTAAGAAAAGATGCCCGGAGCTGCCGGGGGTCAAAACGGAAGCATCGTCTTCCCTTTCGGCATGTCCGCTGACGAGGTAATTGCCGTTATCATCGGAATTTGCCGTTACCCAATAGCCGTCGGTCGTGTTGTAGAGCTTGAACTGCACCTTGGAATAATCGCCGAGGTTATCCGAGAACAGCTTTAAGAGGTCTAATCCGTACACGTAGAAATGGCAGTCGTCCGTTAAAGTGTCCGAATACGCCGTGTTAGAGCGCGACCACGTTAAGGTGACTTCGTTCGGGTTGCCAATGTCGCCATATACCGGCGTATCGGAGACGGAAGCCGTATATGTGATGCGCATGGTGCAGCCGGAGTAACCGCGGTATAAGCTTGTGTTTGGGTCATAAACCGCATTGCTGTTGTTGAGCTCCTCTAAGCCGGCGTCGGTCATTTTGATGCGCATGACGGATTCATCGCCCAAAGCGCTGTAAGAAACGGCAATTTTTCCGTCCTGCTCCGTCCAAACTGCCACGCGATTTTCTTCGGTGCAGGATTTGTCGCTGAACCACTCGATGCGAACATCATTCTTACGGTACGAAAGCCCGGCGCTCAGTGTGTCCGTGTACGTATATTCGGAGAAAGAAGTGGCGCGGGACGTGATCGACGGCAGCGTAGAGAGAATCTGATATTCAATCAAGTCACCGATGGAGCCGGTGGCGGTGTGCACATAGCCGTCTGTGATTGAATCCGTGCCGTCGTTTTTGCCGGTGTCGGCTTTGGACTCGCGCAGCGTCTTTTCAAGTGTCGGCGCGGTGCGCTCGTTTTTGGGGTAAACGGTAACGTCGTAGTTCCAGTTCATACCGTCAATGCTCGTCATAGGCAAGGAAAGCAGGAATGGCGCCGTGGTGTTGGAAACCGTTTCGGGAACCTGCGTTTCTACAAACAGATATAATCCCTGCTCGAGTTCCGCGGCCGAGGTGTGCCCTGTGCCGTCCGTTTCCGGCATAGAAGTGCCGTTTTGGCGGATAAAAGCTTCCAGTGCGTTTTTTGTTTGGCTTTCCGCTGTGTTCAGATGATCGGAAAGCGCATCGATCAAGGTATCCGAAGTGAAATACAAGTCGCTGCGGTCGGTTTTGTAGGCGTCTTCGGAAGTGAGATCAAGGCAATTCATAAGCGCGGTGGTTTTGTCGCCGCCCGGCAATTTATACAGCAGCATATTTTGATGTTCACCGTCTTTTGTTTCGGCATGTACTGCAAGATCGGCAATTTTGGCGTAGCTGAATACAACGCCTTCTATGGCGTACGGCATCAGGGTGTTTTCCACGTTCTTATCGGCATAGCCGGTTGAAATGTACGTGTTGTCTCCCAGAACACCGTCTGCGTGCGCGGAGGTGAAATCGTATTTATAAAGCGATACGGATGCTTTTCTGCCGGTGTCGATCACGGCTTGCGGAACAGAAGCCGCCGAAACCGACAGGATGCCGGAGAGTAAAACCAGTGCGGCGGAGAGCACCGCGCCGAGCTTTGTAAGTCGTTTTGTTTTCATAGCGTTATCCTTTCAAAACTTTTCTTTCTGAATATACAGAAGACCGAATAAACCGATCACAGCGAAAAGCATACCGATTACGGCAGTCTGCATCCCGTTTCCGCCCGCGGCGGGAAGCTCAAAT
>OMAG01000890.1_pt1 | contig 10796 bp, 7 predicted proteins | sample 1673781 | NCBI WGS metagenome assembly OMAG01 (sample SAMEA103958127, study PRJEB25191) | human gut metagenome | biome: human-associated habitat [ENVO:00009003]; feature: intestine environment [ENVO:2100002]; material: feces | place: Germany | collected 2013/2015 | reverse complement strand
ATGTGCTCACCCTGTCCACCGAGTCGTGCGCGATCTGCGAACACTGCGCGTATCCGGACGCGCCCTGCCGCCACCCGGAACGGATGTTCCCCTGCGTGGAGAGCTACGGCATCGTCGCCACGGCCCTCGCCGAGCAGAACGGCATCGAATTTTATAACGGCAACATCGTCACCTGGTTTTCGCTCCTGTGCTACCGGTAAACGCACCGGCAGTCCCGCTTTGCGGGGCTGCCGGTTTCTTTATGCGTTGTTTTTCTGGTTATTCTGCGTCAGGATGCGGTCGATCTCCGCCTGGGCGGCGTAGACCTCGTCGTGGAAATGCTGGGCGGAGATGCGCTCGGCCCCGTGGCCGAGGATGATGAGCTGCTCAAGATTGTCGCTCGTCGCCACGCGGACGCGGCGGCGGCCGCGAAGCTCAAAGCTCAGGCGCTCGATATACTGATCCGCCGTCTCCGCCTGCCGGGTATAGACGATGTGGATGTTGTGGTATTTTTCCACAGACCCCAGCCCCTGCGGCACCTTGTACGCGTCAAAGACCAGAATGAGTGTGCAGCCGCGGTAGCCCTGATAATTGCACAGCAGGTTCATGAGCACGTGCCGTGCCGCGTCGAGGCTCGTGCGGGCCAGCTCCTTCAGCTCGTCCCACGCAAACAGGATGTTATAGCCGTCGACCAGCAGGAAATCATCCGCCGGGCCGAGGCTTTGCAGAAATTCGCGCTTGTCCTCGCTGCGCAGCATCATCTGCGGCAGCACATCGCGGCGGCGGATCGCGCCGTAGGTGCGCTCAAAGATCGCCAGCAGCTCCTTTTCCAGTTCCGGCGCGCCGCCGGGCGCAACGGATTTTACGATCCGCTGCGGCTCCTGCCGCGCGGGGCCTCCGAGCCGAAGCAGCGGCAGATGCGCCGCCGCGTCCACGTCCTGCCACTTGACCTCGTAACCCGCGCCGTGCGCGCAGAACACGGAGCTTGCCGGATTTTCCAGATCGCGCGCTGGGTCGTAGCCCAGCTCTTTTACGATCTGCTCCTGCTCCCGGCAGGGCCGGTAGCCGCTGACGCGCAGCTGGATGCGTCCGCGGCCCCTTGTATAGGCCGTAAGCTCCGTCTGATACTCCCGCAGCAGCCGCACAGGCGCGCTTCCGCGCAGAATGGTCTGTTCCCCTTCCTGCTCCGGCGGCTCATATTCGCCCTGCATCCGCTGGATATCCGTGATCGCCCGGCCCACGCTCGGCGCGGGCAGCTCCATGCGGAACGCGTACCACGGTTCGAGCAGCACAGACTGCGCCTTCATGAGGCCCTGCCGCACGGCGCGGTAGGTCGCCTGCCGGAAGTCGCCGCCCTCCGTGTGCTTCAGATGCGCCTTGCCGGAGACGAGCGTAAAGCGGATATCGGTGATCGGCGCGCCGGTCAGGACGCCCCGGTGTGCCTTTTCCGCCAGATGCGCCAGGATCAGCCGCTGCCAGTGCAGCGCCAGCGTGTCCGTCGGGCACATGGTGTCAAATTGCAGGCCGGAGCCGGGCTCTGCCGGCTCCATCAGCAGATGCACCTCGGCATAGTGCCGCAGCGGCTCATAATGCCCCACGCCCTCGACCGGCGCGGCGATCGTCTCAAGATAAACGATGTTCCCCGCGTCAAATGAAACCTTCAGCCCGAAGCGGCTTTCGATCAGCTTCTGCAAAATCTCCATCTGCACCGGCCCCATCAGCTGCACGCGGATCTCGCGCAGCAGCGCGTTCCAGACCAGATGCAGCGCGGGATCCTCTTCTTCGAGCACACGCAGCTGTCCATACGCCAGCGCCGCGTCCGTGCCGTCCTCTAAGAGCAGGCGGTATTCCAGAACCGGCTGCAAAACCGGGGCCTGCGCCGCCGTCTCCCGGCCCAGCACATCGCCCGGCATCGTTTTGCTCAGACCCGTCACGGCGCAGACCGTCCCTGCGGGTGCCTGCTGCAAAAGCGTGAATTTACTGCCGGAATAGAGCCGGAGCTGGTCGGCCTTTTCCTCCCAGCCCTCGCCGGAAAGCGTCTGCTTGACCGTGAGCTTCCCGCCCGTGACCTTTAAAAACGTCAGCCGTGCACCCTTTTCATCGCGTGCGATCTTGAATACGTGCGCGCCGAACTCCGCGCCCCGCGCAGGCTCGTCCACGAACCGGCCCAGCGCGTCCAGAAGCGCGTCCACGCCCGTCTGCCGCAGCGCGGAGCCGAACAGGCACGGGAACACCCGCCTGTGCGAGACGAGCGGCGCGATCTGCGCGTCGGAAAGCGTGCCGGAGGCGAGATACGCCTCCATCAGCGCCTCGTCGGACAGAGAAAGCTCCTCGTAGAGCTGCGCCTGCGGCTGCGAAAAATCAATACAGCCCTCGTCCAGCTCCGCGCGGACAGCGGCAAGCAGCGCGTCCCGATCCGCCGTCTCCATGTCCATTTTGTTGAAAAACAGGATGACCGGCACCTGATAGCGCCGCAGCAGCCGCCAGAGCGTGACGGTGTGACTCTGGATGCCCGACGGGCCGCTGATAATGAGCACGGCGCAGTCGAGCACCTGCAGCGTCCGCTCCATCTCGGCAGAAAAATCCACATGGCCCGGCGTGTCGAGCAGCGTCAGCGTGCAGCCGGGCAGCGGAAGAACGGCCTGCTTGGAAAAGATCGTGATGCCCCGGCTGCGCTCCTGCGCGTCGGTGTCGAGAAACGTATCGCCGTGGTCGACGCGGCCAAGCGTGCGGATGACGCCTGCCCGGTAAAGCATGGCCTCCGACAGCGTCGTCTTGCCCGCGTCCACATGGGCAAGCAGCCCCACGCAAAGCCGTTTTTCCGTCCGTTCCGTTCCCTGTGCGTTCATTGCCGTTCTCCGTTCGTTATGATCTGGGAGAATTATAGCACAAAAACGAAAAACCGCCAAGAGGGACAGGCAGACACATGAGGAGACTGTGCGGATATGCCATTGCCTTTTTCGGGGAAATGCACTATAATGTTTATAACTATGTAAATCGGGAAGGAGGCGGCTGCGGTGCTGCCGGAGGGTTTTGAGGCGCGGATGCGTGCGCTTTTGGGAAGCGAATATGAGGACTTTCTCGCGTCCTTTGACCGGCCGCTCTGCACCGGTCTGCGGAGAAATCCGCTCAAAACCGGCTTTACGGGCGATCTGTCGCGGTTTTCGCTCTCTCCCGTGCCGTGGTGCCCGACAGGGTTTTATTATGACGCGGTCTCCCGGCCCGGCTTATCGCCGTATCACGCGACGGGGCTTTATTATCTGCAGGAGCCGAGCGCCATGGCCCCGGCGGAGCTTTTGGACCCGCAGCCGGGCGAGCGCGTGCTCGACCTGTGCGCGGCCCCCGGCGGGAAATCGACGCAGCTGGCGGGCAAACTCCGGGGAAAGGGGCTTCTGGTCTGCAACGAGATCAACGCCAAGCGCGCGAAAATTCTTTCCGGGAATATCGAGCGGCTGAGCATTTCCAACGCGCTGGTCCTGAACGAGCACCCGAAGCGGCTGGAAGAGCGCTTCGCGGGGTATTTTGATAAAATTCTCGTCGACGCCCCCTGCTCCGGCGAGGGGATGTTCCGCAAGGAGGAGGCCGCCGTCACCGACTGGACGGAGGACACGAACGCCATCTGCGCCAACCGCCAGCTGGAGATTCTGACCTCCGCCGCAGCCATGCTCCGCCCCGGCGGGCGGCTGGTTTACTCCACGTGCACGTTCTCTCCTGTGGAAAACGAGGGCGTGATCTCGGACTTTTTGTGGAAAAATCCCGATTTTTCTGTAGAAAAGCCGGACGTGCCGTTCTTTTCTCCCGGCAGACCCGATTGGGTGGCGAATCCCGCGCCGGGATTGGAAAAAACGTTCCGCCTCTGGCCGCATAAGCTTTTGGGCGAGGGGCACTATGCCGCCGTCCTCCGCCGGGCGGGGGACGAAGCGCCCGCAGTGCTTCCGCCGGAGCCTGCGGCCAGGTGCCCGCAGGAGCTGACGGACTTTTGCGCCCGGACCGGCGCGGCCTTGCCGGAGGGGAAGCTTCTGCGGTTCGGGGACGTGTGCTATCTCGTCCCGCAGGCGCTGCCGGAGGTAAAGGGGCTGCGGGTGCTGCGCGCGGGGCTGGAGCTTGGCGCAGTCCTGAAAAACCGCATTGCGCCCGCGCACGCGTGGGCGCTGTGGCTGGAAACGCTGGAAAGCAGCGTCTCGCTTGAAGAATCCGACCCGCTGCTTGCCCGGTATCTGTCCGGCGACGTGCTGCCGTCCGACAAGCGCGGCTGGACGCTCGTGCAGGCGGACGGGCTTTCGCTCGGCTGGGCAAAGGGCGACGGAAGCCAGCTCAAAAATCACTATCCGAAGGCGCTTCGCCGCCCGGTTTAAAAACAGGAGGATGCACTATGGCAAAGACAGTCCTGATCGTAGAGGATGAACGCGCGATCGTGGAGATCCTGAAATTCAATCTCAAGCGCGAGGGCTATGAAACGCTCGAGGCGCTCGACGGCCAGACGGGCCTGCAGCTTGCGCAGACGGAGGACCCGGATCTGATCTTACTGGATGTCATGCTGCCGAAAATGAACGGCTTTGATATCTGCAAGACGCTCCGCGCGGAAAACCGCACCACGCCCATCATCATGCTCACGGCCCGTGAGGAGGAAATGGACAAGGTCTTCGGACTCGAGACCGGCGCGGACGACTATATGACCAAGCCCTTCTCCATGAAGGAGCTGATGGCTCGCGTCAAGGCGAACATCCGCCGCCGCAGCATGGAATACGCTTCCGCGCAGGCCTCCGGCACGGCAAATACCGTTGAGGCAAATGGCCTGTGCCTGAACCCCGAAACCTATCAGGTGACGAAAAACGGCACGCCGGTCGAGCTGACGCAGAAGGAATACGACCTTCTCTCCTATCTTATCCGCGAACGCGGAAAGGTCTTCTCCCGGGAAGATCTCATGCAGCGGGTATGGAATTATGACTATTACGGGGATATGCGCACGGTCGACGTGACCGTGCGGCGGCTGCGCGAGAAGATCGAGGACGACCCCGGCAAGCCCCGGTATATCCTGACCCGGCGCGGCGTCGGCTATTATTTCGCGGGATAACGCAGCTTCCCGCGCGAGAAAGGAGGGGCGGCCATGCGGTCCCTGCGCATGAAGATGGTCATGATCATGGTGATCCTGATCCTGGCCCTGATGCTGACGACAGGCGCGTTTTTGATGAGCGGCGTCGGCAATTTCTATGTGTCCCAGTTCTATGAGCAGATGGAGGGCACGTTTACCCCGGAATTCATCGCCCAGCTGCAAAGGCTCTCGGCGGAGGACAACGCCCCCGCGCAGATGAAGGAGCTTCTCATGGCGCAGGCCGGGCTTGGCATCGATATCACGGGCCGCAACGTCTACATTCTTGACCAGACCGGCTCCGTGCTCGACAGCTCGAACCAGCGCACCACGGTCGTGATGACGCAGAACATTCTGTCCGCCATGAACGGCGAGGTCGGGCAGAGCAGCTCGGTCACAAACGATTATATGGATCTGGCCGTCCCCGTCGAGTCGGACGGCGCGCAGTATATCGCCTACATCCGCGACAACCGCGCCACGGTCGACGCGCTGACGAGCGAGCTGCTGATCATCATCCTGCGCGCGCTGGCGCTGGGTCTGGTGATCTGCGTGATCTTGTCGTTCCTGCTGTCGCAGATTCTGATCACGCCTATCCGCGCGCTGACCGTCGGGACGAAACGCGTCGCGGCAGGGGACTTTGCAAACCGCGTCACGGTCGACAGCCGCGACGAGATCGGCGATCTGACCCGGAACTTCAACCACATGGCAAAGGTTCTGCAGGACACGATCTCCGAGGCGGAGAACGAGCGCAACAAGCTTTCCACGCTGTTTCTGCACATGACCGACGGCGTCGTCGCGTTCAATACGGCGGGCAGCGTCATCCACTATAACCCGGCGGCCACGCAGATGCTCGCGCAGAACCTGTCAAGCCAGACGACCTTCGACGAAATTTTCTCGAAGGAAGCCGAGCTTGACACGCTCCTGACCCTGCGCAGACCGCAGTATATCGAGGCGCAGAAGACCGTCGGCGAACGGGAGCTGGAGCTGTTCATGGCCCCGTTCTCGTCCGACCACGCGCAGGGCGGTGTGCTCGTCGTCATCCACGATGTCACCGAGCAGCGCAGGAGCGAGCAGCTCAAGCGCGAATTCGTCGCCAACGTCTCGCACGAGCTGCGCACGCCGCTGACCAACATCAAATCCTACGCCGAGACCATCGTCGACACCGGCGACGAGCTGCCGCCCGAGCTGCGGCAGAACTTCATGAACGTCATCATCAGCGAGGCCGACCGCATGACCCGCATCGTGCAGGATCTGCTCACGCTCAGCAAGATCGATTACGGCAAGATGGAGATGAATATCTCCCGCTTCCCGTTCTTAAAAGCCGTGCAGAATGTGTATGACGCGGCAAAGCTCAACGCCGAGCAGAACCACCACCACACTATGACGCTCACCTGCGAGGGGGACATTCCCGACGTCAACGGCGACCGGGAGCGCATCGAGCAGGTCATTACCAACATCGTCTCCAACGCTGTCAAGTATACGCCCGACGGCGGCAAAATCGACATGACCGTCGGCACGAGCGGCAAAAACGTCTTTGTCCGCGTGGCCGACAACGGCATCGGCATCCCCGAAAAGGATCTGCCGCGCCTGTTTGACCGGTTCTACCGTGTGGACAAGGCGCGTTCGCGCGAGTCCGGCGGCACGGGCCTCGGCCTTTCCATCGCGCAGGAGATTTTGAACCAGCACAAGGGCAGCATTGAAATTTCGTCCGAATACGGCAAGGGTACCTCGGTCCTCATCACCATGCCCGCCGCGGAGGCGCAGGCATGAAGCAGAAACGAAGACATGGCCATGGCCGGAGGCTGCTGGAGATCGGAAAGGACATTCTGATCGTGTTTCTCGTGCTGGTCAACGTGACGCTTGCGATCATGTGCCTGCCGACAAAGACGCTCACGCAGACCAAATGGCTGGCAAGCGCGCTGCGCCCGTTTGCGGGGCTGTTCGGCCTCAATGAAGCGGAGCTGACCTATACCGCGCCTGCCACCGGCAGCGCATTCATCGGCGCGGCGCAGCCCGTCGCCGTCACGCTGAGCACTGAGGCAGGCAGGCAGAGCGCACAGTATGACTTTGCCGCTCTTGACACGCTTTACGGTCAGTACGGAGGGCTGCTTGCGCAGGCGCTCGAGAGCGCCGAAACGCCGCAGGCGTGCGCCGAATCGGCGTTTTATGCCGCTTTGCGGAAGCCCGGCGCGGCCTTCTGCTTCCCGGGACAAATTTCCCCCGCCGTGCTTGGCGCATGGCTGAACGTGCGCGCGCCGGAGGGCGCGGACGCGCAGTGGTACGTGCTGGCGCTGGACGGAGAGACGGTTCAGCTGTATCTGCTGGGCGACGGCTGCTATCGCGCGCAGACGGCGCTTTCCGCCGAGACGCTTGCGGCCGAGCTTTCCGCCGCCGTCCCGGACGGCAGCTTCTTCGCGTTTGAATCGGACGACGCGCCCTACAGCGCGCTCGATCCGCTCTCGCTCATCAGCGCGTCAAGCGCCGCCGTCTGCACCGGCCTCGGCACGAACCCGTGCGACGCGCGATTTATTTCCGCCCTCGCAACCCAGATCGGCATCAACCCTTACGGCGACGCACGCTTCGTCGGAAACGACGGCACGACGTCCTTTACCGAAACCGGCCTGCGCCTGCGCGTGAGCGCGCAGGGCAGAATTGAACTGCAGATCCTCCAGCCGGACGGCCGCTTCCAGAGCGCGTCGGCAGGCGCGCTTGACCGCATCGAGGCTGCGCGCAGCCTCCTCAGCCGCCTGACCGGTGACAGCTACGGCGAGGCGCGGGTCTATCTGCAAAGCTATCGGGCCGACGGCCAGAGCGCCGTGTGCACCTTCGGCTATTATCTGTCCGGCATCGAGATCGCACCGCGCGGCGCGATCGAGCTCCGCTTCGACGGCACGCAGATCACGAACGCCTCCGTCCTGTACCGCAGCTACACGGCCTCGTCAACGCCCGCAGCGCTCCTGCCCGCCGCGCAGGCAGCCGCCTGCCTGCCGAAGGGCGGCACGCTCCGCCTTCTGTACGCCGAAGGCACCGGCGGTGAACTCACCGCCGGTTGGGAGACGGAGTAAGCTTGATATGTACCTGCCCACGATGCACTGGCGCGGGAGCGCCTGAGAGGTCGCAGCAGGTAATTGCGAAAAGCGATAGTCCGATGCGAATCCGCAGGCTTTTCGCTGTTAATCGTAGGGGTCGATGCCCACATCGACCCGGCAGAACGCACCGTTTCTGCGGGAATCTTAGGCGAATTCGCAATTTCCCAGCGGGCCGATGTGGGCATCGGCCCCTACAAACAAGTGGGTAAATCCATACAGATTCGCCGAAGACCTCTTTAGAACAGCTGCTTTCCGCCGTATCCATCGCACCACTGACTCAAATTTTCCATCAGGAGGAGCCGCCATGAGCGCTTCGCGCATGAAAAATCTGATTCTTCTCATTCTGACGCTCTGTGCGCTGGGGCTTCTGTGCATCGTCGTTCCGAACCGGCTTGCGCAGACGCATGAGCAGCGGCAGATGCTGCAGGAGCTGAAGACACTCTACGAGAGCTGCGGCCTTTCCGTTTTGCTCGACGAGCTTCCGCGCAGTCCCGTGCTCTACAGTGTCGAGCTTTCTGAGGACGGCGCGCAGACCGCCGCGCAGGCGCTGCTCGGCGCGAAGGCCGCGCCCGCAGGCGAATCCGGCTTTGAGAGCACCTACGAATCCGAGCTTGGGACGCTCCATATCACGCGCACGGGCGGCTTCTCCGCCGTGATGACCGGCGGCAGCCGGGTGCGGAGTTCTGAAAAGGCCGCAGAAAAGCTGCTGCGCGCCATGGATTTTCAATATCAGACCCTCACGCGGGAGCAGACGGAGACGGGCGCCGTGCAGATCCGCACCTCGCAGACGTTGCTCGGCGTGCCGGTGCTCGGCAGCCAGCTGGCGCTAAGCTACACGGACGATTGCCTCACGGCGGTCGAGGGCACGTTTTATACCGGCGGAAGCTCCATTACGCGCGTGTCGGAGCAGGAGGCCATCTCCGCCGCTGACGCGCTGGCGCAGCTGCTGGCCCGGCGTGACGCGCTCGGCTGGGTCGGAAGCGCGGTGACGGGTCTTACGCAGGCGTATCTGCCGTCCGATCAGGCCGGCACGGGCATCCGCTTCGTGCCGGTCTGGCTGGTCGAAACGGACGCGGGAAGCTTTTTTATCAACGGCATTACGCGCGAAATCACGGCGGAAACATAGCGTCCGCCGTCTGCGCCTGTCGAATTATGAAGAAAATCTGAAGATTTCCTGCTGCTGCATTGTCATTTTCCTTTACATTCCTGCCGTGGTGTGCTATTCTAATAGCGGCCAAATTTGGCTTTGTTAACATAACGCATTTCCGCAAACACTCTTAGTGTCAACTGATGTCAACTGACGCTACCAAAGAGGGATTACATTTTGATCAAATACATCGTTCAAGGCGGCACAAAGCTTTCCGGCTCCGTGACCATTTCCGGGGCCAAGAACGCGGCGGTCGCGATCCTGCCGGCCACGCTGCTCGTCAGCGGCCCCTGCCGGATCGAAAACGTACCGGATATTTCAGACGTTCGTCTGCTGCTGGAGATCCTGCGCGATATGGGCGCGGAGATCCACCGCTACGGCCGCAACACGCTGGAGATCGACTGCTCCCGCGCCCGCAACGCCACCGCACCCATCGAGCTCGTGCGCCGCATCCGCGCGTCGTACTACCTGATCGGCGCGGAGCTTGGCCGCTTCGGCCACGCCCACGTCGCCATGCCCGGCGGCTGCAACTTCGGCGTCCGCCCCATCGACCAGCATATCAAGGGCTTTGAGGCCATGGGCGCCATGGTCGAGCAGTCCGGCGGCTATGTCTGCGCCGACGCCCCGAAGGGCGGGCTGCGCGGCGGCCACATTTATCTCGATATTGTCTCCGTCGGCGCGACGATGAACATCCTGCTTGCGGCAGTTTTGTGCAGCGGCATGACGATTATCGAAAACTGCGCCAAGGAGCCGCACATCGTCGACCTCGCGAACTTCCTGAACGCCATGGGTGCGCAGATCTCCGGCGCGGGCACCGACGTGATCAAGGTGCGCGGCGTCAAGGCGCTGCACGGCGGCTGCTATTCCATCATCCCCGACCAGATCGAGGCGGGCACCTATATGGCCGCCGTGGCGGCCACCGGCGGCCAGCTGCTGCTGAAGAACGTCATCCCCAAGCACATGGAGTGCATCACCAGCAAGCTTCAGGAAATGGGCGCGAAGGTCATCAATTATGACGATTCCATCCGCATCATGCGCACGGGAAAACTGCGGCAGACCACGGTCAAGACCCGTCCCTACCCCGGCTTCCCCACGGATATGCAGGCGCAGGTCTGCGTGTGTATGGCGCTGGCGGGAGGAACCAGCCGCCTGACGGAAAGCGTCTATGAGACCCGGTTCTTCGGCTACTGCACCGAGCTGGAAAGCATGGGCGCGAGCATCCGCATCAGCGGAAAGACGGCGACGGTCACCGGTGTCGATCATCTCACGGGCAGCACCGTTTTTGCCCACGATCTGCGGGCAGGCGCGGCGCTGGTCATTGCGGGTCTGGCGGCCAGAGGCACCACCTTTGTCGAGCACATTCATTTCATTGAACGGGGCTACGAGAATCTGGTGGAGAAGCTCCGGGCGCTGGGCGCGGATATCTGCCGGGTGGAGGATGAATCTTAAGCGTTCTTTAGGCGGTTCTGAGCCTGTTCAGAGCCGCTTTTTG
>OMAG01000889.1_pt1 | contig 10797 bp, 10 predicted proteins | sample 1673781 | NCBI WGS metagenome assembly OMAG01 (sample SAMEA103958127, study PRJEB25191) | human gut metagenome | biome: human-associated habitat [ENVO:00009003]; feature: intestine environment [ENVO:2100002]; material: feces | place: Germany | collected 2013/2015 | reverse complement strand
TCTGGTTCAGATTTTCGACAAGGGCGAATGCGTCTACGAATCTCCTTCCCTGGACGAGATTCGCCGGTACTGCAAAGACCAGATTGAAACCCTGTGGGAGGAAACCCTGCGTTTCGAGAACCCGCAGACCTATTACGTGGACCTCTCCAAAAAACTTTGGAGCATCAAGCAGGACATCCTGCACCGCTATACCGATTTATAAAAAAACAAAACCGGTGTGCCGCACGTTTCCGTGCAGTGCACCGGTTTTTGGTTCTTTACAGATAACGATTTTCCGGATGATCATCGACGATATCCTTTGATTTCAAGGATTCTTCCGGAACCTCCTCCTCTTTCCTCTCTGCGGAGGCAGTGTCCTTGGATTCTCCGGATTCACTCATTTCCTCCGCCTTCCGGTCTTTTCGTCTGCGAACCAGGAACCCGATAATAAGTACCAAGAGCACCAGAATCACGCCGATGGCGGCAAAGATCGCGATCACGACCCACTTCCACCAGTTTTTCTGGATATATGCCTCCGTCCCGGCTGCGGCGGACGAAAATTCCGAGCGCGCCACATCGGTGATGGCAAGCAGCTTCGTCTGTCCAAGGATCTCCCCGGCATAGCTGACCGTGACCGAGCCGAGCACATCGCCCTCGCGGACGGGCGCGTCGACGCTTTCGCTGTTGAGCTGGATATCCGTGACCATCTTATCAGGGTCATAGTCGTTCGGAAGCAGAACCTTGATCTCGTCCTCCGGCGCAACGGCGACCGCCTCGGCGCCGGCGGAGTTGTTGATCTTCACCTGGTCGACCGGGTACAGAGGCGACATGATCGGCAGGTATGAGTAATTGTCAAAGCCATAGTCGAACAGCCGTGCGCACTCCGTAAAGTTCTCCATGAGCAGATCGCCGCTGTCAAGCACCGTCGTGGCTGCGCCGCAGACGATGCCCAGAAGATCAAGACCGTCGCCCGTCGCCTCGGAAATGACGCAGCGGCCTGCCTGACTGGTATAGCCGGTCTTGATGCCGTGCGCGCGCGAATAATAGAGCGTATTGGACAGGGAGCGGTAGATCAGCATATTGGTCGTCTTGAGCTTAGGGATGTTCTGCCGCATATTGTCGTCAGGCAGCTGATATTCATAGGTGTCGACGATCTGGCGGAAGTTCTCGCTCTTGAGCGCGGCCTGCGTGATGATGGACAGATCGCGCGCAGTGGTGTAGTGGCTCTCGTCGTGCAGACCGTGGGGATTGCTGAAATGCGTGTTGAGACAGCCAAGCTCATAGGCACGCTGGTTCATCATGCGGACAAAATCCGCCACGGAGCCGGCAATATGCTCGGCAATGACGTTGCAGGCGTCGTTGCCGGAGACGAGCATCATGCAGTACAGCAGATTTTCCAGCGTCATCTGCTCGCCGACCTGCAGCCCCGCGACGCTCGAATCGGCGTCCAGATCGTCGAGCGCGGAGGCCGAAACGGTCACAACATCGGACAGATTGCCGTTTTCCAGCGCCAGCAGGCAGGTCATGATCTTGGTCAGGCTGGCAGGATACACGCGCTCGTCCGCGTCCTGCTCATAGACGGCGCGGCCCGTGTTGAGGTCGATGAGAAGCGCGGCCTTGGCCGCGACGGAGAAGCTTGTCCGCGAGGAAAGCAGCCGATCCTCCGGGACGCTGTCGTCCTCTGCGGGAGCGTCCGCGCTGTCGGTCTGCGTCTGCTCCGGGTCTGCCGCCGTCTCGGCATCCACCGCAAGAAGCGGCAGCGTCAGGGAGGACAGCAGCAGGAGCAGGGAAAGCAGCAGGGAAAGAGCCTTTGTTTTTTTCATTTTTATCTCCATTTTATTCTGTTCGGATTGTACAGAAGCAAAAAAATATGGTATACTGTTTTACACATTATATAACAGGATGGCCCGGTATGTCAAATGGAGGCAGCTGTATGCGGAAAAAGCGTGTTGATCCGGCGCTGGTTCTATGGAGCGCGGCGATCGTTCTGTTCGCCGGCGCGTTCTTTCTCGGCCGCGCGACACTGCGCGGGCCGCTTCTCGAAACGCAGCGCACCGCGCCCGGCAGCACGGCGCAGGATGAATGGCGCAGCCGGGTCGAGGAAAAGGCGGCCACCGCCGCCGAAAAAAGCGCCCGCGTCTGCCTGAACACAGCGGCAAAGGAAGAGCTTCTGGCCCTTCCGGGCGTGGGCGAAAAGACGGCGGAGCGCATTCTCGCGTACCGGGACACGTATGGGAAATTTGTCACGGTCGAACAGCTGCTGGACGTCGAGGGTATTGGAGAGGGACTGCTGGAACAACTGCGGCCATACGTCTATGTGGAGGAAAGCGAATGAAAATTCTGGTTGTAGATGATGAAAAGCTGCTCGTCAAGGGCATTAAGTTCAATCTGGAAAACGACGGCTACGAGGTCGTGACCGGCTGCGACGGCATGGAGGCTGTGGAGCTGGCGGCGAGCGAAACGCCGGATCTGATCGTGCTCGATCTGATGATGCCCCGGCTCGACGGGCTGGAAGCCTGCACGAAAATTCGGGAGTTTTCGCAGGTCCCCATCATCATGCTGACCGCCAAGTCCGAGGATATGGACAAGCTGCTGGGCTTTGAGCACGGCGCGGACGACTATCTCACAAAGCCGTTCAACATTCTCGAACTCAAGGCGCGTATCCGGGCGCTTCTGCGCCGGGCCGGTACGGCAAAAAAACAGACGCCGGAGCAGACGCTCGTCTGCGGGCACATCACGCTTGACCGCAGCAGCCGCAGCGCGTTTCGCGAGGACGTGCCGGTCGATCTGACGGCGAAGGAATTCGACCTCATGGAGCTTCTGATGCGCAATCCCAACCGCGTATATTCGCGCGAGACGCTGCTCGACGCGATCTGGGGCTACGACGTCAGCAGCGAGATCCGCACGGTGGACGTGCATATCCGGCGGCTGCGCGAAAAGCTCGAAAAAAATCCTGCCCAGCCGGAGCATATTCTGACCAAGTGGGGAGTTGGCTACTATTTCAAGTACTGAACGGCGCAGGCGGCTCATGCCGTCAAGCTCGCAGATCCGCAACGCGCTGGCGTATATGGCCGTTACGGTCCTCGTGCTCGTGTTTCTGAATATTTATTCCGCCTCCGCCTCTCGCGATCTGATGTTCAAGGCAAAATGCTCGTCCGCGCAGGATAAGCTGAAGGTCGTCACGTCCTCGTTCTCCGGCGTGGACGCGCTGACGCAGGAGACGGCGGAGCAGATCATCGCCGTCATCGGCGATATGAACGTCACGCGCCTGATCGTGACCGACGCGTCGGGCCGCGCGCTCTATGATTCCGTCCCCGGCCAGAATGCCGAGGGCAAATTCGTCCTGCTTGAGCCTGTCGTGCAGGCGCTTGGCGGCAGCGACTTTTTTCACTGCGTCTATGAAAACAGCACGCTCAAGAGCTACGCTGCCTCGCCGGTTCTGCTGCATGATACCGTCGTGGGGTGCGTGTATCTGATGGAATACGACGCCTCGCAGGGCAGCATCATCGCAAGTCTCGAGCGCACGATCTTCCGCGGCTCGCTGGTGCTGATTGGGATCATCTTTTTGTGCGCGGTCGTGTTTACCGTGACCGGTTCGAGCCGTATGCGGCGGATCATGACCTCCATGCGCCTCGTGCGCGAGGGCGAATACAGCCACAAAATTCAGATGCGCGGCTCGGACGAGTACGCGACGCTGGCGGCGGAGTTCAACAAGCTCACCGACAAGCTGCAGCAGACAGAGATCACCGAACGGCAGTTCGTCTCCGACGCCTCGCACGAGCTCAAAACGCCGCTGGCGTCTATCAAGCTGCTGTCCGACTCCATCCTGCAAAACGAGATGGACGCAGACACGATGCGGGAATTCGTCGCCGACATCGGCGCAGAGTCCGACCGGCTGACGCGCATGGCGCAGAAGCTGCTCACGCTCAGCCGGGCCTCGGCTGACGAGACAGAGGGCGGTGAGCATGAGGTCGTCGACGTCGGGCAGACGCTCTCGCGCGTGTTCCGTATGCTCGTGCCGCTGGCCGACCGGCAGTCAGTCAAGCTGACGGCCAGTGTGGAAAAGGGCTGCACGATTTTGTCCTTTGAGGACGATGCGTATCAGATCCTGTTCAATCTCGTGGAAAACGGCATCAAATACAACCGGGAAAACGGCAGCGTCCATGTCCGGGTGCGGCAAGAGGACGATACCGTTGTCATCGATGTGGAGGATACCGGCAGCGGCATCCCCGAAAACGCGCTGGAGTCCATCTTCAACCGCTTCTACCGCGTCGACAAGGCCCGCAGCCGTCAGGCCGGCGGCGCGGGACTCGGCCTTTCCATCGTACATGAGATGGTCGGGCGGAATTTCGGCACGATCTCGGTTCGTTCCACAGTCGGCGAGGGCTCGTGCTTTACCGTCACGTTTCCAAGCTTCGGTTCCGGAGAGGAGGGCGACCCGGATGCGTAAAAAGAAGCTCCGCCTGCTTGCCGTGCTGCTGGCGGCGTGTATGCTCTGCAGCTGCTCCGCACCGGTCTATCCCCGCAGCACCGATGAACCGCAGCTTCAGTTCTATTACTGCACCGGCGAAGGCGCGGATACCGGGATCGGCGCGCTTGCCGCACGTCCCGTGTCTGTGCCGGACGAACGCCCGGACGCTGTGCTGCAGCAATATCTGACCGCGCCTGCCGGGGAAGGCTTCTCCCTCCCGGACGGGCTCAGCAGCAGCTGCGCCTTTGATTCCTGCGAGGACGGCACGCTGACGCTGCTTCTGGACGAAACCGCGCCGGAGGGTCTTCCGGCGTCGCTGGCGGCAGCCTGTCTGACGCTCACCATGACGCAGCTGGACGGCGTGGACCGTGTGCGCCTCGTGCGCACGCAGCGGCAGACGGAAGTCACTTATACGGCAGAGCAGTTTTTACTGTACGACACATCTGCCGACCAGCCGGAATATGTCGTGCAGCTGTATTATCCCGACAAAGATGGCCTGCTCGCCGCGCGCGATGCTGTTGTCCGCACCGCCGATCCGGAGCAGCTTCCGCTGCTTGCGCTTCAGGCGCTTGTCAGCCGCGAGGTTCCCGTGAATCTGACGCGGGCCATCCCCTACCGGACGCAGGTGCTCGATCTTTCCGTCACGAATGGCTCGGCCAGCGTAGTCCTGTCCGACGACTTCATGAGCTGCGACGTCTCCGCGCAGCAGGCAGCGAACGCTGTGCGCGCCATCGCCGCCACGCTCTGCGCACTGGACAGCATCACCGCCGTGCAGCTGTCCGTCATCGGCGAAACTGGCCTGACCTATTACGATATCTCCCAGCCCATCACCCCGCAGGCAGATTGGTATGCGGAGTAGATCGCATCGTATAGCCGTTGTCCTGCGTGTGCAAAAAGCGCGTTTGTTTCAAATCTGTTTCAAAATAACGCGGGATTTATGCGATACTGTCTGCAAAGGATATGATAACATGACGATCCGGAAGCGCCCAAGCTCCTGCAAACCGTCTGGGGCGTAGGATACCGGCTGAACGCGGTGACAGGTTAAATAACAGATGCCCTGCAGGGAAGGCTTTGAAAATCGCCCGGCTCTTTGGATAGAGCCGGGCGATTTGTGTTCAGATGCCGCCTGCGATATAGTGTTTGCGTTTATTCTCCTCCACGCGGTCTTCAATGGCGTGGGAGGCTTTATAATAGCCCTTACGGACTTCGCCGGTGATGAATTTCACCAGCACGATCGTCAGGCAGACGACCGGCATGATGGCCAGCAGCGTCCCCAGCAGCAGGTACAATGCCGCGTAGCTTTCCGCCATGCGCGCGGCGTTTTCCCAATAGGGGTAGATCACACCGTTCGTCGTCATGCTGCGCTTGCCGAACGCACCGATCACGGAAATGAGGCCGGAGACGGAGAAGCGTCCGGTATTCTGGACGATTGCGCCGCTGCCGATGGGGAATTTCTCGGTCATGAGCTTTTTCGCGAAGCCCGAGACGGGGTCGGGCAGGACGATCTCATAGCAGTCGATGGGCAGTTCCGCCATGGCGTTCAGTGCGCTGTAACTCATATAGATCATGGCTGTGGACGTGCTCGAACCGCTTGTATCGCCCGAGGCTTCGTTCCCGGCAGCAAGGGCGGCGTTCGTCGCAAAATCGGACTCACTCTGCACCACGCCCGCGATGGGGAAAGTCCGGCCGTTGATCGTAACCTCCATTCCGGCTACGTCGCTGCTGCCGAAGAGGTTGAACGCCGTCTGCGCATCCAGCACGACGCGGTCGGCCATGTAATCCTCGTCCGAGATGTAGCCGCCGGACAGGAGCGTCAGCGGGTGGAACAGGAAATAGTTCCCGCCTGCGCCGACCGCCGTGACCGTCACGCTGCCGGGCGATTTGCCGGAGACGGACAGGCTCGTCCGGCCGCTGTAGGCGTCGGTGTAGAGGCTGCCGCCCTCAGGCGCTTCCATGGAGTTCTGGACGAACTCGTTTTCAAGCGTCGCGCGGAACGAACGGATATCGTCAAGGGTTTTCGTCTCTGTGGTAGGCAGGAATGCGGAGATCTGCGCAAAGCGGTCCTCGCTGTCTCCGCGCCAGACGTCGGCGGCGGACTGCGTGACGAGCATGCCGCGCACATGGCCGAGCATGGCGAAGCAAAATACCGATAGCGCCGTCTGGATCAGGCACGCGATCAGGAGGGCCAGCTTCCCTCCGTGGAGTCTCGGCAGCCTGTGCCGCCGTTCAAACCGGCCGCGCTGCTTCATCCGTTATCCGCAAGCCGTACCTGCTTGCCGGCCTCCACGGGCTTGTTGCTGGTCGTGATGATGAAATCGCCCTGGCTGATGCCGGAGACGGCGGCGGACTTATCGTCGCGGGCCAGCTCCTGCACGGTGACGCGGGTGGCGATATAGCGGCTGCCGAGCGGCGAATTCTTCGACTGCAGGACATAGACGAATTTGCCGTTGGAGTCCTCGCGCAGACCGGAGAGCGGAATGAGCGCGTCGTAATTCGAGCTTTTCTGACCGATGGAGAGCGTGATATTCTGCCCGGCCTGAATGTCGCCCGTGAGCGTGAAGACGAGGGTGCGATTGCCCGAAGACTGGGAATTTGTGATCTGGTCAAGCGTCGCGACGGCGTCGCCGCCCCAGAAGTTCACCAGCTCGGCGGTATCGCCGACCTTGACCTTTTTGGCCTGCTCGTTTGTGACGTCAATTTTGACGGTAAAGCCGCGGTCGGTCACGTTGATGGTCGCAAGCGGCTGCTCCTCGCCGCCGATAGACTTGCCCGCAGAGGCGCTGATGGACGCAATGGTGCCGGAAACGCTGGATTTGACCTCCAGCTCGTCGGCATTCTCGCGGAGCTTTGCAACCTCCTCCTGCTTGCGCTCGATGGCCTTCTTGGACGCTTCCATGTCGATGGAGGACGAATCGCCGAGATTCTGTTTGAAAACAAGGTCTTCAAGGGTTTTTTTCGTAGATTTGACCGTTTCAGCTGCGGAAGACGCGCTGGTGAGTTTGTCCACTGCCGTCTGTTGATCGGTGATCTGCGTGTCAAGCGCCTCGCTCTGGTTTTCCAGAGATTCGATGGAGCGCTCATAATTGCCGACGATGGTTTTCGCGGTGCTCATTTCACTGTTGGCCGCTTCAATTTTATCGTTGATTGTCGCAACTTTTATCTTATCTTGCAAAATGAGCAGTCCCTCTGTTCGCGGGTTCTCATAGCCGTAGTAATAAGGAGCAAGTTTGGCAAACGCCTCACGATATTTGATTACAGTTTCTTCTGTCGATCCAGATGGAGTCTCAATTGGATTTCCATCCTTATCATACCTTGCAGACGAACTATTCCCCTCAATTCGTTTAATCATTGAGACATCTGATCTATCCTCATAGCACTCTTTCATAATTGCGAAATCATTGTCACACAATGTACTAAACGCCGCAAATACCTTTTCATATCGTGTAAGGTTCTCTATATATAGTCTATCTTGCAGTATTTTATCTATTTCTGTCTGATAATACGATGCATTGCTACAATCTTTGTACGACAGCGGAAGTGATTCCAGCAGCTTTTCTTTTTCCGCTTCCAGCGACTTCACCGTCGCTTCGTGCTCCGTGACCGTTGCCTGTGCATCCGTATACTCTTTTTCGGCCTTGATCTTCGTGATCTGATTGTCGACTGTGGTCTTCGCCGTCTGAAGTTCCTTCAGCTTCGCTTCGGACGCCGCCTTCTGCGTGGCGAGCTGCGAAGCGTCCATGGTGCTGTACTGACGGTAAATCGCAAGCGCTTCATTATAATCATCGCGTGCATTCTGCACGTCGCGGTTTTCCTGCGCCGCCGTATTTCCGGCTTCGATCAGGCTCTTGTCGTAATTCTGCTGCAGCGTTTCCAGATCAGTCTCGGCCTGCTTCAGCTCATCCGAATCCTCCGCTTCCAGCACGAAGAGGGTATCGCCGACGTTGATCTCCTGACCGGTCTTGACCAGCACGCTGGAAACCTTGCGGGTCTGCTTGATCGTGACGTTATAGACCTCGCTGGCCTCGACGGTCCCCTGCCCGCGGATGCGGGCGTTGATCGCGCCGGAGGACACCTGCTGCGTGGCGACCTCTGGCAGCGAGGCGTTCATGATCGTTTTTGAGAAAAAGGTCAGCACCAGCAGCACGGCCAGCAGGATGATGGCCGCGGTTTTGACCCATTCGCGTTTTCTTACACCGTTTTCCATATCTCGTTTTCCCTTATCCTTTCACAGAGCCAGAATGTGCGATACCCTCCACCAGATATGCCTCGCCGTGCAAAAACAGCAGCAGACCGGGGATCATGTAAATAACAGCGGCGGCGAAGGCAATGCCGATCTCGCCGGCGTTGATGCTGGACAGGAACATCGAAAGCGGCTGCTTTTCGACGTCGTTGAGCAGGATCAGAGGCTGCTCGACCATGTTCCAGTTGTCGATGAACACAAGGATCGCAATAGAATAGAGGGCGCTCCGGCACTGCGGCAGGCAGATGTTCCAGAAGATGTGCCACTCGTTCGCGCCATCGATCTTGGCCGACTCAATGACGGCCATGGGGATGCGGCGCATGAATTTGGTGAGCAGGAATACCGAGAACGGCGCGAACGCGCCGGGCAGGAAGATCGCCCACCGGGTATTGAGCAGGTGCAGCCAGTCACTGACCAGATAGTTCGGCACCAGCGTGACCTGATACGGCATGAGCATCAGGATCACATAGAAGAAAAACAGACTGTCGCGCACCTTGCCGCGCCAGCGCGTGAAGCCATAGGCCGCAATAGACGCGACCATGAGCTGTGCGAAGACGATCGGTGCGGTTAAAATCACCGAGTTCCAGAATTTCAGCAGATAATCCGGGCTTTTGAGCAGAACCGTGAAATACTGCGTGAAGCTGACCTTATCGGGAATGAATTTGAGGTTGATGGTCTTGGAGATATAGCTCTTGCCGTCGTTGGCATTCTCGAAGACCTGACCGTAGCTGGCCGTGATCTCGCTCTGGGTCATGAACGAATTTGTAATCGTCAGAACCGTCGGCAGCAGAAACAGCAGCGCGAACACCGCGCAGAGCAGAAAGCAGACCGTGCGGGAAAAATAGCGTTTTTTCTTCATCCTTCCACGTCCTTTCCGAAGATGTTCTCCACAAAGAACAAAAGCGCAATGAGAATGACGATCACGATTGCCAGCAGCACCGCCGCGGCGGAAAGCCGCTGATAGTCGGCGGAGTTGAACATATTGTTCATGAAATGCTGCATCATGTAAAGCCCGTCATAGGGATAATTGCCGGTGAGCAGGTAAATTTCCCGGAAGACCTTGAACGAGTTGATGATGGACAGGATCGTCACGAACAGCACCGTCGGGGAAAGATACCGGAGCTTGATGTGGAAGAACTGGTACGCCGCCGACGCGCCCTCGACCTCCGCGACCTCGAGCAGCTCCCGCGGAATATTGCTGAGCGCGGCCATGAACAAAATCATGTTGTATCCGAGGTTTTTCCACAAAAACAGCACGACAATGACGACCATGCAGTAATCCGATTTCAGCCAGTCGATCTTGTCCGCGCCGAACACGGCGAGAAATTCGTTCACGACGCCGTTATAGTGGAACAGCACCTGCCAGATGAGGATGATGGACGCAATGGGGACCATCATGGGGCTTAAAAAGAAGGTGCGGAACTCGCTTTTGAGGGGGATCCGCGCCTCGAGCAGCAGCGCCAGGCCAAGCGACAGCACCACCGCCAGCGGCACGGACATGCCCGTGAACGTGAACGTGTTTTTGACCGCGATCTTGAACGCGCCGTTCTGCCAGACGTTGATATAGTTTTTGAGACCCGCGAAGCTGTGGTCGGTCAGGCCCACGGTGAAGGAATAATAGATGACGATCAGAAACGGGATGATATAAAACGCCAGCATCCCGAGAAAGCTCGGGCCGGAGAAGCACATGGAGGCGAGAAAATCGCGTACCTTGTTGTTCATCCGCGTCCAGAGGCTTTTCCCGGACGGCTTCGTCTCATATTTCCCGCGCGACCGGAGAGATAGCTTCTGCACGTTTTTCGTGTCTCCTTTGCGTTGGAAAATGCTCATAACTCCCGACTGAATCTCAATCGGAATTTATCGGCATTTTCGTTTTTCAGGGAATTCGTATACTCACGCATTCCAGCGTAGGGGCGGACGGCTCTGTCCGCCCGCACAGAATGCAGCATTTTCCGGAAATCTATCATAAACCCGCAAGAACCTGTTTTTTGAATGTAGGGGCCGATGCCCATCTTCGGCGCTAAGAGCCGCGCTATGCGCGGTTGCGCCTCGAAACTAGCCTGCGGGCATCGCATCGGCCCGGCAGATTGCACCATTTTAACGGTAA
>OMAG01000877.1_pt1 | contig 10872 bp, 6 predicted proteins | sample 1673781 | NCBI WGS metagenome assembly OMAG01 (sample SAMEA103958127, study PRJEB25191) | human gut metagenome | biome: human-associated habitat [ENVO:00009003]; feature: intestine environment [ENVO:2100002]; material: feces | place: Germany | collected 2013/2015 | reverse complement strand
CCATGCAGTAAACCTTAGGTTCTGCATTCTCCGGCAGCGTGAAGGACACAGACACGCGCTCATACGGCATGTTATCCGTCTTTTCCCAGACCTTGCCCGGTTCAGAATCCAGCGTAATTTCCTGTCCGCCCACCGTGTACGCAATGCGCATCACACCGCGCGGGCCGCCAGAGCGGACATATCCAGACAGCGTGTACGACTTGCCCGGCGTGAGCGTCACTGCCTGACGAACATACACGCAGTCGCTCGACCAAATCGTCAGCCGATACGAAACGAGACCGAACTGCCGCGTGGACTGGTCGCGCGTAATCGTGCCAGTGCTACTTTTCTCCCATACGCTGCTGTTTTCTTCGCACATCGGGTCAAGAAGGAGGTTGCGCACCACTCGCTGCATCCGGGAACGTTCCGTCGCGTGGTTAATCGGCGCATTCGCGTTGTCGTCAGTGCGGTCGTATCGGGTGTACATCGCGTAGCCCAGCTCGTCGTCCACGCTGGTTTGGTTGCCGTCATCGTTGAAATGGTAGCGAAGCGTCTTGCCGGAAATTTCATCCTTGACCAGTGCCATGTGATTGCCGTAGGTGTACGAGACATTCGCCGCAGTCAGCGTCGTGCCGTCCTTCGTGCCCGTCACGGTTGCGTGGGTGATGCAGTGCGGCAGACCGTCGATGGCGTTCGTGTTGCTGTATTCGTAAGTCACGTCCGTCAGCTTTTTATCCGGCTGCTGGTCAACATGCTTTTCAATGGCAGATGCCGACATAAGCAGATGGTAGCCGTTTGCAAGCGCGTATTTGTACTTGCTCATGCGACCATCTTCGTGCGTAATGTACAGCGTTTCTTCATTATAATAGTCAAAGCGGACGCAGCTGTTTTCATCCTGCCACGGTGTCTGAATCCGGTCGCACCGACCGTCCGTGTAATGAAGCGTCGTAACTCGACCCGCGCCGTCCGTCACAGATGCGATTTTCAACGGCGAATCCGCCAATGCCGTCACCGTGACTTCATTGCCAACCGCATCCTGAATCTTCTGAATCAGTGTCTTCCCAGTTTCCGGCGCATCCTCCGTCGGCGTGTCAGATACCAGCGGGAAGGTCATCACGTTGTCGCCCTTGTCGGTAATCGTGATATTCTCATCCCCGATTTCCAGCGTCAGAGACAAACCAGACTGGTCGGAATACTTCTTTTGGTCATCTTTATTCTTCTTAAAGAAGTGTTCCGTGCCGTCGCCGTCCGTATACACGAACGCCACTTCGCCATTGTACAGCACCTTATGCAGCGTCTGATGCAGAGAAGTCCGCCAGCCATAGCCCATGCCGAACTCATCTTTGTCGCTGTCGCAGGAATTGTAGTAATGGGTCACAGAAACCGGCAGCCGATTGCCGTTCATCGCGGTATCGGCGTGGGAGAAGATCAGGTTGCCATTGACAAGGCTGACGCTGCCAGTCCCTGCCAATCCCGCAGACTGATGGTCGTAAGTCAGATAGCTCTCCAGACCCGCAAGGCTCGCATACTCCAATACGAAATACGGCTGATTCGCCGTTTCGCTCGAATGCAGCTGAGAAAAGCTGCTTTCACTTTCGGACGCGCTCAGCTGAACGCCGTGATTGTCGCCCAAATACCACTTGCGCGCAAGGCTGGTGACATCGAACTCTTTCCACGAATACTGATTTTTCACTACGCGGCAGTAGTCCTGATACACGCCGCTGACATCCGGCTGGTGGTCATAGGTGATCGTCTCCGGATCCCAGTCCTTCAGCACTTCCTTGCACATGATAGCGGTATCCGCTGTCGGTGCATAGACGTTGCGAACGCACAGCTTTGCGGACGTGATAAAGTGGTTCGCGCCCAGACGAAACATGGAATCGCTATGCGCAGGAAAATGGCGCTGTCCATGATTTGAAGGACGGCTTCAAAGCGGTTTCCTTCCTCTCGAATCACGAGCTTTACACGGTCGGTCGGCTTGGACAGTACATTGCCGAAACTCAACGGATATTTTCCAAAATCAAAGCGGAATCCGCGGCCAAGGAACGCAGAATCCGTGATATTGACGCACTGCTTGGCACGATTCAAACCATCCGAGAATTGAAGCCGATTCAGCAGGAATACGAGAGCATCCACTGGAGCGGCAAACGCGAAAAGTACAAAGCCGAACACGGCGACGAATTGAGCCGGCTGCAAAAAGCAATCTGGCTGCGCGAAAAGCTCATGAAGTCGCTGGGGCTTGCGTCTCCTCTCGATAAGGAGTAGCGTGCGGCGCTGAAAGCGGAACGTGCACGGCTTGAAGCGGAGCGCGAAGCCCTTCTTCCCAAACTCGAAGAAGTCAAGGGTGAATTGGCGGAACGAAACCGCATCCGATACTGGACGCGCAAGGTTGTTCCCGACGCACTGCCACGCGTTTCGGATGGGCGGGTTTCGGTTGAGGACGCGATGGAGACGGCGGTCAATCGGAAAGAGCTGGAGCAGGTCGAGGATGAAGCAGCACGGATGGCCGCGCATCAGCCGCAGGAACAGGAAAAACAGGAGACGCCCCATCGGCGTTTACGGCCAGCGGCGGCGAACTTTTCTGAAGGAGCACCACCGGGTATTGTATGATAACCTGCTGAATGCTGGGACGTTGCACGATCATCTTGTGGACATTGAGGAGCAGGCGCAGGGCGATGACCTCCGCTTGTTTTGTGTGTAGAAAAGAACAATACTGTTTTGAAACGACATTGTTCCGAATTTTGTTGACATTGTTCTTTTATTCGGGTATAATGTACTTGTGATTTTATGCGTGGAGGTATCCCCTATGGCTGAAATGATCTCGGTAAGAGAGGCAGCAGTGCGCTGGAATATAACGGAGCGGAGAGTTGCGACGCTCTGCAAGAATGGGAGAATCGCCGGTGCGAAAAAGCAGGGCAATCGTTGGCTGATCCCCGCTGATACGCAGAAGCCGGCGGATCAGCGGCTCAAGACGGGCGCTTTCCGCAAGACGGAGCGCGCGCCGAAGCTGCCCCTGCCCATCGGCGTGTCCAACTACTGCCTTGCCTCGTCGGAATACTACTACATCGACAAGACGATGATGATCAAGGATTTCATCGACGAGCGTCCGATGGTGACGCTGTTCACCCGCCCCCGGCGTTTCGGCAAGACGCTGAATATGGATATGCTGCGCACTTATTTTGAAAAGAGCGACAAGGATACCTCCGTCTACTTCCGGGATAAGAAGATCTGGGCCTGCGGCCAGAAGTACCGGGATTATCAGGGCAAGTACCCTGTGATCTTCCTGACCTTCAAGGATGTGAAGTTCGACACTTGGGAGGAGACCTTTGCGGCCATCCGGGACATTTTCGCAAAGGAGACCCGGCGGCACAAGGAGCTGCTGGCCAGCGATAAATGCGACGAGTACAGCAAAAAGACCTATGAAAAGCTGGCAGACGGCAAGGTCAGCGAGGTAGAGCTGGCTTCGGCACTGCTGGACCTGTCTGCTATGCTGCACAAGCACTATGCCGTTGCGCCCATTATCATCATCGACGAGTACGACACTCCCATCCAGCAGAGCTATCAGAAGGACTATTACGACAAGGTCATCCGGTTTATGCGGAACCTGTTTTCCGGCGGGTTCAAGGATAATCAGCACCTGTCCTTCGGCTTCCTCACCGGCATTCTGCGGGTGGCCAAGGAGAGTATCTTCAGCGGGATGAACAACCTGTCCATCAACTCCGTGCTGGACAACAAATACAGCGCCTACTTCGGCTTCACCGCCGACGAGGTGATGGAGATGGCGGAATACTACGGCGCTGCCGATAAGTATGACGAGATTTGCCAGTGGTACGACGGCTACCGCTTCGGCAAGACGGAGATTTTCAACCCGTGGTCGGTGGTCAACTACTTCAGCAACGAGTGCGAGCCGAGGCCCTTCTGGGTCTCCACCGGCAGCAACGATATTATCGGGGAAGTGCTTGCCCAGGCGGACGAGGAGATTTATAACCGTCTGACCTCCCTGGTCAACGGCGAGACCTTCACCACCTTCATCGACACCGGCGTGATCTATCCGCAAATCAAGAGCAATCCTTCCACCATTTACAGCTTCCTGCTGGTGACTGGCTATCTGAAGGCGCTGAAAACCACGCCCTCCTTCAGCGGCGATTTTATGTGCGAGGTTTCCCTGCCCAACCGGGAGATTTCTCTGGTGTATAACAAGGAGATCTTGCAGCGACTGGAGAATCTGATCCCGCCGTCCACGGCGATTTCCGTTCAGGAGGCCATCTTCTCCGGCGATAACGCACGGCTGAAAGCGCAGATTCAGGCGCTGCTGACCCAGTCGGTCAGCTCCTTTGATACTGCCGGGGAGAACTTCTACCACGGCTTTATGCTGGGCCTGTGCGCCCTGCTGGGCGGCGCTTTCGTGACCTCCAACCGGGAATCCGGCGACGGGCGCTATGACATTCAGCTGAAGCCCACGCAAAAGGGACTTCCGGGCATCCTGATCGAGCTGAAAGCGGAGAAAAATTGCAGCGATGAAAAGCTGAAAAAGCTGTCCGAGACGGCCTTGCAGCAGATCAACGATAAGAAATACGAAACCGAGCTGACGACCGCCGGGGTCAGGACGATTTATAAATACGGCGTGGCCTTCAGCGGTAAAAAGGTCGAAGTGGCAGTCGGATGAGAATTGAAGACAGGGGCACACCTTTGTTTGTGTGTCCCTGCCTTTTTTATAACGAATTCATGATGTTCAGCAAACTCTGGTAGCTGTCTACATCGTGGTATACGACATTACTTGTGGACATCTCATTGAACAGCTTCTTCGCACAAGAGATTTTTGCCTGCTCAATAGGACGCAGCTCAAGACTTTCCATTGTGCCTTTCGTTTCGGCTATGAAGAAAATGTGCTTGACCTTGCCCTCATAGAAAGCGATTGCCCAGTCCGGCGAATAGTTACCAACCGGCGTGGGAATTTGGAAGGTTCTCGGCAGTTTTGCGTAGACGCATACCTCGTCTGCTGCGTCCAAATCCTCAGCAAACTTTCTTTCAATGCTCTTGTCGGCAGAGCCGTCCGTGAACACATAGTCCTGAATGGCTTTCTTTGCGAGGAACGCCTTATCAAAGCTCTGCGTTGCCTTTTCAGCCGTAAAGATAGAGCTGTCATATTCGCCCTCAATGGTGTCGTAAGAGATGTGCTCTACGATCATTGTGGCTTTCTGCTCATTGATAAGCCGGATGACCTTCGTGATGAACTCCTCCGGGTTGTTCTTGAACATATAGAGCTTATCCACACGGATGCCTTGCAGGATGGCAGAAACCGTGCGCCGTGTCAGAACAGTACCCTCTGCGATTTTTCCGATGAGATCATACTTGATCTGACTGGTTTCGGCGTGTTTGAGCGTCTGTGTCCGGGTCTTTTCGCCGGTGAAGGATGCCCCACGCTCGATCTCATACTCGTTCATCTCCGTTTTCTGCCGCCCGATGGTGGTCGTGTATTGCAGCTCGGAAACAAAGAGCTTTTCGTCAATATGGGCAATGGCGTTGCGGATCAGCTCGGCGCTGTCAAAATCGACGGTGTAGGCGTACTTATGGTTGATCTCACGCCACAATGCCTGAAACTCACGCTTGGCAAAGTTCTCATTGAGAGGATTTTCCTTAACCTTGGTTTCGTGACCGTCGGAGAACATATCCTTGAGTACACTATCATCATAGACTGCCTGAATGAGCGTATGGATACCGTCTGTCATCGGCTTGAGTTCCTCCGGCAACTCCGCAACAGTTCCGTTCTTAACATCCTGACGATACTTGTCCGTCACCTTGCGCTTCATATCAACATAGCCGTTCTGAATAAGGTAGAACTCAATGGCATTGGCTTTCTCGTCGTCGATAAGCGTCGGCACATCGTCCACCTTGACATATTTGCCCTTGAAGTATTCGCTTGTAGCAACCGTGGGTCTGTCATAAAGCACGGTTTTAATATCCGACTGCAAGCCCGTCACAAAGGTCTTATAGCTTTCACTGGCGACTACCGTCAGCGTGTTGATCTCGTGAACGCTGTCGCCGCAGCTCTGCACATCCATCCGGTTGCCGTCCTGATTGACGCAAAGGCGCAGACCACGACCGACTTCCTGCCGCTTCGCCGTGTTGCTGTCGGAGTGCTTCAGAGTGCAGATTTGGAACACATTCGGGTTGTCCCAGCCCTCACGCAGTGCGGAGTGGGAGAATATGAACCGTGTCGGCTCGTCAAAGGACAGCAGCCGTTCCTTGTTTTTCAGAATCAGGTCATAGGCGGAAATATCGTCGGAGAACTCGCTGCCACGCTTGAGCTGACTATCCACGCTGCGACCGGTTTTCTTGTCGATGCTGAAATAGCCCTTATGTACCCGGCTCACATCGCTGCAAGTGGATTTGAGATATTTCTGATACGGCGTGTCAAACATCGTAATGTTCTCGTTCAGAATGGCAAGATACTCCTGCTCAAACATCACGCCGTATTCGCCGAGCACCTCGTCACCGTTTTCATCGTACTGGCGGTACTTTGCCACCTCGTCGATGAAGAACAGGGACAGGCACTTGATGCCCATATTAAAGAGCTTTTCCTCTTTCTCAAAGTGGGAGAGGATGGTTTCCCGAATCTGAATGCGGCGCATATCCTTTTCGGACACATCGCCCACCACATCACCGGCTTTGATGACCTCGCCGTTGGTAAAGGTCACAGTGCCGCGCAGAGGGTCAATTTCAGAGATGGTATATCCTTTGTACTGCTCCATTTCCTGTGAAACAAAGTAGAGGTCGTCACCAACACCGAGAATACGGGTTTCACGGTTGATGGACTTGTTATAGCCGATCTCCAGCTCGATTTTCGCCATCGGCGCCTTTTTGCTTGAAAGGACAATTTGTTCAAGGTATAGGTAGCTATCCGTGCCACGGAAGTTCTTGACCTCAAAGCCTTTGACCTCGATTTTTTTGACCAACCGCTTGTTGAAGGCGTCCAGTGCATCCAACACATAAACAAGGTTGTGCTGCTTGGCGTGGGTAGCTGAGTAGTTGAGGGAGAAGAGCGGATTGAAGTTTTTCAGCGCTTTCTGCGTCACATCGCCGCCCATCTTCTGCGGCTCGTCCAAAATAATGATCGGGCGGTTTGCCTTAATCACATCGATTGGGCGGCGGGAGCCGAATTCGTCCCGCTTGGAGTAGATGATACGGGCTTCCTTGCTTCTGCCGTCCTCTTTCAGCGAGGAGGCAAACGCCTGCGTGTTGATGATCATCACATTGATGCCGGAGCTGCTCGAAAAGTTATCCAACTGGTTCAGGTTGGAGCTGTTGTAGATGAAGAAGCGAGCCTTCTTGCCGTAGTGCTCCATAAAGTGGTCGGCGGTGATCTCAAAGGACTTTTTCACGCCCTCACGAATTGCAATGGAGGGAACGACTACAATAAACTTGCTCCAGCCGTACTTCTTGTTCAGCTCGAACATCGTCTTGATATAGACATAGGTTTTGCCCGTGCCGGTTTCCATTTCAATATCAAGGCTGCAACGCCCCAAGTCTTTGACAAGGGAAGCAGAAAGCTTAATATTGTTCTGACTCTGCAAGGTCTGAATGTTGTGCAGGAGCTGCTCGTCGGAAAGCTCAACGGCATCATTTTTGTAGCCGGTATCGTTCAGCGGATCGATGACTTCAAGCTCCTCATCGGACATACCGAGGGTCATCTGATACGGCTCCGCTTTGACCTTGCCCCGGTCGCGGATATAGCTGATCTTATCGTGAAAGCCCTGCCCCTGAAAGACACGCACAACGGCATCCACCGCATCGGTTTGGTATTGTTGTATTTTGAAATTAAACTTCATAGGACCAACTCCGCATTATCGAATTGATGTTTCAATAAATTCTCTCATTTCTTCTATGATTTCTTTGCGCAAGCCTTCGGCCTTGTTGGAGAAAGCTATTTCCTTTTCTGACACATCAACATAATCTACACTTTCTGCCTCAAACGGCGACGCACCATTCATCCATTTCCCAGTATAGCTATTCCTGCGAATAGCCTCTTGCAATTGTTGATAATCGGGACTATCTGGATCAGCAGCGTCATAGTTTTGGAGTGCTTCTAAAAAGTCAGTTGCTTCCTCATAGGTTTCATCCGCTCTTTGAGATTGGATTAAACTTACGAACTCATCCTTCAAGTTTTTATATCTTTTGCACTCTCTTATGGCGGTGTCATACTCTTCTATCTTATCGCTAATACTTCGCTTGAAAAGAAATTGAGCTTTAGTTCGATTAAAAGCAAATTTTCCACTTTCAACACTTGCTAAAACCTCTGTCCGCAGCTCAAATAGAGATACGCTGATGGCACGATTCTGTGCTTCCATTGTCTTTTTGAACTGTACACTTGTAATAATCAAGCCAACAACAGCAGCAAGAACTGCGAGTGAATTAATGATTAAAACAGCTATATCCATATCAAAGCACCTTCCTTACGGTATCGGGGCTGTAGGTGGCGAAGATCTGATCGAAGTTGGTCGCCACGCTGTCGTTTGCCATAGAGCTGTCACGCATCACAAAATAGTAAGGCTTCTGCTTGGCAATGGCTGTGATGGTTTCCTCAGTTACATCGCTGTCAAAGCAGGCGATCAGATAGTTGTCCTCCACATTGAACACTTTCTTGCCGGCAATGGTGGTTTCCTCAATTTTGCCGGAGAGCAACACGCCCAAATCCAGCATCACTTGGAACAGCAGATCCTCCGGCGTTCTGTCCTCTTTGATGTTATCTTCAAGGCGGGAGAATAGGCTGGCTTCATACTCCGCAGGGTTATAGTAGACCTCTTTCATATTGGAGGTATCGCACTTGAGGACACGGAAGCCAATATCAAGTCCTTGCGCGGTCAAAGGACTATCCTCTTTGATTTTCTTTCCCGCACGGCGGATGCGTTCCTTGCCGATTTCACAGATGGTTTTGTATCCCGCTTTGCGAGCTTCGCTCTTTTCGTCGGTTGCTTCGGGAAGTTGAACCATAATGAACTTGCGGTGTCCGCCGTCTTCAGCATTGAGTTGCATAACGGCGTGGGCGGTTGTAGCAGAGCCGGAGAAAAAGTCGAGAATAATATTATTTTTACCATCATCGCCGTTGAGAATCAACGAGATAATTCGCTTTACAAGGCTTTGGGGTTTGGGAAAATCGAATATCTTTCGACCTAAAAGTGACTCCAACTCTTTGCTTCCCTGGTCGGTAGTTCCAGTGTCCTCCTGCCTCCACAAATCAACAGGAACCATTCCGCCATCCATTTCAGAGAGAAATTTTTTTAAGCGGGGATATGTGTTTTCCCCTGCCTTTCCCCAATATAGCCGATTTTCCTGAACATGTTTATCATATGTGCTCTTTTCGTATTTCCAAGCATTAGTTGGATGCTCAACAACGGCCCCAGTTATTGGGTTCAAAATTGGGTAAACAAGGTTTGGTCGCTGCTCTTTTGTTGCTGGATTTACATAAGAAACACTTGTCCAAGCTCCACGAGGATCATTATCTGGATTGGAGTAGATGGAGTCAGCCTTGTCGCTCCTTTTCTCTTTAATGTCAGTAACACTAGTGATGCTTTTTACATAACAAATAATCGGCTCCGTTAATGTCGTAAATCGTTTGGCATTATTACTTCTTGTGTAACGTTTTTCCCAGACGATTTGGGATATAAAATTTTCAGCTCCAAAAATCTCATCGCAGATTTTTCTCATGTTATGAGATTCATGCTCATCAATAGATACAAAAATGATTCCATCCTCAGCCAGCAAGTCTTTTGCTAATTTCAGCCGAGGATAAATCATATTAAGCCAATCGGTATGGAAACGACCGTTACTCTCGGTGTTCTGTACCATACGATTGCCGTCCTCATCAAACTGCCCACTATTGGCAAGGTATTCATCTGCACTCTGAGCAAAGTCATCCTCGTATACAAAGTCATTCCCAGTATTGTACGGAGGATCGATGTAGATCATCTTGATTTTACCGAGATAGGTTTCCTGCAAGAGCTTCAGCACCTCAAGATTGTCGCCCTCGATATAGAGGTTTTCGGTGGTATCAAAGTCTACGCTTTCCTCACGGCAGGGACGCAGAGTCTTATTGATCGGGGCATTGGCAAGAAGAACGGACTTCTTCTTGTCCGGCCAAGTGAACTGATAGCGCTCCTCATTGCCGTCCACCACGGTGCAGGCAATCTCCTGCATCAGCACATCCTTGTCGATCGCCCGGACGACCTCTCCGTTTTCGTTGATCGTTTCCGTCACGGCGTTGGGAAACAACGCCGCCAGCTTTCTGAAATTTTCATCAGCCTTGTTCGGCGTGTACATTTTCAGCTTATCCATTCTCTTGTTCCTCCGTATCGTCAGGTGCAAATAATTCTTTCAGTTCAGCGGCTATTTCTTCGGGAGTCATTGAAGCTGTAGTCATAGCCTTGCGGTCAGCTATGATCGGGCTGTACTCAACGACCTGCTTTTTCGTCAGGTTGTGCCATATAGGAAGGATGGTTTTCCCATTAACGGTTTCTACTTGAAAGAGTCCGTTCAGCTCCGCTTTTGTCCAGTATTTATGTTCGGCAATGTAGTTAGGCGAGAGGATAACAACACCGTATTTTGATTTTGCCAGTCCTCTATCAATCTTCTCACGCATTGAGTCGCCCCATTTGAGCTTATCCGTGTCGTACCATACTTTGAGTCCCTGATTTCGTAACGCCTCTACAAACTCGTCAACAAATGACTCTTTATCCTCGTATGCGTGGGATACGAACACATCATATTCTTCATCGGCTGCTATTGGGGTACTGGCTGATGTGACTACCGGCTGCAAAATTTGCTGCTGGAGTTCCTTTATCCGAGCTTCATAGGATGCTTGAATTTGCCGATTGGCTTTATCCTGTTTCTTTTGCT
>OMAG01000874.1_pt1 | contig 10895 bp, 7 predicted proteins | sample 1673781 | NCBI WGS metagenome assembly OMAG01 (sample SAMEA103958127, study PRJEB25191) | human gut metagenome | biome: human-associated habitat [ENVO:00009003]; feature: intestine environment [ENVO:2100002]; material: feces | place: Germany | collected 2013/2015 | reverse complement strand
AGGGGCGCTGCCCCTTGACCCCGCCAAAGGGTCTTCGACCCTCTGGACTCCCTTTTTCGCGATTCAGTTGGTGACAACTGCATACTTTACCCGCGTGTTTATTGGAGGAACGAAGAGCATTGCTCATTGCTCATTCGTTTCATCCGCTTCCGCAGCTTCTTCCGAAACGTTTCGCGGTCGAACAGAAGGAAGCCAATCGTCCGCTTGACCAGCCCGGTCTGCTCCGGGATGAAGCCAATCATGCGGCTCGGCGCGTCCGCCGCGCCCATCTCGTGCGCCGCAACCGCCGCCTCCGCCGACTGGTCGCGCACCAGCGTCCGCAAATCCAGCGCGTTCTCCCCCGCGAACACCATGTCCTCAAACGGGATGTTCCGCAGCAGCTCCGCGTCCGCTTCGGGCAGCTGCCGCAGCGCCCCCTCGAAGGGCAGCGACATCGCCAGCTGCACGCCGGGATTGTCAAGCGACTGCATCACGCCCGTTCCGGCGAAGGTATCGTGGAAGTCGCGCACAAATTGCAGCGCGTGATGCTGGACGCAGGTTGACAGGAAGTGCGCGGCTTCATTGCGCCCCTCCTGCGCGTACACCGGGACGACACGCGCATTCTGCCGCTCGAAGCCCACGCAGGGCGCTTCGTCGGAGGACAGCAGGAACTCGCGGAACGCGCCGGACATGGCGGGCGGCATCGGATAGAAGCAGTGCACGGGGAAATCGTAGGCGGCAGACAAACGCTCGCTGTTCCGCCCGTCCGCATGGACGTAGTAGACCGGAACCGCGCGCTGCGTCAGCTGGCAGAGCGCCGCCTGCAAGCGCCCGCTGTACCCCATATCAAAGCACGCCGCGCCTTCCGGCAGCTTTTCCTCATAATACGCCCGCGCCGCGCTGTATGCCGCCTGATGACGGCAGCCGTCGTAGAGCTTGTCGCGGAAGAAGCGCAGAAACGATTCCCAGCGCGTTTTCTCCTGAAACGGCGATTGCCACGGGAAACCCGCCGTCTCCGCCTGATGGCGCAGTTCGCTTTCCGGCGCGTCAAGCGTGCAGAAGGACAGCAGCTTCAGCGCCTTTTCGGGCGTGTAGACCGTCCAGCGCACCGGCAGCGCCGCCCAGTCGGTCGGATTCGCCATCAGCGCGGGCAGCAAGCACCGCCGCGACGCGGGAATGTAGTCCGTTTCGACAGCATCCGCATCCGTGCGCAGCAGCTCGACTGCCTGCCGCAGCAGCGCGCCGTCCCGCGCGAGGAACACCAGCCGCTTTACGCCATCCGCCCGACAGCGGCACAGCAGCCACTTCGCCAGCGCCAGCAGGTGTGTGCCGACGGCGTAGTACCCCAGCCGCGACGGATACGCCGCAAACGCGGAATCCGCCGTCGCGGGGGCATAGCCGTCGTCAAAGAAGCGGTTTGCCGCCAGCCCTTGTGCGCACCTGAGTGCCAGCGGCTGCATGGCGTCCGCCGTCGTGAAGCCCGCCAGACACCCGTGTCCCAGATTCGCCATCTGCGTGCAGTCCGCATCCATGAAAACATCCGCCGGGCGCGGCAGCAGCAGAGCGTGCAAACCCGCTTTTTTCGCGGCTTCCACGTCGATTTTCGCATTGTCGCCGATGTGCAGCACGTTGTCCGGCTTCACGCCCAGTTGCGCCGTCAGCTTGCGATAGAGCGCGCCGTTCCATTTCAGCGCGTTCTGCTCATTCGAGAGGAAGAAGCCGTCCCAGCCGCGAACGCCGCATTTTTCCAGCATCCGCCGAATCGTGTCCGCGTCAAGGTACATGTCCGACGTCAGCACGACGCGCTTTCCCGCCGCTTTCGCCAGATTGAACAGCTGCACGCCGGTTTTGCGCGGGCGGCAGAAATGCACCTCCGCCTCCCGCTCGTTGTAGGTCATTTGCCCCACGCAGTCGTCCGACACGCCCAGATTCTGCATCATGGCGCTATAAATGTTCCACATCGTCACGTCAGCTTGCGTTTCGGGCAGCCACGCGCGCGCGCAGCTTTCCGCGTCCATCCGCGCCTGTGCAAAGGAGGTCATGTTCCGCCGCGCCGCCCGCTGCCATTTGCCTTCCAGCGTGTGGAAGAGGTCAATCGGTGTGCGGAAGGGGCGCAGAATCAGCGTATCGAACACATCCAGCGAAATCACCGGGCAGTCGATGCCGTCCAGCCCCAGAATCGCGCGCTTGATGCGCTCCGTCCCGTCCCGCCACGGGGTCATCGGCTGGTCGAACCAGAAGATTTCCGGCAGATTCGCGTCCTCATCCGGCGAAAAATCCGGGCAGAGAGCCGCCGTCAAGCGGCTGATTTCCGGCTGATTCGCCGCCTTCCGCGCCTGCTCCGCCCACATCCGCGCATACCACTTTCGCGCCTTTTGCAGCTGCTGACGCGCTTGATTCGCCCCCTGCTGATGCAGAAATTCATCCGCAAAGGCAAACACCTGCGCAATATCGGCGTAATTTTTGCGGAATTTTGCCGGATTCCCCGCCGCCCCCGTCGAGGACGACGCATGTTCACAGTAGAACACGCCGTCGCCGCGGTGCCGCCCGAAACCCTGCGCAAAGAAATACAGCACGACGGAAAACGCAATGTCCTCCGTCATCACAATGTGCTTTTTCGCCAGCGGCGCGTAGTAGGGTGCGCACCGCAGCCACAAATCGCGCCGAATCACCTTGTTCCAAATGGTATGGAAGCTGTAGCACGTCATCGCCTGCTGAAAAAACGCATCCTGCACCGCATTGCCGCGCAGCTCGTCCTCCAGCACACAGTCCGCATGAACCGGGCGCACGAAGCGGTCGCCGTTTTCGCGCTGCCAGACCGTGTCGCCCATCACGAGGTCGAAGTCGTTTTCTTCCGCCAATGCGACAGCGGCACGGTAAAAATCCACCGATACAAAATCATCGCTGTCCAGAAAAGCGAGGTACTTGCCCGTCGCCGCATCCGCGCCGGTCATCCGCGCCGCGAAAAGTCCGCGGTTCTGCGAATGCGTCAGCACCCGAAAGCGGCTGTCGCGCCGGGCATACTCCGCCAGCACCGCGCCCGCGCCATCCGGCGAGGCATCATCCACCAGCAGGAACTCCGCGTCCCGCAGCGACTGCGTGCGCAGCGACTCCAGACACGCGGGCAAATCCCGCTTCGTCCCATATACCGGAACGACCACAGACAGCGTTGCAGCCACCGCGCTTCTCCTTTCTGCCCATCCGAAAACGAGTGATACTTGCCGATTTTGACATGTACATTCTACCATATTCCCGCCCGATTGGCAAGCCTTTCGGGGGATTTTTGCACGCCCCAAAAACGCGGTCAGACAGCTTGTTTCGCCATCTGACCGCAGGATGCCCTATTTTGCGGATAATCCGCTTACCAAGTAATATCCTCGCCCGTCAGCGCCTTCCACGCCTTGCGGATATCCTTCTGATGCCGCACGCCGTTCTTCGGGTCGAGCTTCGCGGTTTCCTCCATCGTGCGCGGGAAATGAACGCACAAATGCCCGTCGAAGTCGTTATCCTTGATGCTGCCGGACAGGTGGGGCATACAGTGCATGGAGGCCAGCACCCATGTGCCGCTGGGCAGCAGGACATACACCGGCTTCTCGTCCCACGAGAACTTGCCGCCCCACGCCGCCTTCATAATCGCGGTATCCTGCGCCGTCAGCGGCTCGGAGTCCGCGTGGCGACCCAAGGAATAGAAGCGCAGACGGAAGGAGGAACCGCTGCTCGGCTCATAGACCAGCACCGTCTGTCCGCTCTTGATGGTCGGCTTGATTTCCGTGTACCACATCTGCAGCTTAATCTGGCTCTTTGCCGGGCCATTGCCGAAGGACGCGCCGCTGTTGCCCGTGCCACCGTTTTTATTTTCGTCCGGCAGGGCAGTGTCGCCGGTCACGCAGTCGCCCGTGTACAGCTTCGTCTGCGTGTTCACGCCCGCGATGCCGTCCGGGGCAAGCCCGTTGCGCTTCTGGAACGCCAGCACCGCCGCGCGGGTCGTCTCGTCATAAGTGCCGTTGATGGTCACGGTATAGCGCAGGTTGCTCAGCGCCTGCTGGAGGCGCAGCACCGCGTCGCCCGTCGCGCCGACTTTCAGGTTGGTGTACACCGTCGGCGTGGTGGAATCGACCTGCTTGCCTTCCGCCGTAATCGCGTTGACGGAGTAGAGGATGGTGTACGTCGCCGTATCGCCGTTGCCGGAGCCGGTCAAGCCGTTGCGCAGCTGGAACGCGCGCATGGCGGCGACGGTGTTCGCGCCGTACTTGCCGTCCACCTTGTCCGTCAGGTAGCCCAAATCCTTCAAGCGCTGCTGAACGCTCTTCACGTCGTCGCCCGTGCAGCCGGAATAGAGCAGGCGGGTCGGACGCGTCACGCCCGTGGTCGGGGTGGACGTCGGCGTGCTGATGGCAGCAAGCGCATCCGAAGAATACAGCTTCTTGTAGGTGCGCTTGCCCGCCACACCGTCCGCGCTCAAATTGTTGCGCAGCTGGAACGACGCAACCGCCGCCATCGTGCCCGTGCCGTAGTTGCCATCCACCGTGCCCGTGTAGTAGCCCAGCGCCTTCAATCGGCTCTGCACGCTCTTCACGTCATCGCCGGACGAACCTTCGCGGAGGGTGCGCGTGGGCACGATGCCGAAGGACTGCGTGGGGGTCGGCGTGGGCGTGGCTGCGGACGGATCAGCCGCAACCGCATTGCTCGAATAGAGGATTTTAACCGTGTTCGCGCCGACTTTGCCGTCCGCCGTCAAGCCGTTGCGCGCTTGGAACGCCTGAACCGCCGCCACCGTCGCCGCGCCGTAGATGCCATCCAGCGCGCCGGAGTAGTAGCCGAACTTGTCCAAGCGGCTCTGCACGCTCTTCACGTCGTCGCCGGACATGCCGGGGCGCAGGATGCGCGTGGGTGCGCTTTCATCCACCGGCTTGGGAGAGGGCGTGACGGAGCTGCCCGCGTCAATCGCGGTGCTGCTGTACAGCGCCTTGACCGTGTCCTCGCCGCAGATGCCGTCGGACGTAAGCCCGTTGCGCGTCTGGAAGCGGCGAATCGCGCTTTCCGTCGCCGTGCCGTACACGCCGTCCGCCTTGCCCGTCAAGTAGCCCAGCGCAATCAGCTTCGTCTGCACGCTCTTCACGTCGTCGCCCTTCATGCCCAGCGTCAGCTTGCGCTCGCCCACGCCGTCGGGCTGCGACGTTTCCTTCGCGCCGATTGCGCCTTCGGAGAAGAGGCGCTTGCGGGTGTTTGTGCCCAGCACGCCGTCAGCGGACAAGCCGTTCTTCTTCTGGAAGGCAAGAACCGCCGCCTTCGTCGCCGCGCCGTACTGCCCGTCGGAGATGCCGGTCAGGTAGCCCAGCGCCGCCAGACGGTCCTGCGTGTACAGCACATCCTGCCCGCCCATGCCCTCGCGGAGCGTGCGGGTCGGGATGCCATAGGCGATGTTGTCCAAATCCGCGGTGGGCTTGGGCGTAATCATCGGCTGGGCGACGTTGCCATTGCTGTCGAAGTAGCTTTCCAGCTTGACGAGCGTGTTCTTGCCCGCCTTGCCGTCCACCGTCAGCCCGGTCGCCTTCTGGAACGCCATGACCGCCTCGAACGTGGACTGCCCGAACACGCCGTCCACCTTGGAGATGGTGAAGCCAAGATCCTTCAGTGCCTGCTGCAATACCCGCACACGCGAGCCGCTGGACGTGTACTGCAATTTGCTGTAATCGCCCTTAAACAGCCCCGCCGCGGTCGAAGAGGAGGACGACGAATTGCCGTCAATGTCAATGCCCGTCTGCTTTTCCAGCAGAGCAATCGTCGCAGAACCGGCGATACCGTCCACCGTCAGGCTGTTCGCCTGCTGGAACGCGCTCACCGCCGCCTTCGTGCCGCTGCCGAAGCTGCCGTCCACCGTGCCGGAGTAGTAGCCCAATTGCGTCAAGGCCTGCTGCAAGCGGCGCACATTGTCGCTCTTGTCGTTCTTCTGCAGTTTCAAGGCTGCCGCGCTGCTTGTGATGACCAGCGTCAGCATCAGCACCAGCGCCAGCACACGCACGATGCTCTTTTTCATAGCATTCCCCTCCAAATGTTCCAAAGTACCTGCGGCTATTGTATCAGAAAATCACGCAATTGTAAAGAACTATTACGTATTTGTTACAAGTTGAATTTCTCCAACAGCTCCATCGGGTGGGCGATCAGCACCTTCGCGCCATTGTCCAGCAGCTCCTGCGCCGTGCGGAAGCCCCACAGCACGCCCACTGGATTCATGCCCGCGCTGCACGCACAGGTCATGTCCACCTTCGTGTCGCCCAGATAGAGGAAATCCGCCGGGGCAATGCCGAGCTGCTCCGCCACCAGCAGCGCGCCCGCCTTGTCCGGCTTCACCGGCACGCCCTCCACCTGCCCGCGCACGACGCTGAACGGTACATCCGGGAAGAAGTGGCTGATGACGTTCTTCGTATCCGCATCGGGCTTATTGGAGAGCACCGCCAGCTTCAAGCCGCGCTCCGCCAAGGCGTGCAGCAGCTCCGGAATGCCGTCGTAGGGCTGCGTTTTCACCTGCGTATGCTTCTCGTAGTACGCCTGATACTCCGCCTGCACCGCGTCCGCCAAGTCCTGCCGGTCGCGAACCGCCCGCTGCGCCAGAATCTTCGCGCCGTTGCCGACGAGGTAGCAGTATTCCTTCGTCTCCCAGCCGGGCAGCCCGTGCAGGCGCAAGGCGCGGTTCATCGCCGTGGCAATGTCGTCAATCGTGTTCGTCAGCGTACCGTCCAAATCAAACAAAACCGCCTGAATCATCAAAAAAATCTCCTTTATGTGATGAATGGATTTCGCGCCGCGCTGCCATGCTAAGGCAGAAAGGAGCGATGAACATGGACAAAAAACGCAAGGATTCCGTCATTCGCGCAACCGTTGACCGTGCCGCCCTGCTGCGCGGGGTGCTGATGCTGACGGCGCTCGCCCTGCTGCTCTGCTTCGGCTTGAAGCCCAGCCGCGCCGCCGCGCCCGACGCCGAGGACGGCGCACTGACCGCCTCCGACGCCTCCGCCCGCCTGAGCGCCGAGTGCGAGCTGCTCCAGCGCGTCACCTTTTCCCCCTGCGGGCACGAAATGACGCGCCGCCAGCGCCTGCCAGCCGAACTGGCCGGCATGACGAAGGACGAACTCGCCGCGAAGTACGACCAGTGGGTCATCACGTCGTTTTCGCCCGCGCAGGTGAGCATGGAACGCGCGCTTGCCCTCTACTGCCCGGAGCATGTTGTGCTGATGCCGGACGAAAGCGGGCAGCTGTGCATCTTCCGCAACCGCTACGGCGACGCGCTGGCGCTGGTGCGCGAACTCGGCGTGCCGCTGAGCGACTTGCCGGACGATGTGCAGGAGGAGGTTCGTCCCGGTCTGGGGTTCGATGACGAGGTCACGCTGGAGAAGTGGCTGGAAAGCGTGCAGTCGTAAATCCCCAACCCCATTGTACGCCGATTCGCGCCGCTTGTCCAGCGGATTTCGCGGTTTTGTTTGCTTCCAGCGAAGAAGTATGCTATAATGATAGCGAACTTTCGCGATAGAGGTGAGCGCATGGCACGAATCGGCATCATGACCTTCCTGCACAATGACAACTACGGGTCGATTCTTCAGGCGTGGGCGCTGCAAAACGCCGTCCGTTCCTTGGGGTACGACGCGGAGCATATCGACTATGTTCCCTCGCAGACGGAAAAGATGAAGAATCTGCTGTGCAGCGGCAATTCGCCCCGCCTGATTTTGGACGGCATGAAAAAGCGCAGCGCGGCGCGCGGGCTGAACGAGGGCTTTGATGAGTTCCGGCAGACGCAGATGGTTTTGTCGCCCGTCTGCCGCGACCAGAGCGCGCTGGCACATCAGGCGCTGTCATACGACGCGCTGATTTGCGGGTCAGACCAGATTTGGTCGCCGACGTGGCTCAATCCGGCGTATTTCCTGAATTTCACGAAGAAGCCGAAAGTCGCCTACGCGCCGTCGCTGGGCGTATCGACGATAACGGACAGCGCGAAAGGGCGCAAAATCGCCGCATTGATACGGGGGTTCGCCGCCATCTCCGTCCGGGAGGAAGAGGGCGCGGCGCTCCTTAAAGCGCTCATCGGCAAAAAGCCCGCCGTCATGCCCGACCCCGTGATGCTCCTGCCGCGCGAAAAGTGGCTGGAGCTCATCGGCGGCGACATCCCGATGGGCAATGATATTCTGTGCTTCTTCCTGGCGGACAATCCCGCGTACTGGACGCAGGTGGAGCAGATTCGGCAGAAAACTGGGCTGGGCGTGCGCGTCATTCCGCGGACGGAATCAGCCCTCCAGTCCGCGTATCCGCTGGCGAAGGGCGTGACCCCCGCGCAGTGGCTTTCTCTGATTGCGGGCGCGAGCATGGTGCTGACGGACAGCTTCCACGCCGCCGCGTTTTCCCTCCTGCTGCACACGCCCTGCACAATTCTCCGCCGCTACCGCGAGGACGACCCCGAAAGCCGCAACAGCCGCGTTGACCAGCTGCTGCGCACGCTGCAAGTCGCCGACCCCACACATCCGGATTTTTCCGTGGTGGACGAGCAGCTTGCCATCCAGCGGCAGCGGGGTTTGGACTTTCTGCAATCCGCCATCAGTCAAGCAGTGTCGCAAGCGACGCCGGCAAAGGCGAGGTAAGCGACAGCCAATCCCCCGTCATCGGGTGATGGAGCGTCAAGGCGCTGGCGTGCAGCGCAAACCGCCCCGGCAATTGCGGAATTTCCGTGCCGTAGAGGAAATCCCCGACGACCGGACAGCCGATAGACGCCATGTGTACGCGGATTTGGTGCGTGCGCCCGGTTTCAAGCGTCAACTCCACCAGCGCGCGCGTTTTTCCGCGTTTCAGCACGCGATAGTGCGTCACAGACGGCTTGCCGGATGCGGTCACGATACGCGTCCTCCTTGCCGATGGGTGCGTCAATCACGCCGCAGTCGTCATCCGGGCAGCCCTCCACCACCGCCTGATACGTCCGGATGAACTCCGGCGTATGCAGAAGCGCCTGCAAACGGTGCTGAATATGCGCGTCCTTGGCGACAATCATCAGCCCGCTTGTGCCCTTATCCAGCCGATTCACCGGACGGTAGACGAAATCCGTCGGACAGCGCAAATGAGCGTACAGCGCGTTTTCCAGCGTGTCGTCCGGGTGCAGGGCGCTGGACTGGCTCGCCAGCGGGGCGGGCTTGTCAATCACGAACAGCCAGTCATCCTCGCAGGCGATATTCAGCGGCAGGTCATACGGCTTGACCGCGTACGCCGGCGCGTTCTCCCGGAAGCGGATTGCCACCACCTGCCCGGCGCGCACAAACGCATCCACCGGGGTCACGACGCCGTCCACCGTGATGCCGCCGTTCCACTTGGCGGACTTCATTGCCGTGTAGCTCACGCCCATCACGCGGCGCAGTACATCGCGCAGGCGCATTCCGTCCTGCTCCGGCAAAACCATATGTTCCAACAAAAGCACCTCTTTTCAGGAGATGAAACCAATGAATGATATTCTTGCAATCCTCTCCGGCGGCGATTATGTCTCCGGCGAAAAAATCAGTCAGGAACTGGGCATCAGCCGCGCCGCCGTGTGGAAGCGCATTGCCCAGCTGCGCGAAGACGGCTGGCAGATTGAAGCCGCCGGCCGCCGCGGCTACCGCCTCATCCCCGGCGACAGCCTTGACCCCATTTTCTGGGTGAATCAGCTGACGACCAAGACGCTTGGTCGTGCCATCAACCACTACGAGCACACTATCACATCCTCCAACACGCTGGTGAAGCAGATGGCGGTGCAGGGCGCGCCGAGCGGCAGCCTTTGCCTGTGCGAATGCCAGACGGCGGGCAAAGGGCGGCTGGGGCGCACATGGTCAGCCCCCGCGGGGCAGGCGATCCTGATGAGCGTCCTCCTGCGGCCGAAGCTCCCGCCGAAAAACGCGCCGCTGATTACCCTCGCGACCGCGATGGCGATGGCGCACGCTGTCCGCGAAGTGACGGGCATTGACGCGCAGATTAAGTGGCCCAACGACCTCGTGTTCTCCGGCAAAAAGCTGTGCGGCATTTTGCTGGAAATCAGCGCCGACCTCGACCAGATTGAGTACGTTGTCGTCGGCACGGGGCTGAACGTGCTGCGCGGGGCATATCCGCCGGAGCTGTCTGACCGCGCCGCCGCCTTGGAGGAATTCGCCAATCCGCCCGTGCGCCGGGAGATTGTCGTGCACTACCTGAAGGCGCTGGAGGACAACATGACGCTGCTGGAGGAGCACGGCTTCCCCGGCATACAGGAAGCGTACCGCCGCCACTGCTGCACGCTGGGCAGCCGAGTGCACGTCATCGGCACAGAGATTGACTTCATCGGCACGGCGGAGGACATTGACGAGACGGGTGCGCTGCTGGTGCGCGACGAAAGCGGCGTATTGCAGCGCGTGCTGTCCGGCGACGTATCTGTGCGCGGGGTCATGGGCTATGTCTGAGCTGCGCGGCATCGGGCTGGATATCTGCGACATTGCGCGGATGGCACAGCAGCTTGACAACACGCATTTCCTCCAGCGCATCCTGACGAAAGAGGAAATCGCGTACCTGCGCAGCCGCGGCGCGTCGGCGGCGGACACGCTGGCGGGGCTGTACGCGGCGAAGGAAGCCATCGTCAAGGCGCTCGGCTGCGGCATTGCCTTTCCGCTGACGGAGATTGCCATTTCGCACACGGCGCAGGGGCAGCCGACGGCGGTGCTATCCGGCGAAGCGGCATTGCGCTATCCGGGGCATCTGCTGCTGACGATTACGCACGATGCGGGCGTCGCGGCGGCATCTGCGCTCTATTTAGAATGAAGGAAAGCCTGCTCATGCGGTGATTGGCGTGGGCAGGCGGTTTTTTATCTTGGTGGAAAAAGCAGCTTGGGGGCGCGTCTGCGGACGCGCAAAGTTACTGCGCAGGGACGCTTCGCTGC
>OMAG01000872.1_pt1 | contig 10938 bp, 5 predicted proteins | sample 1673781 | NCBI WGS metagenome assembly OMAG01 (sample SAMEA103958127, study PRJEB25191) | human gut metagenome | biome: human-associated habitat [ENVO:00009003]; feature: intestine environment [ENVO:2100002]; material: feces | place: Germany | collected 2013/2015 | reverse complement strand
ATAGCTTCGGTTGTCATCGTATAACCGCAGACGGTGCATTCCTTATGCTTTGAGCCGTCGGTTTCAGCTGTTGCCGGGGTGTCGATAATCCATTCACCGGCGGTATGTGCCGATGTATCTTTCTTATCTCCGCAGGAGCACTCATGCCAGTGGTTGTCTGCATCGTTCTTCCACTCGCTGCCGTAGCTGTGAGTATGCTCACCGCCGGTTGCCGGGATAGCTTCGGTTGTCATCGTATAACCGCAGACGGTGCATTCCTTATGCTTTGAGCCGCTTGTGGTAGCTGTTGCCGGGGTGTCGATAATCCATTCACCGGCGGTATGTGCCGCCTTGCTGTCCTCGATAATCACGCCACAGCCGACAACGGTGCACTCTTTCCAGTGATCGGTATTATCGGACTTCCAGTCGGAAGCACTATGACCTGTTGCCGCAAGGATTACGCTTGTCTTGTCGGTAATTTCGGATGCACCGGTTGCATCCTCAAACCACTTGTCACAGCCGTCGCAGGTGTAATATGCCGTGTTGCCTTTCTCCGTGCAAGTAGGGGTCTTTGCGGGAACTAGGGTCAGATTGTGCGTATGCGGTACGGTCTTGTCATATCCGCAGGCGTCGCAGATGTTATCACTGCCGTAATCGTGAGCCGCCTCGTCCTTCTTTTCGTGGCAGCGAGAGCATTCTTTCCAATGATTGTCTGTGTCCTTGCTCCAATCGCTTGCCCATGCGTGCCCGAGCTGTGTACCTGCTGCCGTAAAGGTTTCTGTTGTGCTGATATCTCCGCAGGAGCAGCTCTTGAAATATACTTCATCGTTGGTACAGTCGGCAGCCGACTTGAGGGCTTCCGGCTTCTGAATTTCCTGATCGTAGGTATGTGTATGTGGAATTGCCTTGTATGTTACAATAACGGTTTTGTCTGAGTCCATCGTAACATTCAGAATATTGGAAAGTACTTCTGCTGCAGTGCCGTTCACAGTAACAATGTCGATTTCATAGCCGTCATCAGGAGTAAAGATAACCGTTTCGGCGGAGCCTTCGGTCAGCCCGGTTTTGCTTGCGGAAATTGTTCCGTGACCGCCGTTTACCTGTGTTGTGAGGCTATAGGTGGTGACAGGTGCGTTCTTGTAGGTCGCTTTCACGCTGACTTCACTGTCAGGCATTATGAAAGTAGTGGTTTCACTGTTCGCATCTTCAAGAGTAGTGTTGCCGCTTTCTACTACCCACTTATCAAACACCTTACCGTCAGGAGCCGCATTTGCGGTCAGAGTAATGGTTGTGCCTTGCACCGCTTTACTGACTTCGCTTCCTGCACCGATTGTCGCTTTGCCGTCCGTTACGATGACGGAATACTCTTTACCCTCCCAGATTGCATAGAAGGTAGTATCCGAGCTTACTTCATAGGTCGTACCGGAAATAACCGAACCGTCAGCACCGGTTGACCAGCCCTTGAATTGCTTGCCTTCCGGTTCGGTAAAACCGCAGGCGGGCAGTGTGTAGCTGCCGGAAACTCCGGTGACATCTGCCATTGTGCCACCGCCACCGTTGGCATTGAATCTGACGGTATACTCGTCAGGTGCAGGAGGTGCGTCCTCCTCGAAGATAGCCTTGACCTCCACATCGCTGTCCGGCATGAGGAACTTATTATTCTCGATGCTCACGCCGCCGCTGATGACCTGCCACTCCTTGAAGCGGTAGCCCGTGTTTGGCGTAGCGGTCAGGGTGATCTCCGTGCCGACTACATCTTTTGCAGGAGATGCAGAAGCCGTTCCGTTGCCGTCATTGGTGACGGTGACGGTGTACTCGGTAGGTGCAGGCGGTGCGTCCTCCCACAGCGCCTTGACTGTGATGTCCGCGGTGACGGTCACGGGATCGTTCACAGCATATTCCGAATCACCGATTTGCCACGCCTTGAACTGCTTTCCTTCGGGCGCAATAAACTCGCACTCGGGTAGACAATATTCGCTGCCGTGCAATACCTTCTTGGCGGGCATTGCGGTGGTGACCTCCTCTGGCAAATCCTCGGGTTCGGAGCCGCCGTTCACGTCAAAAGTGATGGTATGCTCGTTGCGCTTTTCAAACGTTGCAGTTATGGTGACGTTTTCCTCCGGCTGGGCGAAGGTATAGGTATCATCCTCAACTGCAAAGCTGGCGGGAGTACCGTTGATGGACAGCGTACTGAGCATATAGCCCTCATTGGGTGCAATGGAGAGCATGACAAGGTCGTCCTTGCAGAACAGGGGCGTGCCGTCCTCGGCGGTTTCTGTGGCATTCACCACCGTGACTGTGCCGTTTTCACTGCTTGCAGCCGTTACCCTGTACTGCGGTGCACCAGCCACCGTTACCTCTACCGTAACCGTCTGCAAGGCTTCCTGCTCCGGTGGGACGACAATGTCTGTGCCTGACAGATCCAGCGTCCCGGTCACGGTAAAGTGCTGCTCCTGCCTGACCGCCGGGGTATAGTCCGCCGCCTCGTCCCATTTGACCGGAACCGAAACGCTCTGATTCCCACTGGCCGCCGTCCGGACGGTGACCGTGGCAGGCAGCGATTCAGACAGCACCGCGCCATGCGGGAGCTTCTGCTCATCGAGCGTATCGACATGGGCCAGCGTGTTCCAGCGGACCTTGTTTTTCAGATAGAAAATCGTATTTCCACAGGAGTCTCTGATATAAATATTGTGGTAGACATTGTCGTCCATGTCCGCCGGGATCGTATAAATGCCGTTTTCATCCGGCTTCAGAACCGTTTGGCCGTCCTGCACCGTAACCGGCGTCTCGTCATGCACCTTGAACTGCAAATTGCCCCAGTAGGTCGTGCCTTCCACCGCGGCTGTGCTCGAATTGGCTTTGCCTTTCAGCTCCTTGCCGGAGGGATGCACTGTGGCCGCCGGATCTGAGCAGTCCAGTATGAGCTTCGGGGAGGAGACGTATTTCGTCCCCACCTCATTTGTAGCCTTGGCGTAGACATACCACTCGCCATGGTAGTCCTCAAAGGAGGGACCTATGAGGGTAAGACTCCAAGATTCCGAATTGTATTTATACCATTTAATGCTGCCTTTGTCATCCAGCTCCTTCAGCTCCTTTAGTGTATAGCGCGTGGCCGTTTCAAAATAGTAGCTGGTTTCGTCAGATGAAATCCCGAGACTCACAGCATAGCCCTCTCCGTACTTGTCTACCGGATCGACATAGCAGAATTCATCCGGCGCATCCGCACGATAGTCCCAAAAGCTTTTGTTCCCTACACGAACCGTCAGCGTAGGCAGTTCCGTTTTCGGGATCACCAGCAAAAACTTCCGGTTCGAGTTGATGATGCCGAAGTTATAGTCATTATTCTCCCCGCGGCTTATTTTGATGTCCTCGTTATCCCAGTCGACAAAATACGCTTCCTTCGGCAGATGATCGAACGGCAGTTCCAGTTCAGACCCGTGCGGCACGCCAAGGTGGAGGATCGCGCTGCTCGGGTCGTTTCTGTCACTCAGGATCAGGACCCGGTGCCTTCTGTACAGAGTTATCTTTGTTGTGGTGCTGTTGCCCGCATTGTCCGTAACGACGACCTCATACACAAGTCCTTCGTCATTGTTGCCGCCGTCCGGCGCGGTCAGCTGATAAGCCTGTCCGGTCTGCACGGTCTGCTCCTCACCGTTGATCGTCACAGACTTGACGCCGGAGGACACCTCCTTGTCTCTCACCGGGTCGCTGACTGTGAAGCTGATCGTACCGGGCTGCCCGTCGTCGGTGTCGTCGGCGGTATACTCCATTCCATTCGCAATTCCCTCGGTCACCGGAGGCGTGGTGTCCTTCGCCAACACAACCCCGCATACGGTGCACTTCTTTTCCTGGTTTTCCCACTCTCCGGGAATATGCTCACCGTCCGGTACAGGTCCACGCTCTAGCGGATTCCGGGCCGGGCAGCGTGTGCATCCCCAGACATGACAGCCATTCCGGTTTTTCCAGCCGTAGGTATGGTTTCCCTCGCAGGAGGTCTCCATCATTTTCACATCAAGATCGGTGATCGCCCATCCGTAGTTCTGCGTGTATGGCAGAGTCAGCAGCGACAGGTCAATCATTCCGTCGCTGTCCGGAATCAGGAAATCAGTGAGATGCATGAAGTAGCTCGGTTTCCCATCCGTTCTGAGCGCGTGACCGTTAGCCGTCAGCATGACGATCTTTCCATCCTTTGAGCCGACCTTTATCCGGTCGTTCGTCGCGATCGACGGATCCGCCACGAGCTCATCCGGTTTGTAAACAATGTCGCCGTAGCCGACAGCCGCCGCGTCCGAGCCGTTGCTGCGGTAATTGGTCGACAGATTCAGAGTGGCGTCGGTGATGGTGATGTTCTTTCCGTGGCACCAGCGGCCGCCGCCGATCGCCGCACCGTAGTGTCCTGTCGCCGACACATGGCCGCCGGTGATGGTGATGTCATGAGCGGGAACATACTGACCTCCGCCGATGCCCGCGCAGTTGTATTGACCGCGGGCGCTTACCCGTCCGCCGGAGATGACGATATCGCTCGCCGCGTTGATTCCGTCCATGTCCTGTTTCGTCGTCCAGCTGCCGCTGCCGATGCCCGGGCCGGTTGCCCCGCCTTGCGCGTCGATATTGCCGCCATAGATATAGATATGGCTGCCGCGCCCCTGAAAGCCTCCGCCGATTCCGGCCGCAAGCCTGCCGCCTCTGGCGTTTACCGTGCCGGAGTAGAAGTACAGCTGCTCTCCGGCGCCTCCATGGATGCCGTTTCCATAGCCGGTGCTTCCCCAGCTGCCGGCTCCTATGCCCGCACCGTACTCGCCGCCGCTGGCATTGATGGTGCCACCCCAGTAGTCGGGATTTGTCTGAGAGCCAAAGTGCATATTGACGCCGTGGCCGTACATATCTGTATTAAACGAAGGGTTCCCGATATCGCGGGTCGCCCAGCTCCCTCCGATGCCCGCCGCTCTGTGGCCGCCCTTGCAGGTCACCGTGGTGCCGGTGCGCGCCAGCACATACAGCTGCCCCTCGCTGCGGTTTTTCTGTATTGCCGCGCGGCCGTCGGCGCCCTGCAGCGTGCTGTCCCTGCCGATGAAATACAGATAAGCCGAAGCCTTCTTATTTAATTCAATAGCCGGTCCCTTGGAACTGGGACTCATCTCGATATTTACGCCGTCAATAAATACGTGCGGCACGGTTTTATCTCCCTTGATGAATATCTTCTTATCCCATGCCCATGTGTCCCTGAGCTTATCGGGAACGGACGAGTAGATATAGTAGCTCCTACTGTCCTTAATGGATATGTCCGATGTCCGGTTGTACACGTCAATGCTCACATCGTACTTCGGGACGGTGTCCATCGGCCCGTCCGCCGCCGATACGGTTGTCGGCAAAAGGCCAAGCACCATGCAGCACAGCAGCAGGACGCTGAGTATTCGTTTCTTCATTGGTTTTTCTCCTCCTTTTCGTGTCGGGCGGGCTTGTCCGCCCCGTGTTTTTTCTGGTTTTCTCTGGTTCTAAGCCGGAAGCACAGCGCGGTGATAGCTGCCGCCGCGGCAAAGGAAACAACGGCCACCAGCACATAGCCGCCTGCGTCCTCCCGCAGCAGCATTGTGCCGAACACGCCCTGTGCGGCGGTCTGCCCCCGCACTATAAGTGCGTCCGCTCCCTTGGCAAGTGCCGTGAATAACATCAGGCACAAAGCGGATAGGCTTATTGCCTCGCACCGCTGCCTCCGGCGGGTGTTTTCCCGCACCCGCTGCTTGACGAGTGCGACCCGTCTTGCGGTATCGTACATATTGTTTGAACCCCCTTTCCGGTTTGTCTGAAACTGTAATAAAAACCCTTTCACTTATATAGGTACAAAAAATCGAAAAAACTCTCACCCAAAACGCAAAATTTTTCAAAAAAATTTGAGAGCCGCCAAAAAGCAGCTCTCAAGGAATAAATGTTCAGTTATTTTCTCTGCGATAATCGGAAAGCAGACAATCTTACCGCCGCCACCAGCAGCACCGGCAGGGCGTAGGCGATGTACTGCGCCGTGCCGCCGTAGGCAATCAGCAGATTGTAGGTGGCGTGGAATGTTATCGCCGCACACAGCAGGCCGCAAGTGCCGGCCACCTTCAGCCACGTCCGCCGCCATGTGTATGCAAGACCGCCGCCTACGATCAGTCCGCAGAGGACATGCATAGCTCCCGTACCGAAGCCCCGGAAGAAAATAAAGGAAAAGCGGTCCGCTCCGTTTTGGATGAGATAGCAGACGTTTTCAAAGGTGGCAAAGGCGAGGGCAACCGTGATGGCGGCAGCCTTGATTTTATTCCCCTCCGGCTCGAACACCAAAAGATAGAACACCAGCGGCAGCAGCTTCATAATTTCCTCCACCACCGGCGCAATCTCCGCCGTGGCGGCAAGGGCGTCCGCCCGGCATACCGCCGCAAGAAAGGTGTTAATATAGGCCGAAAGCAGGCACACCCCCATCCCGACAATGCAAAACAGGAAAAAGCGAAGCTGCCGCCTGCCCATGCACAGAGCGGCTACCAGCAAGGGAGAGACTATGCAGAGAAAGATGTTTTCGATGTAGGTCACGCTTCCACCGCCTTTCTCGTGGCGGGCAGCAACCCCAGAATCGCAAGCGTCAGCAGCATATCGCACCAAAAGGTAGGGCTTGCCGGTGAGGTATCCGGCCAGAAGCAGCCCACAGTCCAAAGCAGATACTCCGCAAATACAAAGCACAGCACGCCGCTATGAAAATACCGCATATTCTGCACCGTTCCCATCTGCGTTTTCGCATAGGCAAGCCCTCGAATGGCGCAGTAAGAGAGCCATATCATCATACCGCACCAGATTAGGTTGGAGAGAATGTCCCCAAAGGTGCAGTAAAACACCAGCAGCGGCACGCCAAACGCAGGCGCAAGCCATGCAGAGCGGCTACGGAAGTTGCGCTCGTCCTGAGTGGCGAGAGTTTCTTGCAAAATGTGCAGGAAGATGAGGCTCGCCACCCAGCCGAACTCCGATACATAGAAAACGTGCGGCGTGGTATTGAACAGCAGCAGATACAGCGTCCAGTAGAATGCGCCGAGGGCAAAGCAACCGTAGAAACACAGCAGAAGAAAATCCGCCTGCCTGCGGCTTTTCCAGTAGAAGATACCCGAAAGCAGCGCACCGACGAATGTGACCAGCAGTTGCAGCAGGTTTTCAATCAGCTCCATGCACATCCTCGCTTTCCTCATCCTGTCTGTCCTCTCGGTTCATCTGCCGCAGCAGGAAGCACAGAACGGTCACGCACACGCCGAGTAAAAACGCCAGAAGCCCGATGACGATGTATCCCAAAGCCGCACCGCCGTGAAAGATGCTTGCCTCCGTTTCACAGCCCACATAATCCCCAGTCCGGATGCTTGCGGCAATGCCGTGCATGGCGAGGGACGCGCCGATGAGCAGCACAAGGCACGCCGCCACGGCGGAAACCCTTATTCGGAAAACGACAGTATTATTTATTTTTTCGACTCATTTGTTAATTCGTATTTTTCATTTTGAAATTCCTTTCCGTGTTTTTTAATTTTGGTAAATATATTTTACACAAACTAAAAGTTCTTTTTCCGTAAAATTTCTTGTAATTTTATTTTTTGCCAAAAATTCCATATAGCTCTAAAACGGCAAAATTTCGCCTGTAAGCGATTTTTATTTTTAAGATAAAATAAATTATACGAAAAAAAGGGCAATTTCGCCCTTGATAATATACTTGATAATGGTGGTCTAAAAATGGCTTATCATACTTTGTATGGAGTTTATTAATTTTCTCGTTGCTGATTTTCTCTCTTAACTCTAAAATTCCAGTGTATTCATCATCTTTCATAAAATTCACCAATAATAGCTTTCAATTTAATTAACTCTTTTATAAATCAGTATATACGACTTTAACATTTCGTTCCTTGCTATTGAAGTTTTAAAAATAGAATGATATAATAACAGTATATTACATAAAAAGTGTAATAATAGTTTTTAATTGAGGTGATTATTTTGAAAAAGCTAAAAAAGCTGACTGCGATTTCACTTGTATTCATAATGATGCTTGGACTGTGTGTAACAAGCTATTCCGCAGTGGATACAGAAAGCAGTTCAAAAAATACAAATGCAGCCTTGGCAGAGGAACTGCCCGCAAAAAGGTCTGTACAGGCAGTACAGGCAGTACAGCCAACAGAGAACACAAGCAGCACAGAATTAAGCAGCATACCTGCAGTCGAGGAGGAAGAACCCACCAAAGCAGAGCCGAAATATTTGACATTGAGTCAAGCTGTGCTATCACTTGGCATAGGAGAAAGATATACCCTATGCTGTACACTGCCCGATGGCAGCATTGCAAGCAATATTAGCTACTCGTCAAATAACAGCTTAGTAGCTCGGGTGGATTTCAAAACAGGCGAGGTTATCGCTGCAGGCACAGGCACAGCACAAATAACAGCCAAAACCCCGGGCGGCACCAAAGCTGTTTGCAATATAACTGTAGGCTATGCCCCATCATCTATAGTTATAAACAAAACCAAGCTCGTTCTTGGCGTTGGCGAGAAGTTTAACCTTAACAGTTATCTCCCGTCAGGCTGTGCTTCATATAATACAGCCTACTCAACAAATAATGCTTTGGTGGCAGATGTAGTAAAAGACAACGGCTTGGTTACCGCCAAGGCGGTCGGCACGGCCAAGATAACGGTAAAAACCTATAACGGAAAAACAGCCGTTTGTGTCATAAATGTTAAAAAGGCTCCAAAAAGCATTTCACTAAACAAAAAACAAATTACACTGGGAATCGGCGAAAAATTTGACCTTAACAGCTCCCTCCCGTCAGGCTGCGGTGCATACAGCATAGTCTACTCCACTAATAACGCTAAAACTGCCGATGTAAAAAGAGCCGGCGGACTTGTTACCGCCAAGGCTGTCGGCACGGCCAAGATAACGGTTAAAACCTATAACGGAAAAACTGCCGTTTGCACATTCACTGTTAAGCCACAGGCAAAGTCGGTTACTTTAAATTCAAAGGAAATTGTTATGTATGTAGGTGAAACCTTTGATCTTAACAGCCGTATTCCCAAAAACACCGCCGCATATTACAGACTGTATTCAACAAGCAACGCAAAAACAGCAACTGTAACAAGAGGCGGAGGCCTTGTAAAAGCACTAAAAGTGGGTACGGCAACAATAAGCTGCACGCTCAGCAACGGTAAAAAAGCAATCTGTAAGGTATATATAATGTCAAGCAGCAAAAAAATTGCCAATGTTCCGTTAATTGGCCAGCAAAAGCTTCCAACGGGCTGTGAAACCTGCAGTGCTGTTATGCTGCTTAATTACTATGGATATAATATATCAGAAACCTCCTTTGCTGATAAATATCTTATTAAAAGACCGCTTGGCTACGGCAAATACGGACTTGAAGGGCCCGATCCAAACTGTGCTTTTATCGGATCGCCATATACCACCAACAGCTTTGGTGCGTATGCACCTGTTATGGCAAAATCAATGAATTCCTACCTGGCAAAAAAGTCCTATAAGGCAGTCAGCGTCAGCGGAAAGAGTCTTGAATATCTTGCCGGCAAGTACATTGCACAAGGACAGCCTGTAATGGTTTGGGCAACAATATATATGACCGCCTCCTACAAAACGACAACCTGGAGAGTTAATTACACAGACGAAAACGCAAGATATAAAAAGGGCAGCAGCTACACCTGGCTTGCAAACGAGCATTGTCTTTTGCTTACCGGCTATGACAGCAGCTTCTATTACTTTAACGATCCATGGACCAACTCACGCATCGCCTACTCAAAAAGCATTGTAAACACACGCTACAACGAGCTTGGCAAGCAGGCAGTTGTGATGGTAAAAAAATAAAACATATTTTCTTTATATCATCACCCTTCGTTCCGGAAAGAATCCTGCTAAAGTGATTATAGATTTTTCAAGCTTTCTGTCTCCAAGTCCTAAACTACAAAGTTGCCGTCATTGATTTCTGCCAATTATACCCGATATATAACTTTGTCAGGTTTTTATGTGCTGTATCTTGTGTATCTCACATTTATAGTTACAATTTAATGTGTTTTTATTATATCTTCTACGCAGTTATAATTGTGATTCAATAAGCTTTCAATTGTATTTTCCACAAAAAAAGAGGTGTCGCAAATTGCACCGCCGCTAAAAAAATCCTGCAAGAGGTCTCTTTCAGCCTCGTGCAGGATTTTTTATGCCGTTTGACGATCGCATTTGTTATTGCGGCTTAACAGCGGCTTAAAACTATTACTTTAAGCCGGTATTTTAAACTATTAATATATATGGGTTTGAAGATGAATTCAGCTTAGACAGGTATTTCAAAACAAATTCTTTGCTTGTGCCTATACAGCCGGCTGTTGGTTTATTGCTGACATGGAAGAAGATGGCAGAGCCTGCGTTATATACAGCGTTGGTATTATAATTAATCACACAGCCATATTCATATTCTGCAGGATGCTCTATCATACGCTCAGCCGAATTCCAGTCCTTATTTTGCGTACCCTCAACACGCTTATTGTAATAAGCTGAATTAGGATCGTCTACCCAATATGTATCCTTTGTTATCTTAAATGAAGTCAAGCCTGTAGCAGGTGCGTTATTTATATAGAAAGCGTCACCGATAGAGTACAGTCCCTTTGGAGAGGCCTTTCTGCCCTCCTGCATATCCTGAGTAACTCCCTTTGCTCCGACAAATCCCGAACAGGACATATCGTTATCAAAAATCCACTGATTATTCTGCAGCCTATAAAAATTGATTTTTGCTGTTGCTCCATTTGAATCAACAGTAATCAGCTGACTGCAATTAACAGCACTCAAATCATCAACGGTATTGCCGTTTTGGCTAAGCAAGTTCTTCATATCATCAGGCACCCCAAGCGTAGTTACCGTTACCCTGCAGGTGGCTGTTTTGCCGTTGAACAGGGTTATTTTTATATTTGCCGTGCCTGT
>OMAG01000863.1_pt1 | contig 11008 bp, 8 predicted proteins | sample 1673781 | NCBI WGS metagenome assembly OMAG01 (sample SAMEA103958127, study PRJEB25191) | human gut metagenome | biome: human-associated habitat [ENVO:00009003]; feature: intestine environment [ENVO:2100002]; material: feces | place: Germany | collected 2013/2015 | reverse complement strand
AGACCAGCCAAAGCTGATCCTATCTGAGAATTACAAGCGAGCGTTAAGTTCTGCTCCAAGTTCTTCAAATCCTGGTTTACCAAGAAGGGCGAACATATTTTTCTTGTAAGCTTCTACACCTGGTTGGTTAAATGGATTAACAGCATTCAAGTATCCTGAAAGTGCGATAGCAAGCTCAAAGAAGTAGATGATATAACCCAATGTAAAGGCATCTTGTTCAGGGATAGTAATGAACATGTTAGGCACGTCACCATCTGTATGAGCAAGAAGAACACCGTCTGTTGCTTTCTTGTTAACAAAGTCAACATCTTTGCCTTGGAGGTAACCCAGTCCATCAAGGTCTTCAGCCAATTCAGGAATAACAACGTTTTTACGTGGTTTGTCTACACGAACAACAGTTTCAAATAGATTACGTGTACCTTCTTGGATAAATTGGCCAAGAGAGTGCAAGTCAGTTGAGAAGTTTGCTGAGGTTGGGTAGATACCTCTTTGGTCTTTACCTTCTGACTCACCAGCCAATTGTTTCCACCACTCAGCGAAGTATTGAAGTGATGGTTCGTAGTTTGCCAAGATTTCAGTTGTGTAACCTTTACGGTAAAGGATGTTACGAATTGCAGCGTATTGGTAAGCTTCATTTTCAGAGATTTTAGATGAAGAGTACTCTTTACGTGCAGCGTTAGCACCTTCCATGAGGGCTTTGATATCAGCCCCTGAAACTGCAATTGGCAATAGACCTACAGCTGTCAATACTGAGAAGCGTCCACCGATATCATCTGGAACAACAAATGTTTCCCAACCGTTAGCGTCTGCTTCAACCTTAACAGCACCTTTTTGGCGGTCAGTTGTTGCGTAGATACGTTTGTTAGCTTCTTCTTGACCGTATTTCTTAACAAGAAGTTCCTTGAACAAACGGAAAGCGATAGCTGGTTCAGTTGTTGTTCCTGATTTAGAGATAACGTTAACTGAGAAATCTTTACCTTCAACATACTCAAGCAAGTCAGCGAGGTAAGTTGATGAAATAGAGTTCCCAGCATAAACGATTTGTGGTGCTTTACGTTCTTCTTTTGTTTGAAGGTTAGCAAAGTGATTGCTCAAGAAGTCAATAGCTGCTTTAGCACCAAGGTAAGAACCACCGATACCGATAACAACCAAAACGTCGCTTTCTTCTTTGATTTTTTCAGCAGCTTTCAAAATACGATCAAACTCTTCACGATCGTAGTTCTCTGGAAGGTCACGCCATCCAAGGAAGTCAGCACCTGGGCCTGTTCCTTTGCGGATCATTTCGTCTGCTACTGTTACTTGTGCTTGAAGGTTATCTACTTCGTGTGGTGCTACAAATTTATCCAAAACTTTTGAATAGTCAAATTTAATATGAGCCATTAGTCTCTCCTTATAAAAATTCAATTACAGCTTCTAGTTTACTCTTTTATTTATCTTTTGACGATGTTTTTTTACCCTCATTAGGTCATGATAGGTTACAGTTACTATTTAAATGTAAGGTCCTGCTTCAAGGCCATAATGATCACTTACTAGAGATTGATTGTTCCCATCAAAAATGACACTAAGGCGATTTACTGCCCACTCTTGGCTTGCAAAAACATAGTCAATACGTAAAGGTTCTTCATTACCTTTCCAACCATCGATACCAGGTCCAACTGTATAGCTTCCATTTGTTTTTTGAGCCACTTGGAAGCTATCCTGAAGTTTGAGCGGACTGGCTAATATAGTTTGGTAACCTTCTCGACCTGCTGGGTTATTAAAGTCCCCTGCTAGGATAATAGGTTTGCCAATAGATTGGAAACGTTCCTCAATGCGTGCCCACTCTTCTTGGAAACCTTCATCCCACCATGAAAGATGGATACTAGCAACAGCAACTTTTCGGCCATCTACAGTCGTCTCAGCCACTGCCACACGGCGTGTATGATAGTCTGTTGGATCATCAACATCTGAAACTAAAATTTCGCTAGCTGTCAATGGTTGGCGTGACAAGACAGCAACACCTTCATTAAGGTGGTCATAACCAATGTGATTATAAGCCCACGTCCAATGATATTGAAGTCCCTCTTCAGCTAATTTTTCCACAAGCAAACGGACAAAGTGATCTTGGTGGATTGATGTTGCTGATGGTAGCACATGATAGTAAGCATCCGTTTCTACAGCTGCCGTCTCTATTTCCTGATTAACTTCTTGGAAACAAATGATATCATATTGAGCCTTAAGGATTTGTTCCTTTAGGGTTTGGAATTTTCCTTCTGCATCTTCTTCCATCCAACTATGGGTATTTAAGGTTAGAAATTTCATAATCTTATCCTTTATCTGACACTTACATATAGAAATGACAACAAGGTCTTTTACAAACAAGACAGCCCCTGGGCTGTCTGCTTGATTATTATTTAACAAATTAAAGTTCTACTTTTGCAACTGGAGCATTAGCTACCAATTTTCCTGTATGTTCTACTTTAACTGATTTAATCGCGTCTGTATTGGTGAAGACAACTACTGTTGAAGTTTCACGTCCAGCTTCACGGATAGCTGCAAGATCTGCTTCCACTAAGAGATCACCAGCAGCAACAGTTTGTCCTTCAGTAACTTTAACCTCAAATGGTTTACCTTCAAGACTAACAGTATCAAGTCCTATGTGAACCAAAACTTCAAGTCCATTATCTGATACCAAACCAAGAGCATGTTTAGTTGGGAAGATGCTTGAAACTTTACCAGCTAATGGAGAAACAATCTTACCGTTTTCTGGTTCTACAGCGAAACCATCACCCATCATTCTTTGTGAAAATACTGGATCTTTTACATCTTCAATGTTGATAACTTGACCGTCTGCAACTGAGTGAACATCTTCAGTCACACCTTTGAATTGAGCTTCTGCTTTTTGAACAGCAGTCACTTGACTTGGAAGTGTTTCAGGGATAACTTCACCTGAATCAAGTACGTCTTGGATATCAGATTTCAAGATGTCAACTTTATGACCGTAGATATCTTGGACACCTTGGCCTTTAATAACAAGACCCTTAGGCACCTTCAGCTTTCCATTGTTCTTCAGTTCCGACTTTTTCAGCATTTTTAACAGTAACACGGAGACGAGTCATACATGCATCAACATCGACAATGTTAGCACGTCCACCAAGAAGGTTGATGATGTTTATAACTTGTGAGCTTGCTGAGCTTGTTCCAGCACCTGCTGATCCAGCAGATTCTGAAGAATCGTCATTTTGTTCGTAGTTACCATTACGTCCTGGTGTTGCGTAATCAAATTTCTTAATCATGAAGTTTGCAATGAAGAACATGATAACACCAAAGAGTACAGTTACCCAAATGAAGTTAATGATATCCATCGCCAAACCAGCGTTAATAGCGAAAGGTGTACGTGTCAAGAATTCGATAGAACCGAATGAGTGAACACGGAGGTGAACGATGTCAGCCATTGCAAAGGCAGCACCTTGTACAAATGCGTAAATGATGTAAAGTGGAGTAGCTACGAACATGAACATGTACTCGATAGGTTCTGTTACCCCTGTCAAGAATGTTGCAAGCACAGTTGCAGTCAACATACCTTTATACTGATGTTTCTTATCATCATCAACGTTACGGTAGATAGCTACCACCATACCCATCAAGATACCAAATGAACCAATCATTTGACCAACTTTGAAACGAGCTGGTGTATAGGCTTCAAGAAGGTGTCTATATTGATATGGATGCGCACCTTTAAGGTTAGCAAGGTCAGTAACCCATGCGAGCCAGAGTGGCTCTTGACCCAAAACTTTAGTACCTTTTGCAGCACCAGTCAAGACTTCATAAGTACCACCCAATTGAGTGTAGTTAATTGGAATAGTCAACATGTGGTGGAGACCAAACGGCAAGAGAAGACGTTCCAATGTACCGAACAAGAACGGTGCCAAAATTGGAGCATTTTCTTTCGAGTTGGCAATCCACATACCAAAACCGTTAATTCAAGATTGGATAACTGGCCATACAATAGCAAGAACGATGGCTGCAATAGCTGAACGAAGAATAACTACGAATGGTACGAAACGTTTACCATTGAAGAATGATAAAGCTTCTGGCAATTTACGGAAGTTATAGTATTTGTTGTAAGCAGTAGCTCCGATGAAACCAGAGATGATACCTACAAATACAACCCATGTTAAGGGCTAGAGCTTCCAAAACACTGATGAAGTAGTCAGACACCTTGATTGATTTGACCAAGAAGTGTGTGAACTGTAGCACCCTTATCAGCAAGAATATCTGAAGTAACACCAAAGATTGAACCAGTCAAGCGGTTAATCAAGATAAATGCAAAACCTGCTGCAAAAGTACCTCCTGCACGTTCCTTAGCCCAACTACCACCAATGGCAAGGGCAAACAAGATGTGAAGGTTACCGATAATCCCCCAACCAATTTGCTCAAGAAATCCACCTGTAATAACGAGTGGTGCCGCGTTTGGATTAATCATGGCAATCGTTTTACCGATAGAGATCATAAGACCTGCTGCTGGCATAACCGCGATAACAACCATGAGGGCCTTACCAAACTTTTGCCAGAAATCAAAGCCAAAGTTTTCTTTTAGCTTATTCATTTCATTTCCTCCCATATTTGATGCGAGCGTTTGCATAGATTATATAATCTTTATAGCACTTTTTGATAATTTGTAAAGCGTTTTCTTAAACTTTTTTGATTTTTTTACAAAAAGAGGCCACCAGAAAAAACTGGATGACTCAGACATTTATTAGGCCATCAAAACCATGAGAATTGGGATAACGATCATGGTCGCGAGGGTAGTCTCAGTCACCATGATAGCAGCGTAATCACTATCAGCTCCGTAGAGTTTAGCAACCACAGGTGCATTGGTCATGACAGGCATAGCCGACTGGATGATAAAAACTTGCTTCATCAAAGTTGGTAAGGAGGACCACGATTGCAGCCATCAAAACCGGGGCAACCACAAAGCGTCCTAGCAGAATTAATACCTGGTCTTTTTTCAGAACCAACTGCTTCACTCCTGCATTAGACACTGACAAACCGATAAAAATCATAGATAAAGGAGTTGTTAAACTACCTAAATACTGCAAATCACTGGTTAAAAATGTCGGTAACTGAATATGAAGAATAACGATAATAAGACCTATGATAAAACCCATAAGAGGGAGAGAAAAAATCTTATTTAAACTAGTTTTTAAATCAAACTCAGCTTCTCCTTCACCATCTCGCTGGATGAGATAGGTCCCCAAGGTCCAGAAAAAAGTCGTATTACACATGTAATAGATCAGAACATAGGGAATACTAGCATCTCCAAAAAGAGCTTGGTTGATTGGTAGTCCCACGAAGATCGTATTAGAATTAAAAAACATGGAAATAAAGAGTCCACGACGATCCTGTCTGACTGCAAAAATCCTAGCCACTGCTGTTGCAATTCCAAACAAAATCACCATAGACAGAGCAGGAAAACGTAATTCTGGCAACATCTTAAGCAGGTCTGCTGCTGTGAAACGCTGCGTGATGGTATAAAGCATATAGCAGGGCAAGGCAATTTGGGTGACCATCTTAGCGATTAGGCCACGCGACTTGTCATCAAACCAGCCTTTTTCCCCCATGACGAAGCCCACTAAAATCATACCCAGGATGACTAGAATTCCAGATATACTTGTTAAAAAGATTTCCATATTTCCTCCTTTTTGTTTTTGCTACGATTTATGACAGACAATAGCAGAGTCTGACTGATTTTTTCTGACTAGAAATCTACCATTATTTTTAACTCAAATCTAAAAAACCACTTTAGTATATCACAAAAAGAGCTCGATTTCTCAAGCTCCTTTTCTATTATTTACTCTGCTTTTAAGAGAGGCCTAAAGATTGATACCAGACCAAAGAAGGCGATGAAGATAAGAGTAATGGTCGCACTAGCTGGTGTTTCCCAATAATAGGAAATAAAGATACCAGAGAGCATTCCAACCAAACCAATAGCCCAGAAAATAACAGACTTGAAGGTCTGACCTATTTTCATACCAATAGCTGCTGGAAGAATCATGATGGTAGAAACCAAAAGTGATCCTGCTGCTGGAATCATCAAGGCAATCGCTATCCCTGTCACAATATTGAAGAGGAGCGACATGAGACGTACTGGCAAGCCATCTACATGAGCAGTGTCTTCGTCAAAAGTCAAAAGATACATAGGACGAATAAAGAGGAGAGTCAAGATCAGTACAATAGCCGCAATCACAAAGAGAGCATGCACCTGCTCAGAGCTAATCGTGATAATAGAACCGAAAAGATAGCTATCCAAACTCATACTACTGCTACCCGCCTTGTTACTAAGAATAAGAGCCACTGCCAATCCCATTGACATGAGGATAGCTGTTGAAATCTCCATATAATGCTTGTAACTGACCCTGAGGTATTCCAAAACTAAAGCAGCAATAACCACAACCACAAGGGTCATCCAAGTGGTTGATTGTCCCAAGAAAATTCCAACAGCCACCCCAGCTAGGGACACGTGACTCAAAGTATCGCTCATCAGACTCTGACGACGAAGAATTAAGAAGAGTCCCAAAATTGGCGAAAAGATACTGATAGCAATCACGGCGAGAATAGCACGTTGCATAAAATCATAGGCTAATAATTCACTAATCATGTTTGTGCTCCTCTCCATCCTTTTCATGGATATTGAAACAACGCCAAGGCAATTTCTGGTTACGAACCAGGTGAATATTACGGTCTGTGTACTCCTTGACTTCCTCTGGGTCATGGGTAATCATTAAGACAGACTTGCCATGATTATGAGCAGAGTGGTGCATGAGTTCGTAAAAGGTATTGGCTGTCCCTGCATCCATCCCTGTCGTTGGCTCATCCAAAACAAAGATATCAGGATCTAAAGCAAAAATACGAGCAATGACAGCACGTTGCTTTTGACCACCTGAGAGATGTCCAATCTGCTTGTAACGATTTTCCCACATACCTACAGACTCTAGAGCACGTTGAACATGCTCTAAGTCATGTTTGTTCAAACGACGGAACCACCCCTTATGGGGGTAGCGACCTGACTTGACAAACTCATAAACAGTACTTGGGAATCCTGCATTAAAGCTGGCAATTTGCTGTGGTAGATAGGCCATGCGAAGCTTCTTACCATCTTTGTTAATATCAGAAATCGTCACAATCCCCTTCTTAGGCTTGAGAATTCCTAGGGTAGCCTTAATAAGCGTTGACTTGGCAGCTCCATTTTCCCCAGTCAGGGTCACAAACTCCCCAGAATCCAAATGATAGTGAATATTGTCCAGAACGGGCTCCGCATCATACTGGAAGCTCAGACCTTCAACTGTAATATAACGCATCTTATTCCTCTATTTTTTCTGCTAATTTTATCAAGAAACGGCCAATAACCTGACGCTCTTGATGATCAAACTGATCCAATACAGACCGATAAACCCCAAGGGTCTCTTGGTGGTGTTCCTTATGCTCTTGGGCAATAGGTTGAGCTTCTTGTGTCAAGACGAAATAGGTCACGCGCCCATCATCCTTGTCTTTCTTACCCTCCAACATGCCCTCTTTGACCAAGGTTTTTACTGCCTTGGTAACAGCAGCCTGGCTGACATTGAGAGCCTTAGCCAACTCAGAATTGGTCTTTTGCCCCTCAGACAAAAGCATGAGAATATGCTCCTGGGTGTTGGTCAACTTAACCTTACTTCGGCACTGACCAATGAGGAGCTCATACTGATTTTCAGCCTTAAGCAAAATTTGATTAATCAATTGATTTACTTGTTCTTCTAGTTCTATCATTACTTTCTCCATTTACTTAACCAGTTAATTATATCGGAAACACAGAGGTTTTGCAAGGAAAAATAAAAAGTCCAACCGCAGCTAGACTTAAAAATGATAATAGGTTTAAGATACTGCCCGTGTCTCTTCCTTCCAAAAACAGGTATAACCTATATTAAATACCGCCAAGAAAGCCAAGAGAGTCCATGACCAAGTAGCACCCAAGGACTGGTTTAAGGCCAAAATCACAGCTGCACCCAGGGGTACAGTCGCTGTGACAATGGTTGAAAAGATACTAAAGACAGCGTTCTGTCGCTCTTCAACAATGGAGAAGATGACGATGGTATCTGATTTTGGATTGGAAATGGCTGTCGCATAAGAAGAAAGAAAAAGCAAGGTAAAGAGGACAATGGGATTGTGCCATACAAAGATACTGATAATCATCAACAATGCTAGACTATTCTCAAAAAGCAGGTTGGACCTAATGGACCACTTGCGGTAAAAGTCGAACGGAAAAAGTGATCCTAAAAAGAAAGCAACCAATTCAATAGACTCAAAGACTGTGATAGTCACAGCATAAGACCCCAACTGCAACTCCTTGACCGATAAGAGATAAATCATCAACAGGGTGGCCATGGCTGACGAGAGCAGGTTCATACTAGAGTAAATCATGACCAAATTAAAAATAGAGGACTGGGATTTGAGAAAGGTGAAATTGGTTATGGTGTCCCTGACAAACTGACAAATCAGGGCTTTTAAGGATTCTGCTTGTTGTTCTTTGGACTCAGGTATTGGTTCATCAAGATGGTCAAAAAGTTTTCGCCCTCGTCGCAAGACCAGATAAGAAGCCAAGAAAACCAAAACATTAATCAAGGCAAACAAGAAATAGTTATGAGCCAGCAGGGCAATGAGCATGACACCCACGCTCTTTGCCGCTAAGGTGACGATATTAGACATTCCCTTACGAAAAGAGATGGCTAAGGAAAAATTCTCCTCATCTACCACCCGACGATTGAGGGAAAGATTGAGATAGGCAGTGTAATTACCAATAATATCACTCATAAAGTTGATGGCTAGGACCAAGACGAAGACCCACCAACTAGGTTTAAGCAAGGTTAACACCCCAAAAAAGACATATAAACTCATCTGCAACCAGCGTACCAATTTCATGGCCTTAAAGCTATTTGACGCTCGATCAGAGACATAACCCACAATAAAATCAAAAACATAGGGAAGCGAGGTAATCAAACTCGCCAACCCCACCGCCAATTCTGGATTAGGGAAGGTAGCCGCATAGAGAACCGAAACCAAGTCAAACAAGGTGGTCCCAAAGATACCTAACAAGATGGATAGGGTCAAAACCCTATAAGGCTTGTGTTGTAAAAAAAGCTGCATTTAAACCTCCTGATGGGTAAGAAATAGATTAAACATAAATTGATACTCATGAGTTACATCTCTCTCCTCATTATTAGGATAATAATCATAGATATGTAATCGATTCTTTTCTCTGAACTCGAATATTGAAGAGTTAGACAGCTGTCTCATCGCTTTATTCGTCAGATTACAAGCAATTTATTATATATGAGCCCTGTTAGAGTACATACTAACAGGGCTCTTTCTATTTCATCGTAAAGTCGCAAAGATTTCTTTGACCTGAGCAACAGACTCGGCACGCGAGACTTCGCCACGAACCTTAGCTGCTCCTGCTGTTCCACGAAGATAGTGTGGAGCAAGACCACGGAATTCACGGACAGCAATCATCTCACCTTTAAGGTCTACCAAACGTTTGAGGTGATCTTCAGCAATGTCCAGCTTCTTATCAAACGGAAGATCTGGCAACTCCTCTCCCGTTTCGAAGAAGTGATTGATTTGCGTGAAGATGTATGGATTATTCATGGCTGCACGACCCACCATAACGGCATCTACGCCAAGTTCTTCAATCATGAGTTTAGCGTCTTGAACGTTACGCACATCTCCATTTCCGATAAATGGAATCTTAGTAATAGCTTTAGCAACACGAGCCAGCGTCTCGTGGTCACAGTGACCAGTATACATTTGTTCACGGGTACGACCGTGCATGGCAAGAGCAGAAACACCTGCAGACTCAGCTGCAAGAGCGTTTTCCACAGCCAAATCACTGTCTGACCATCCCGTACGCATCTTAACGGTCAAGGGAATATCAAGCACTGACGTTACTTCCTTGACAATGTGGTAAATCTTGTCTGGATCCTTGAGCCACTTGGCACCGGCTTCATTTTTGACTACCTTATTGACCGGACAACCCATATTGATATCAACGATATCAGCCTTGGTATTGGTCTGAATAAAATCAGCTGCACGCTTCAAGCCCTCAGCATCACCACCGAAAAGCTGGATAGACATTGGATGTTCATTCTCATCAATATGAAGCATGTGGAGGGTTTTCTCATTATTGTAGAGGAGACCTTTTTCAGAAATCATCTCCATCACCACAAGACCAGCACCAAACTCTTTTGCAATAGTACGGAAGGCAGAGTTGGTCACGCCTGCCATAGGAGCTAGGACTGTTCGGTGAGGGATCTCTACATTTCCAATCATAAAGGATGAATTAAGTTTAGTCATTGATGAGTTCCTCCAAATCAGCTTCTGAAAATTCATACTTAGTTTGGCAGAATTGACAGACGATTTCAGCCCCATGGTCCTCGTCTTTCATAGCTTGAAGTTCATCCTTACCAAGCGTCAAGAGGGCATTTTCAAAGCGTTCACGTGAGCAATCGCACTCAAAGCTAAGCTCCTCTTCAGACAAGCGTTTGAAAGGCTCATCCCCATAAATGGCATTCAAGAGCGCTTCAATATGGTCATCAGACTCCAAAAGTGTTGAAATGGCTGGCATCTCTTGGATGCGTTTTTCGTAACGAGCGATTTCTTCCTCGCTAGCTCCTGGTAAGACCTGAAGCATGAAACCACCAGCAACCTTGACCTTATCCTCTTTGTCAAGAAGTACATTAAGACCAACAGCAGATGGTGTTTGCTCAGACTCTGTCAAATAGTATGCAAAGTCTTCACCGATTTCACCAGAAATAAGCGGTGTTGATGACGTGTAAGGATTACCAGTTCCATAATCGATGATTGAGACAAATTGTCCCCCAGGAAGCTTCAGGGTGAAGCTTACATTGCTTTCATTATACTGAAAAAGTTTGGGAATTTCAATGCATGGTTGTAGATTCCTGAAAGATTCATGAAAAAAGAACATAGAAATGTAAAA
>OMAG01000861.1_pt1 | contig 11023 bp, 11 predicted proteins | sample 1673781 | NCBI WGS metagenome assembly OMAG01 (sample SAMEA103958127, study PRJEB25191) | human gut metagenome | biome: human-associated habitat [ENVO:00009003]; feature: intestine environment [ENVO:2100002]; material: feces | place: Germany | collected 2013/2015 | reverse complement strand
CTTTCGGACTGACCCCGTGAGCGTCCCTCGGTCTGCATAGAGATGGTGGCCTTTCCCAGCCAGTTCTCCGAAATTTCCTTGATGGTGGAGCTTTCGCGTCCGCCGAGAAACAGCACACTATCCATGTTGCCGAGAATAGTTTCCGCGTTCTTGTCGTAGATGGCCTTGCACTGGGCAAGCTGCTGATACAACAGGCACAGGCTGATCTCACGGGAACGGATGACCGCCACCAGCTTTTCCAAGTTTGGCACCTGCCCGGTGTTGGCCGCCTCGTCCCACAGCACCCGCACATGATGGGGCAGCCTGCCGCCGTGGACATTGTCCGCCCGTTCGCACAGAAGATTGAACATCTGCGAAAAGGCCAGCGCCACAAGGAAATTGTAGGTGCTGTCCGTATCGCTGATGCAGAAGAATGTCGCCGTCCGGCGATCTCCCATGCGGTCAAGCTCCAGCTCGTCATAGGACATGATCTCCCGAAGCTGGGGGATGTCAAAGGGGGCCAGACGTGCGCCGCAGGAAATAAGTATGCTTTTGGCCGTCTTGCCGCTGCTTAGCTTGAATTTACGGTATTGCTTCACGGCGAAGCAATCCGGCTTGCGTTTGGCAAGACCATCAAACATATAATCCACGGCGTTTTTATAGTTTTCGTCATCCTCCTTGACCTCCATGCCGGAGATCATATCCACCAGCGTATTCATATTCCGATCCTCGGCAGGCCCCTCAAAAATGATATAGGCAATCAGGGCGCAGTACAAAAGCGTTTCCGCTTTCGTCCAGAACGGATCGCCCTCCTTGCCCTCGCCCTTGGTGTTGGTGATCAGGGCGTTCACGAATTTCAGGATGTCGGCCTCATTGCGGATATATGACAAAGGGTTGTAGTGCATGGACTTGGAAAAGTCTATGCTGTTGAACACCTTAATTTTGTAGCCCCGTTTTTGCAAAAACGAGCCGACCTGCCCCAGCACACCGCCCTTGGGGTCTACCACCACATAGGAAGAATGAGCTTGCAGGAGCTGCGGCGTGAGCCAAAAGCGGGTCTTGCCCGAGCCGGACGAGCCGATGCCACAGAAATTGAGGTTGCGGGCGTTGGCGGGATTTTTGGGACGGGTATTCATGGTGAGCCGTTCCGTGGCGGTCAGCAGCATATTGTTTTCAAACTTGGGATCGACAAAGGGCTTGATGTCCTTTTCGTTTCCCCAGCGGGCGCTGCCGTACTCCGCATCCCGGCGAAACTTCTTGGCGTTCTTGCTTTTGAAGTAGATCAGCAGGCGGAACGCCACCGCCCCCACAATGCCCACCAACCAGTCAAAGAGAGCAAGGCCGGGGGCAAAGTCGGCAAAGGCCGCACCGATGGTCTGTCCCAGCCCCAGCAGCTTATGGGCAAAATCGCTGCCTGCCGCCAGACGGTAGGCCGTCCCCAGTTTGAGGAACACCCAGCCGATGAACACATAGGGAATGTTGGGCAGCACATATTTACGGAGCTTATCTGTCATGCGACACCTCCTTGATATGCTCCTTGGGCGGCTTTTCCTTGGCAAGCTGCTGTTCCGCCTGCTTCATCTGTTCGGGGATCGTGGGCTGGCGGGACTTGGCCTTATCCAGCACCTTGCGGGAATATTCCGAAAAGCAGGCGGTCATAGCGTCCGCCTGCCCGGACTTGAAGAACAGCAGGTATTTCCCCGGTTCAGTCTGATAAAAGGCATAGTCCACATTCCACTTCCGGGCTACCCGGTCAAAGAGCTTTGTGTCCCCGGACAGTTCAAGGCTGTTGGTGGATGCGCCGTGCGCCATGAGCTTTTTCACGGTCTGCTTGCCGTGAGGTGTCTGCTTTGCCCGGTGCGCCTTGGCGATCTTGCGTCCCACCGCCCGGACAACATAGGCAAGCCCCCGGGCGGTCAGCTTCGACGCTTTCACCGATACGGCAATCGTGCGCCGGGAAATATCCTCGTCTACCAGCCGTCATCGCCTCCTTTCTGATAGAGATATGACCTTGGGACAAGTTGTCCCAAGGTCAGCGGTCATCATGCTCCTTTCTCGGGTGCAGGCGCTCGCCCTCCAAGGATGAACGGTCTATGACCTCCTTGTAGGCCGCCATCTGCTCCCGGATATTCAACTTGGGGTACGCAAAAATACGGTGTTCGGCGGGAATGTCCTCGATGCCGTGGTACACCTCCTTGAAGTCGCCGCTGCGGGTCAGATAGCCTGTGGGGGCGAAGTGGCCGCCCTCGTTGATCCGCATATCCCGCCCGTAGGCTTCAAAATCGAAGTAGGGCAGCACATTATCCGGCACATCCAACAGCTCCATGTCCTCCACATAGATGCGCCCCAGCGTTTCATCGTCGGTCACGCCGGGGTGCAGATCGTAGCAGTCCAGATTGTGAACGAGGTTGATGATGTCCGCCACGCTGGAAGTATGGTCGCCCTTGTTGAGTACGGCCTCCAGCGTTTCGATCTCGTCGCTGTCCAGCTCGGAAATAAGGTGTGCCAGATGATTCAGTTCGTCCAAGTTTTCATACTCGGTGAGATAGTCGTATAAGCCCATCACATCGCCGTCAAAGGCGGTGATGAAAAACTCCTCATACCGCACACCGTCCACGCCGATGTTCTTCAGAAGCGATTGCACCTCCTCCGTGGTGGCCGGAAATTTCAGCGTTTCGCCCACAAGCTGCCCCTCGGCGTATTTGCCGAGGTTGGTGATGTAGGCTTCAAATACCGTCATTTGCACCTCCTTTTGTCAGCGCCTCCGCGATCCCTGCCATGATGTACTCGGCACAGGGCAGCGCGATGGCATTTCCCAATGCCCGGTAACGGTGGGAGGATAGAATTTCCTCGCCGTCCGCGCCGTACCTTGTCCAGCCCTCCGGCAGCCCCATGAGCCGCTCACATTCCGTTTCCGTGGGAAAGCGGACGCAGCCCCCGGCGGGATCGTCCTCATACCAAAAGGCAAAGGGCGAAATGCCGCCCGCTAACAGAGTGGGAAAAGGGTCAGTTGGCAGTCCGAAGCTGTTTCGGAACGCTGTTTCCGTCCGCTCCTTGGCGGACGCCCGCATACGGAAGCATTGAAAGGGTCTGGTGACTGGTACGCGCCGCCCTGCTTCAATAAAAGAGCCTCGATCTCCGCAGGCGGCGGGCAGCCCGCGATCTCCGCCAAACGCAGGAAGTGACTGCATTGTGCGGGGCTTAAAAAGTATTTCGTGGGAACATTGTCCTCCAAAGTCTGCCACAACAAAGACGCGCTGCCGTCGTGCCAATCGGGGGCTTGCCCAATGCTGGGCGTCCATGAGCCGCCAGCAGAGGTCAGGCGTTCGCCCTCGCACCATTCCGGCTCCTGCCCATCTTCCAGAAGCAGGCATTGAAATGTCGGCGGCTGTGAACGCTGAGAGCACGGCTCTAAAGTCCATCCGGTCATTTGAAAAAAACGCTCCCATGACGTTCTCCCAAACAGCGATTGCTGGAAATATACCATTTGTCGCCTCCCTCATTTCACGGATAATACGGATCGCATGAAAGAACAGACTGGATTTTTCCCCGGCAAGACCGGCCCTGTTGCCGATCTGTGAGAGGTCGGTGTTATTCCGAATTCGGAATAATCAGGATTATGCCGAAGAAATAGTTATTCCGAAGTTGCTGCATCAAGTCCCATGAATTCGGAACTTTCCACAAAAACTTCGGAATAACAAAACTATACGGTCAAGCAGCATCCGTGCTCAAATCAAGTCAACCCAGACAGTTTCAAGATCATCTCCTCGTTATCAGCCCAGATTTCATCGGGTGCGGGCTTGGCCTTGCGGACAGCATCGGCCTTTTGAATCGCAGCCCGCTTCATCTCGGTGTCCGCATGGGCGTAGATCATCGTAGTTTCAACCTGTGCATGGCCAAGATACTGCGAAAGCAGCACCATGGGCATTCCAGACTGGTATAAGTGCATTGCCCGTGTGTGCCGCATCATATGCGGGTGGATGTGTTCCGGGACTTCCGGGCAAACAAGCTTCGCCATGCTTCCGTATTTTATAAAGAACGCAGATACCGTATCGGGAGACATTTTTTGCTGTGTCCCATGAATCACAGTGAAGAAAAGTGGTGCTTCACTGTGGTAATCTGCGGTCGGATGAAACTTGCGCAGATATTGCTTGCAATGCTGAACCGTCTTGCTGAGCAGTGGGACTGTGCGGATTTTGCGCCCTTTTCCGTGCAGATACGCAATCGGGTGTTTTGCGTCAAGGCGCAGATCACAAACTTTCATATCGAGAAGTTCACTGCACCGGGCTGCGGTATCGTACATGAGGATCATGAATACCAGATTCCGCAAATCTTTGGGCTTGGATGGATCAGGCTGCTGAAGCAGTGCAGTCAATGACGGTTCGGTCAGAAATTCAACGATCCGCCCATGAGACTCCTTGGAGGGGATGTTGCAGGCGGAAAGGTACAGTGCCGTTTGTGTGCAATCAATCTGTCCAGCAAAATCCAGAAAAGACCGCAGTGCCATCAAGCGCTGGTTGCGGGTAGAGGCACTGCATCTCCGCGCATTTTCCAACCAGGCCAGGAAACCGAGAATGGCGTCCCGGTCAATGCGGGAGAAAGTCAATTCGGTGGCTCCAATTCCCATCTCATCTCTCATATAAGCTACAAAAAGATTGAGCGTCTGTCTGTAGGAGAGAATCGTATTCTCACTGAGGCAGCGCTGCTTGGGCAGATAGTCCAAAAGGAAACGCCGAACCACATCAAAAAAATCATTCATCGGCCCTTACCTCCGGCAAGAACGCTTCAGCAGAAGAAAACGCGAATCCGGACATCTCCTCCAGCAAACCGGGGACCAGATGGATGTAGTAGTAAGTGTCCGAGAGCTGTGCGTGGCCCATGTATGCACTCAGATAGGGCAGCATGGCGTTCAGGTCTTTGCCCTCACGCATCCAGCGATACAGCCTGTGGGTAGCGAAAGTATGACGAAAATCATAAAGACGCGGGGAACGGCGGCCAGTTCCTGTAATGGCGGCTTTCTTCAAAACCTGGCGGAACGTCTTCTCCAGCCCCCTCTTTCCGTAAAAGCCGCCCTCAGAGTTGGGGAAGAACGGCTCACGTTCTGGCATAACGGAGGCTACGATGGCGCTGCAATCTGAGAGCATCTGCGTCACATCTTCTGCCATCATAACAATGCGGCTCCTGTGCTTCTTGCTCTCCATAATGTTCAGCCGCCCAATTTCCAAATCTACATCGCTTACTCGAAGCTTTCTGGCCTCAGCCGGACGCAGACCGCAGCAATACATCAGCTTTACCATAGCCGGGATCACATATTGCCGTACCGGGAAACCGCCTCTCGGTTTCAAATGGTCGAAAACATCCCAAATTGTCAGGATGTCGTCCTCGGTATAGATGTACGGAGCGTAAGGAGCATCTTTCCTGGCAATATCCGGCGGCAGAACGTAGGCGGCCTCACCGTTGCGATTCAGGTATCTGGCAAACTCGCGCACCGGCATCATGCGGTTGCGGAAGGTATTGTTGCCCTCTGTATTCTTTTTCGTAGCCCAAGCCAGGCAAAGCTCCTCGGTCAGAAAGTTTTCTTCAGGAAAATGCGTCATGCAAAAGCGGTCAAAGTCCCGCAGGAGGCGAGAGGATTCCAGATAACCAAACCCCAATGCGTTTTTCTGCGCGATAAAGTCCTCGATTCGGGCAGCAAAGCAGCTCTCAAAGGTGTACGTCATTTCAGCCCCCCGCCTTTCTGTGGGAGAGCAGGGGCAACGCACACTGCTTCAGTCCTTGCTCATCAATAGACAGATACAGCTTCATAGAGTCCATATCCCTGTGGCCGAGAAGCTGCTGGATCAGTTCAAAGGATACCTCATTCTGGAGCAGTCTTGTCCCAAATGTCCGGCGAAGCGCGTGAAAGGCACGACGTTTCGCCGGAATTCCTGCCAGCTTCATGTGCTTGGAAACAACCCCGCTGGCAGAACGCGCGTCAAGCGGGCGGATCACTCCCGTATGGCACAGGAAGATATTCGGAAGCGCGGAATCCGGGCGGCCATTGAGAATATAATCCGCAATCGCGTTCCCGCTTTCTGCTTCCAGTGGAAGGGACAGCGGTTCACCAGTTTTGTGTTGAACCAGACGAATTTCCCTCGCCCTCCAATCAATGCTACCCAGTTCCAGCCGAACAACGTCACAGGCCCTCAAACCGCTCTGCGCAGCCAGTACCATCATGGCATAATCCCGTTTCCCAATGGCCGTAGTCCTGTCCGGATGTTCCAGCAGATATTCCAGTTCATCCTCAGTAAAGCCCTCATGGAACATTTTTCGGGTTGCCATAAGCTCCGGCAGAGACTGACTCAGGTCAGTGATTGTCAAGTTATGTTCAAATAAAAATCTCAGAAACAGCCGCACAGAAAAAATTGCTGAACCAAGTCCACCGGCGTAATGCGCTGCAAAACTGGTAACACACCCATTTACATTTATCAGAGTGAAATCCGCCAAAGAGCGGAACCCATGATCCTCCATTTCAAACAAGAACCGACGTATAGCGCTCCTGGCGACATTGCGTGTAGTCTCAGCCATGCTTTCGCTTTGTTTGGTGTGTGTACAAAATTCTCTTAAAAGTGAGTTGAACGGCTCAACAAGTTCCCGTTGCCCCCAGTTTGGAACCTTCGCCAAAGTAATATGACCTGTCTGGTGCATCTCCTGTATCCAATACGCAGCCTTGCGCAAGTTTTGATATGAGCCTCTGCCAATTTGCCCGTACTCATATTGAATCCGTTTCTCTGCAACGATCTGATCCAAAATTTCTCCCGAAAATCGATCTGTCCCAGATTCATAGTGTCGATTCAAGATGATCGCCAGACCTTCGTTCCTGTAATGGCCAACTGTTGCGTCAGTAAGGCCAAGTTCCAACATCGCGCTGTTGGTTCTCCAGACCAGCGCGTAAATGTTATCCAAATCCGCAAGCTGCTCTGGAGTTGGTGTGTCCTTCCAGATGCTTTGTCGTGGTCGCCGCAATGCAGGCATCCAAGGGGACAACGGCGGCAGATCCACTGAGCCTTTTTCTGCACAATGTTTTAAGAGTTCGCATCCCCTGCGGAGCAGTCTCCACTTCCAGACCGAAAATGCCCCTTGATCAAAAAATTCACGCTGTTCAAGTAAAAATGCATCTAACATTTCAGGGGCTGCGCAAAGAATACCTTTTGCTTGAAAGTGGCGGATGACGCAGCCAATGCCGGTGTGGGTATATGCGTGCAGACTTTTGCCGCTTATACCTTGGTCAGATAAAAGTTCCAATATTTGCGTAGCGGTTGCAACCAAATCAATCGTTTCCATAGTCCTCCTCCTGTATCTTTGATGGCAGGCTGTGTTGCCTGCGCTCTCATTATACAGGTTTGGCGGACGCTTTTGTTATTCCGATGTTTTTGTGGAAAGTCCAGGATTTATGGGACTTGATGCAGCAACTTCGGAATAACTATTTCTTCGGCATAATTCTGGCAGGGTGAGCCAAAGGTGATGATGTGGACGGGCGGGATCTCCCGCCCGTCCAGCTTTGTCACATCCCCCAAATGCGCCATATCGGGAAAGTGGCGCTTGGTGATGGAGATAGGGGCTTTTTCAATCTCGCTTGCCCATACCGGCTCAATGCCGCAGCGCACCGCCGCCAGCGGGAATACGCCGATCCCGTCAAACAGGCTCCCCAGCCGGAGCGCCGTCATCTTATCTGCGCCCCTGTCCCTTGACGGTCAAAATGCCCTCAAGGGTGGTGGCGGTGATCCCGAGCCGCTGGGCAACGGCGATGTCGTTCTTCATGGCCTCGGTGACGGTATGACCGCACACCACCAGCACATGAGAGCGGCGGAGCAGGTCGCGCCCCATGTCGATGCCGCTCTTATGTTCCTCTGGAACGGCGTCATTGAGGAAAAGCGGCTGATAGAGCGTCGGGCAGATAGGCGAAAAGCCCGCCTCATACACCGTGCGGCAATACTGCGCCGCCAGCTTTGCGTTTTCGTGGTCGCTGCCGCACCACGCGGCGGTAACATACGCGAGGGGTCGTTTCATTGTAAAAACCTCCATTCATAAACGAAAGACCTCGGGACAAAAAGTCCCAAGGTCACTTTTCCAGATCCGTTTTCTTTTCGGGTTTGCCCAGCTCAGGCGGCTGCTTGGCCTTCCAGTCATCCAGCAGAGAAATGATCTTGTCTTTCATTTCCCTCGGGGACTTGTCCTTGCCGAAATACTTTTCCAGTTCCGCACTATTGATGATCACCTTGTCTACCTCCTTTTTCTCCTGCGACAGAATCCCGTCGATCACATCGCCGTTGAGCTTGCCGTCCTTGTCCAGCTCCCGCATTTTCTGTGCCTGCGACAGCGAGGGCGAGGACTGCTGCCCCTCAATGGACACGGCGATATACCTCTGATTTTTGGGGCGGATGAATGAGATCTCCACCGCCGGGGTGAACGCCAGCTTTTTCTCGTCCACCATTTTCTGCAAATCCGGCACAAGCTCGGTCAGGCGGATATACCGCTGCACCTGCTTGTAGTTCATGCCGTTGCGATCTCCCACGACCTGCGTGGAGCGTTTTCCGGCGTCCTTGTCCTCCTCACCGGGGCGGGAGCCTTGGTGCTTGATGGCCTCCACCTGCATTTTGAGTGACTGCGCCTTTTCCGTGGGCAAAATGCGCTCACGGTGGCGGAGGTTGTCATCCGTCATGGCGAGGATGGCTTCATCGTCCGTCATGTTGCGGACGATACACGGCATATTCGCAAATCCGGCAAGCTCACTTGCCCGCTGGCGGCGGTGGCCTGCGATGATCTCATAGCCGCCATCCTCACGGGGACGCACCAGCGCGGGCTGATTGACGCCCGCCGCCTTGACCGACTCCACAAGCCCCTGCATCTCCGCATCGTCCCGGACACCAAAGGGATGATTTTTGAACGGGTGCAGGTCAGACAGGTTGAGATAGACGATCTCCTCTTTTTCGGCGCGGGTGGCGTCACGGGGCGCAGACGGCTCCGGCGTGACCTCCGCACCAGCGGGAGCGCCGCCCTTATCCACGGCAGGCTTCTCCGGGGCGGGCTTGCTTTGGGACTTTTTGTCCCGAGGTTTGGGCGGCTTTGCCTTATCGGGAGCGGCCTTGCCATCCTTGGGCGGTCGGCCTCTGCCGGGTTTGGCGGTCTTGTCCTTTTCCGTGGGCGGCTTCTGCTTGACCGCCTTTTTCTCCTCCTTGGCCGCCTCGTCACGGGCAGCGGCAAAATCCACCACCTTGCCGGAATGTGCCGGGGCGGGATCGTCCTTGCCGGGAGTGGGCGGCTGCTCCTGTTCCTTTTCAGCCTTGGGGGTATCGGGAGCGGCAGGCTCCTCCACCTCGGCGTGGGTAACAGCGTCGGCGGGATCAGGCACGGCCTCGCCCATTTCAAAGAGCGCCGCCTGCCCCTCATGCTCCAGCATGACCGCCTCTGCATCGGTCAGCGCAGGCTCGGGCGCAGGCTGCTCCGGCACAACGGCATTTTCTACCGTGGGAGCGGGAGCCTCGGCGGGCGGGGCTGCCTCGGGAATGTTTTTCTTATCATCTGCCATTTGCAAACCTCCTTTTCGTGGCATGAAAAAAGCCAGTCCGCAGACTGGCCGGGTGGAAGTGACCTCCCTTCATGGTTTTATATATGAAAACGCCGCCCGTTGTCCTGTTGGGCGGCGTTGTTCTCAATTTTGATTTACCTTTACCTCATTATCTGTTATACTATGTTTGTAGACTGTTTAATTGTAGGGGTGCAGAGATGAAGCCTAAAAAGCGACTGAGCAAAAAGAGGATAGTGTTCATCCTGTCAGCTATTCTTGTAGGCATAATAGTAGTATTCTTGCCGTTTATTGTTGAAAAGCTCTACTATACCAAGGCACCGCTCAAGTTTTTTGAGGTGAGTTATGAAGCAAAAGACTTTTTGTCTTACTATGGAAGTGTGCTTAGTTTTGCGGGTGCAACAATCCTTGGTATTTTGACATTACTCCAAAATAAAAAAGCACAAGAAAAATCCGATGAAGTAAATCGCCTTCAACTTGAACTGCAAAAAAAGAGCATGGCTATGGCTGAAGCCCAGTATGCCCAAAACAAAACATCTGCAAATACCGTTCCCAGATTTGAAATCTCGTTGCATAGCTATAATGGCAACTATGCAAACTTGGAACTATGCCTTAAAAATGTTTCTTCGATTTTTGCATCGAATATTAGCTTCATTTCTTTTCTCATACAGAACGAAGATGGTAGTGAAATAGCCAATGTCAAACAAGTAGTGGCAAAGCACCATTCCTTGTCATCTGCACAAGAAACCGTGATCAAAACTAATACCCCTAATATGGTTGTTGGCGGCGGAAGGAATGTTAGCTTTTACCAGAATGTGAAGTTTATTTTGTCTTTTTCATGCGAGGATGAACTTGGCGATACACACTATTATCGCACCTCTATTGAAATCCCGTCTACGAAAGACTACTGCCATGACTCTTGGCAGGCGAAGTGTGTTGGCTGAACTACACGGTGTCAAAGCAAGCTCCCGCTGCCTATAAAGATTTAGGCAACGGGAGCTTACCGTTAGAATAAAAACCTCTTGCTGACTGCCAGATTGATACTTTCAATTTTAGTCCGTTGTAGTTTTATTTGCTGCTCGCATCTCTTCGTCCAAGTCGGCAAACATCAGCTTTAGCAAGATGTCTGCCATGCTTTCACCGTCTTTCCTGTACCGTGGCTCAACGATAAAAACTCGACCGCCAATTTCGTATCGTTGGGGCTCTCCGGCAATATATTCTTTTTCCATGCCTGCACCTCCTTTCCAACATGGATACAAAAATTATATCATGCCGTGGAGAGACGCAAAGCAGAAAAATTATTTTCCTTGATATACGGGCTTTCTTTGACTATAATGAAAGACATTCAGGGTGTGTTTTGGGGTTGCCCGCGTATTGAAGCGCTCTTTTGACCCGGTTTAGGGGGGTATGTAACCGCACTAACCGGGAGAGCGCTTGAATGGCATTCAAGAGGTCAGCGGTTCGATCCCGCTTATCTCC
>OMAG01000853.1_pt1 | contig 11098 bp, 7 predicted proteins | sample 1673781 | NCBI WGS metagenome assembly OMAG01 (sample SAMEA103958127, study PRJEB25191) | human gut metagenome | biome: human-associated habitat [ENVO:00009003]; feature: intestine environment [ENVO:2100002]; material: feces | place: Germany | collected 2013/2015 | reverse complement strand
GCCCGTTGACGGGAGCCGGGATGACAAGCCCGGCATTGACGGTGATGTCGCGGTCATTCCTGGCGTTAAGGAGGATAACGAATGAAGAAAAACGCAATCAGAATTCTGTCGCTCCTCCTTGTGGTCATGACGCTTGTCGGGGTTATTTCAGTCCCGGTTTCGGCGTCAATCGGATATCCGATGAACTACACCATTTACTACAAGGCAGGAGGAAAAATTCTCGGACAATTCAGTGGTTCATGCGATGGGACAGAGAGAAATAACGTCCGAGTTCCATCACCGTCTTATGCCGGATATGCACTTTCCAACTATAAGGATTCTACAGTGACCGGCTCTATGATCTCATGGAATTTTCCGGCTTCAAACTATGTCCGTCACGGCACGGGAAGTTATACCGTTTACTACGAACCCGCCTATACCGCGACGGTTCGGTTTTTGTATGGCGACAGCGGACGCTCGGCGGCAGGGGACAAAACCGCAACGGGTAAAAAGGGAGATCAGTATTATATCTCCTCTCCGAGAATCACCGGTTATACACCTAATAAGTATTCCGTAACCGGCTACTTCCCAAGTGGGGATGTTTCCGATATCGTCTATTATTACGAAAACACCTATGCTATTGCGTATAACGCAAATGGCGGCAGCGGCGCTCCCGCAAATCAGGTCAAGTCACATTTCACACCGTTGAAACTTTCCACGCAAAAACCAAGAAGAACAGGCTACACCTTTCTCGGATGGAGCACGAGTTCAACCGCAACGACCGCCACGTATTCACCGGGTGATACCTATACCAACAATGGGCGTGTTACTCTTTATGCAGTTTGGTCGGCTAAAACATATTCCGTCAACTATAACGCAAACGGCGGATCTGGCGCACCGGTATCACAGACAAAGTACCATGGGTTGAAACTGATGATCCCCTCCATTGAGCCGACAAGAAGCGGTTATACCTTTCTCGGATGGAGCACCTCGCCCTCGGCATCAAGCGCATCGTATCAGCCGGGAGAATGGTATTATGCAAATGCCGATCGTATCTTTTACGCCGTATGGAAGAAAAACGCACCTGCAACCTATACGGTGTCGTATGACGCAAACGGCGGAAGCGGTGCGCCGGGCAGTCAGACAAAAACCGAAAATGTCACGCTGACATTGTCTCCTGTATCGCCCCGCCGCACGGGTTATACCTTCAAGGGCTGGGCAACGAATAAATTCATGCCCGGTGCGCAGTATCAGCCCGGCGGGAAATACACTGCAAACGCGAGTGTGACGCTGTATGCTCTTTGGGAATGCGCTCACGCCTCCACCGAGAAGAAATGGACAACCGGCTGTGAGTGGAAGACCGTTTGTAAAAACTGCGGTGCCACGATTTCCTCCGGCACCACGCACGGTCCGTACACTTATGGCGATTGGGAGTATTACAGCACAGGTCAGCACAAGCGGGTGAAGGAATGCAACTATGGCGACTACAGCACGACCGAGTACGCAAGCCACAGAGCCACAACCCGATATGAGCAGTATTCAGCAAGTCAGCACAGAAAATATTCGCATTGCACGGATTGCGATACGACAATCGGTTCGGTAAGCTATGAGAATCACAGTTTTACAAGCTCAACATCGAACGGACAGGTGGTATCGACCTGCAGCCTTTGCGGATACACCAAGACTACGGCACAGACCTACACTGTGAGCTACAACGCCAATGGCGGTTCCAATGCTCCGGCATCTCAAACCAAGGTTTACGGACAAACTCATAGTTGGTGCGATACGGTACCGTATCGCACCAACTATGAGTTTGTAGGTTGGTCTGCAAGCAGTTCGGCAACGACGGCAACTTACACCGCAGGGGGAAGTTATACCGGCAATGTGTCGGTTACCTTGTTTGCGGTCTGGAAGTACAAGCCCGCGACCTATACGGTCAGTTATGATGCTAACGGAGGCACGGGTGCGCCCGGCAGACAGACCAAGACCTACGGTGTAACACTTACCCTGACAACCTTGATTCCGACAAGACGAAATTACAGTTTTGTCGGCTGGTCCAAGGACAGAAACGCCACCTCCGCAAGTTACACAGCCGGTGGTAGTTACACGGATAACACTGATGTAACGCTGTATGCGGTTTGGCAGTACAACCCCGAAACCTACACCATTCGGTATGACGCAAACGGCGGAACAGGCGCTCCTGCAAGTCAAACCAAAACCTACGGAGTACCGCTGACACTTTCTGCGGTCAAACCGACAAGAGCCGGTTATGAATTTTTGGGTTGGTCAACCGATCCGACGACAATGCTCACAAATTACGCCCCCGGCGAGAGATACACAGATGAGGCAAGTGTAACGCTTTATGCAGTCTGGCGTTATATCCCCAAAACTTACACTGTCATTTATGACGCTAACGGCGGCGGAAACACTCCCGCAAGTCAGACAAAGACTGAGGATGTCACATTGATCCTGACTTCTACAATCCCCACAAGGTACGGTTACACTTTCAGGGGTTGGGCAACCACTTCGACGGCAACAACGGCAACCTATCAGGCGGGAGGCAACTATACTGCCAACGAGAGCGTGACGCTTTATGCGGTTTGGAAGATCAACACCTATACCGTGTCCTTTGATGCCAATGGCGGCACGAATGCGCCCAATCCGCAGAAAAAGACACACGGACAGAATCTTATCCTGACGGTTGCGATTCCCACAAGACCGAATCATGTGTTCCTCGGTTGGGCGGCTGACAGTTCGGCAACTTCAATCGCTTACGCCCCCGGCGCAACTTATACTGCCGAGGAGGATGTAACGCTTTACGCCGTATGGCAAGAACGCAACTACGACTTTTCTGTCAGCGATCTCACGGTGACACCGGACGAAATCGAACAGTATGGCAAGGTCACAGTCAAGTTCCGCGTGGACAATTGGGACAGAAATTTGCCTTACGCGAATGTCCCTGTTGAAGTGCTATTGAACGGCACGGTGATCTATTCGACAACGGTCAATTTTTCGGCTTATGGTGTACAGAATATCGTATTTACGCTGAATGTTGGTGCCAGCCTCGGCACGCAGACGCTTGTCGCGAGAGTCAACTGGGCAGATCACGAAAGTGAAACACGCACAGGAAACAACTCCACTTCGGCAACCTATAATGTGAAAAAGGTTGTTGAAACATCCACATCTGTTGTATCCGTAAACGGCGAATATACAGAGGGATCGCAGGTCATTTCGAGCTTCTATGTAGGTAACGAGGGTTCGTCAGATATTCTTCCCGAGGATAATGTGTCGTTCGATTTCCTTGTTTACTACCTCGATGGCGGCAAGGTAAAAACAGTCTCTCAGCAGACTTGGGATAAGGTTGTAATCCCCGCGAACGGCAGAAACCTTGTCTATTTCAAATGGGTTGTCCCGGCAGAGAGTGCCGGAACGACTTACTTCTGCAAAGGAATGATTACACACGAAAATGCAGATAAGGAACAGAACAGCGACAACAATACCACTGAATATGCGGTTGTGGCAACGGATTATGTGTCCTCTCAAACTCCGAATACCCGTTTTGAGAAAAATGCTCCTGCCGGATACTCGCCTAATGCGACGGCTCCTGTGGCAAAAGCGGGTTCCGCCACATGGAATATGTGGGTATACGAGGGTGGCAAGCTCGTTCTGAAATCCTACGGTATAACGGTTGGTAACACAACACCTACGGTGACACCCGGTTCTGGTTGTTTGACCGCTGAAAAGGTCGGAGCGTCATGGAAAATGAAATCCGGGTACGGCATCACGCTGAATTGGAATCCCGCCCTTGTTGCGAAGTCCGGCTATATCATGCCCGGCGCGGATGCCTATACGGAAGCACAGAATGTGTATGCGACTTTTCCTGAATTCGGCTTCTCAATGGCAAGCGAAAAGTACCGCACCCTTGAAAAAGTCGGCGGTGCTTATCAGTTTATCGCTAATCCCAACGCGGACAAAAATGAGCGTGTGCATTTCATTCCCGTGTATGTGCAGGATGGCAATTATACTGTCTCTGTTACCGCAACGCAGATTTGGACTCCTGCCGGAATGATTGCAGCAGTCCGTAACTCTAATACGCTGACAATTAACGGTACCATCTACGACGACTACTATGTCGGCAATTAAACAAAGAAAGGAAGGTTTCAAATGAAACAGAAAGCAAAAAAGATTCTTCTCACGGTATTTGCGGTACTTATGCTCGTCAGTGTGATGAGCGTAACCGCTTTTGCAGCGGAGGGTGATGTTGCGGGTGCTGTGGAAGATACCTGGATTGCGGCACGCGGACAGATCAAGTCGGTTGTCAACAAGGTCATTTTCCCGATAATCGACCTCGTCCTCGCCGTGCTGTTTTTCGTAAAGGTTTCGACTGCATACCTCGACTACCGAAAGCACGGTCAGTTCGAATGGAGTGCGACACGTTCCTAACTGAAAAGGTTAGGCGCAAGTTGCGTGATATATGAAAGATTGAAAGGAGCTTCCATAATAAAAACGCAGTTCTTGAAGAACTGATATTCCGACAGGTGGAATGACGGAGTAACGCCCTGAAACGCCTGCCTTAATACTACGGTGTGCACTTGGTGTATGTAAGAATATCAAGTGTGCAAAGCCCGTTGAAGTCGGCAGAGAGTAGCCCTACCATTGCAAAATGCAGATGAGGAAAGCGATTTGGAGGCAGATTGTGCTACCTATGTGCCGGAGGTCTATATCTATCTATGGTGAGAATGTGAAAAGTAGCAAGTTCACCGACGAATAACCCGAATTAACAAGTCTATACGAATGGTGCATAGAAATGTGCATACGCCCAAAGTGGCGGGTATGTGAGGTAAAGTAAAATTTCCATTTATGAAATACCTTGCACTGTTACAGGCAGTGCCAAGCATACAGGCTTAGAGGGACACCTAAGGGTAGATTTTATGATAGGAATATCGGAACGTGGAAAGGTCGAAACGTGGAGTGATTACACACGATGAAGCGTTTACAGGGAAAGCAACTTTGTATAACCTGTATTTATTCGGCTGAGAGCAGAGCCATAGTACCTGTGAAGCGGTGATAACAAACCGTGGAGGGATAGGCTCAAGTCGTCAACAGTAAAAACAAGTAAATATACAACAATCAAAGGTTCGAGTATGACTAAGAAAAGCAAACTCTTGCAAAAGGGGGGATGCTGACTTTGACAAAGACAAAGCCACCTAAAATCTCCGCCCTGCGGAACATTGAATACTATGATTTTCAAAAAGTGCTTGACAAGCTGTATGCAGACAGTGAAAATTCCAAAGAAATTAAGAATCTAATGGGACTGATTACAAATCCACAGAATATACTGCTTGCCTATCGCAACATCAAGAAGAACACAGGGAGCAAGACCGCAGGCGTGGACAAGAAAACCATCACCCATTTGGAAAAGTGGGAACCTGAAAAACTAATCGGATATGTGCAAAAACGGCTGGACTACTATGTTCCACAGGCTGTCCGCAGAGTAGAAATACCGAAAAACAACGGAAAAACCCGTCCGCTTGGTATTCCGACAATAATGGACAGGCTGATACAGCAATGCGTGTTACAGGTGTTAGAACCAATTTGTGAAGCAAAGTTCTTCAAGCGAAGTAACGGTTTCCGCCCCAATCGTGGTGCGGAACACGCAATTTCACAAGCATACAAGTTTATGCAGGGACAGCACTTACACTATGTCGTTGACATTGATATCAAAGGATTTTTCGATAATGTCAATCACGGCAAATTATTGAAGCAAATGTGGACGCTGGGCATACGTGATAAGAGGTTACTTTCTATTATTTCAGCAATGCTGAAAGCAGAGGTTGCAGGGATAGGTTTCCCTGAAAAAGGAACGCCACAAGGCGGTATCATTTCGCCACTGCTCTCCAATATCGTTCTTAACGAACTGGACTGGTGGGTTGCCTCTCAATGGGAGAATGTTCCTACGAAATACCCATATAAATGCAGAACGCTGAGAAATGGAACGCCCGACAAAAGCAATGTCTATGCTGAATTGCGTAATACCAACCTGAAGGAATGCTATATTGTCCGATATGCAGACGATTTCAAAATCTTTTGCCGATACAGGAAAGACGCTGAAAACATGTTTACAGCAACAAAATCTTGGCTAAAAGAGCGCTTGGGTCTTGATATCAGCCCTGACAAGTCAAAAATTGTAAACTTGAAAAAGCATTATTCCGAATTTCTCGGATTTAAGATGAAAGTTGTCCGCAAAGGTAAAAAAGCAACCGGACAGGCAAAATATGCCGTGCAGTCACATATGTCCGACAAGTCAAAAGCACGAATCAAAAAGCAAGCGGTAGAAGCAATGAGGGACATCAAACATCTTAGTTCCGATGAACAAAAGAAAACGATAGTTCACTATAATTCATTGGTTATGGGGTGGCACAACTATTACAAGTTTGCTACGCACGTAAGCCGCGATTTTTCCGAAATAGCTTTCTTAGTCAAAAATTCCGTAAGAGGAAAACTCGAAAACCAACTCAAAAAGAGCATTGTAAAACCTTTAAAAAGTCCTGTGTATATCCATTACGCACAGAGCAAGGAAATACGGTATTTGGGTAATACGCCTATTGTACCGATTGCTTATGTGCAACATAAAAATCCTATGGACAAAAAGCGTATAATCAACAAGTACACAGTCGCAGGACGTGCAGAAATCCATAAGCGGCTTGAAAAAGTCAATGTGAGCATTCTACACTATCTTATGCGGCATCCCGCTGACGGCAGCATTGAATACAACGACAACAGATTATCGTTGTACTGCGCCCAACAAGGGAAATGTGCGGTTCTGAATGTCCCGATGGAAACAAACAGGATACACTGCCACCACAAAATACCTAAAGCACGAGGTGGCAATGATGCCTACGGTAATTTAATCCTTGTGGATAAGAGCGTTCACTCTCTGATACACGCCATAAGGAAAGAAACGATTGAGAATTACAAGGAAATTCTCAATCTAAGCCAAAAGCAGGTTGAAAGGGTCAACAAACTCAGAGGAATTATAGGATTGGAAAGCATTTGAACAGGTCTGTCTTTGAAATTGTATAAATTACTTTAATCTCTGTTGACGATGGAACGCCGTATGAGGGGAAACTCTCATGTACGGTGTGAAGTGGGGGAAAATCCTGAGATATCATCAAGGGATTACCTATCACTATCAGCTCCGGCAATTCTTCTCGCCACCCTGGTCTTCTCTCTGACCTGTCCGCTCTACATTTGGAAAATTCTCGGAATGTAAACAACACCGTACAAACGGGAGGGGCTTCTCGCCTCTCCCACATTTTTTGAAAGGAGGAATGCGTGATTGTTTGACTGGATATCAGACCTCATCAGCGGAATCGGCAATGCCATCAGCTCTGCGTTGTCCGGCGTATGGGAAACCGTATCGGGAAGCATCTGGGGCGTGTTCATGAACTGGCTTTATACCTCCGTGTATAACGCCCTGGCGGACTTCTTTACGATGATGACCGAGCTTGGTGCAAACCTGTTCGATCTGTCATGGGTGCAGGCTGCCCTGAAATTCTTCTCTTTGTTCGGCTGGGGACTCTTTATTGCAGGACTGGCGGTTGCCATCTTCGATATCGCCATTGAATATCAATCCATGGGACGCATCAACATCAAGCGTCAGATTCTCCCGTTTTTATACGGACTTCTCGCCGTAAATCTTTTCACGGTCGTACCGGTGCAGCTCTTCCGCTTTGCGGTCAATTTGCAGAACACCTTTGCCAAAGACCTCGTCGGTGAGGTTGTCGGTATGAATGTCAACTTTGATCTGCTCAGTCATCAGGCTCTCACGATCATAGGGGTGCCCGGAATATCAACGAAAAACTCATTGCTGGCACTTCTGATGCTGATCTGTCTTGGCTACTGTGTCATCAAGTGCTTCTTTTCCAATATCAAGCGTGGAGGTATCCTTTTGACGCAGATTGCGGTCGGGAGTCTTCACATGTTCAGCCTTCCGCGCGGGTACTCCGAAGGATTTACCGGTTGGTGCAAACAGATTATTGCCATCTGCTTTACGGCATTCATGCAGACGACGCTTCTGCTGCTCGGCATGATTACCATGCAGACGCACGCACTTCTCGGTCTTGGCGTTATGCTGGCGGCAAACGAAGTGCCTCGTATCGCACAGCAGTTCGGCTTGGACACAAGCATGAGAGTCAACATGATGAGTGCAGTGCATACGACGACAACGGCGATCAACCTCGGACGGGCGATTGCAAAGAAATAATACAGAGAGGAAAACAGAAAAGAAATGCAAAAACAGTATATCTACCCGCAGAATATGCGGACTCAGGCAAAGCTGTGGTTCTGGAATCTGAAGGATGTCATCATCCTTGCCATCGCTCTCACCATATCGGTGGTTTCATGGGCAAAGCTCGGATTTATCCTTCCTGCCGCCCTGACGCTCGGGTATGCGTTCCTCTCCATACGGATGGACGAGTATTCGGTGCTGGATTTTATCAGACGCGCTTGGCGGTACTTTGTATCCACACAGCAATACTTTGAATGGAAGGAGCGAGAAGATGGCTAAACGAAAACAATCCACCGCCGAGCTGATCGGCATCAGCAACTTTTCCCGTAACGGGCTTCAGACCAAATCGCAGGGCGAAATTGTATATTTCCTTGTACAACCGACAAACATCTCGGTACTCTCGGAACAGAGTGTCGCCATCAAGATTCAGCATCTGATGCAGCTGCTGTCGGTGCAACCCGACATAGAGATCATCTGCTCGGATGCCCGTGAGAATTTTGAGTACAACAAGCTCTCCCTTGCAAGAAGGGCAGAAAAAGAAACCAATCTCAAAGTACAGCTTCTGCTCCGCAAGGATATGAAATTCCTCGACGACATTCAGCTGCAGATGTCCACCGCGCGGGAATTCATGTTCGCCTACCGTGTGAAGAACGCAAACGATCAATCCTTTGCAACTTTGAATCGACTCGAAAAGCAGATCAACGATCAGGGATTCGACTGCCGCCGAGCGACCAAGGACGATATCAAGCGTATTCTCTCGAGGTACTTCGGTCACATGACTGAGGATGCTATCGATGATGTGGACGGCGAAAGAATGATTAAAAAGTGGATTATCCCGGACTGATTTTTTCCGATACCGCATTATTAACATCATTTCTCTTGCGATTCCAAGAGAAAAATGGTATAATAAAAAATAATAATCACGAGGAAAGGAGGAATTCTCATGCTGTATACCCTTATGCACCGCGACATCCCGGTCATTGATTTGGAACTCGACGAATATTCCAACATCGTCTCTCTCGGCAAAATTCATCACGCAGAGCATCTGCCACTCGGCACCTACAACGGGATCAACGCAGAAAAGAAAGCTCTCAACCGCTGGTGGACAAAGCGTTCCATTCCCGCAAGCCGGAAAGGTATCCGCGAGGTGCTGGAGGAGCTGGAGTTGTCCTCCCCGCAGGAGCTGATCGAAAAGTGCTTCGGACTTAGCCTGTCCGATCAATACTGGATTTCTCCGACCGATAAACCGCTGGATTGGCACCGGGTAAACTTCTTTGAAAATGCCTTCTCGGAGGACATCGGCAATATCCTGTTCGGCAAAGGCACAGGCTCCGACAGCACAAGCCTTGTATCCCCCGACAACACGGCAAACGGCAACCTCAAAAAGAAATGGAAGATCATCGACGGCAAGCGGGTGCTTCTTAAGGACTCCAGTGCGCCCTATCGCCAGGAAGCCTACAACGAGGTGCTTGCGTCCGAGATTGCCAATCGGCTCGGCATCCCGCATGTGCCGTATACACTGATAGCGGAACACGGTGAGATTTGCTCCGGGTGCGAGGATTTTATCACGCCCGAAACCGACCTTGTTGCGGCGGCACAGGTGATGAGTGCGTTCAAAAAACGGAACGAGCAATCGGAATATGGATTTTATATCGAATGCTGCGAAAAGCTCGGCATTGCCGATGCCCGCGAAAAGCTGGAACAGATGCTTGTGCTGGATTATCTGATTGTCAACGAAGACCGGCACCTGAACAACTTCGGACTGATCCGCAACGCGGTCACGCTGGAATGGGTCGGCGTTGCGCCGCTTTACGACAACGGCAATTCCATGTGGTTCAACCGTGTCGTGGGTGAGATGCACGCAGACGATGACAGCAATATCAAAACTCCGCTGTGGAAGAAGAATCCCACAGAGAATCTGGAGCTTGTGACCGACTTCTCATGGCTGGACCTGTCCGCTCTCGACGGCATTGAAGACTTTGCAAGAGAGCTGTATGAAAAGTCCGAGTATATGGAACCGATACGGGTTGATATACTGGCAAATGCACTCAGGACGCGCATTGACCTGCTGGACGATATTGTACAGACACAATCCGGTGGGCAGACCATGCTTTGATTAACCAAATAACTACGATAACCGCACTTCAGCAGAGGTGCGGTTTTTCTTTATGAAAGGAACTCTTATGGCAAAGAAAAAACAACTTCCCGAAGAAGTCGCGCACAGCGAAGCCTATGTAAAAGACTTCTTCGACATGGCGGTCCCCTCTGCCATCCGCTTCAATGTGGATCACTTCATCTGCGGGGACAGCTATCGCTCCGTATGGGCGATACGCGAGTATCCGCCGCAGACAAGCGATCAGGCACTCCTCGCCCGTTTCGGTGACAAGGAAGCAGTCACGCTCCATATGTACACCCGGTTCGTGGACGGTGTGGAGCAACGCAAGATTCTGCAGAATGCAAGCCGCAAAAACAAGATGCTGGCAAGCTCCAATGATATTGCGGACTCTGTTACGGGTGAAGGCAACCTTGAGGATGTGGTGGAACTGCTGAATGACCTCCGTAAGAACCGTGAGCCTCTTCTGCATTGCGCTGTCTTCATCGAGCTGTCTGCCGGAAATCTGGATAAGCTCCGCGAGCTGCAATCGGATGTTTCCATGGAGATGACGCGCGAAAAGATTTCGGTTGATCATCTGTCTATGCGGCAGAAGGAAGGCTTCATTGCCTGTATGCCGTGTGGCTATAACATCTTCGGCACACAGTATGAGCGCGTCCTTCCGGCATCGGCAGTCGCAAACCTGTTTCCGTTCAACTACTCCGGCAAGACCGACA
>OMAG01000844.1_pt1 | contig 11163 bp, 10 predicted proteins | sample 1673781 | NCBI WGS metagenome assembly OMAG01 (sample SAMEA103958127, study PRJEB25191) | human gut metagenome | biome: human-associated habitat [ENVO:00009003]; feature: intestine environment [ENVO:2100002]; material: feces | place: Germany | collected 2013/2015 | reverse complement strand
TGATCAATCTGAGCGGGCGCAAGCTCCATCAGAAAAAGAATCATTTAAACTTTTTCCTCAAGAATTACGAGTTTGCGTATGAAGAGGCGAAACCCGAAGATGCCGGAGAAATCATGGCATACATTGAAAGCAAGAATGAATACAAGCTCGGAGAAACGCCGGAAGAATGGAAAGAAATCATCGGAACTAAGTCGCATAAAGATATAATTGTGGAATCTGCTCCCAGAACACTTTCCATCTGTCCGAGCATTTTTTTACTCTTTTCTATTGTGGCACTATCTGACTGCTGTTCCAATATATCATATGTAGAATCTATAAGAGCTAACGTATTCTGATCCAATTTCAAATGCACAACACGACTTTCATAATAAACTGGACGGGTTGCTCCATCTTCCACTGCCTGTGTCATATCTTATACATCAATATACTCACCAAACACTTCACGAGTATTCCGATCTTTTGCAGAAATAGGTGTACCTGTGAATCCAATGAAAGTGGCATTCGGTAATGCATCATGGATAATTCTGGCATTTCCAATTACTGTATGTGCCTCTTTTTCTCCATCTTCATTTTTCGATATGACAATTTTTTCATCAAATCCATATTGTCCTCGATGTGCCTCATCTGCCATAACCACAATATTCCTGCGTTCTGACAAAGGCTTCTCCCCACGCTCAAATTTAAACATAGTGGTAAAGATAATTCCATTCGCACTTCTACCATCCAGTAATGCTTTTAAATGTTCCTTACTTTCTGCTTGAACTGGAGTCTGCCTTAAAAAATCTGCACATTGGGAAAACTGTAAATATAACTGATCGTCCAGATCAATCCGGTCTGTCATAACTACAACCGTCGGACTATCCAGAGCATCCTGCAATAAATGCGCATAAAATACCATCGACAATGATTTTCCAGATCCTTGTGTATGCCAGAACACACCGCCTTTACCGTCTGTAACGGTAGCGTGTTTTGTGGACTCAATCGCTTTTCTTACCGCAAAATACTGATGGTATCCGGCAAGAATTTTGTAGCTCTTGATACCCTCGTTTGAAAAGCAGATAAAGTTCTTGATAATATCCAACAAGCGATCTTTTTGGAACAACCCTTCAAAGAAGGTGTCAAACTGTGCATACTGGGTATTTTCATAACTGCCGTCTTTTGTTTTCCACTCCATAAAACGATCTTCACCTGAGGTGATCGTTCCTGCCTTGGAAGTAGATTGATCGCTCATCACACAGATGGCGTTGTAAATGAACATCGACGGAATTTCCTGCATATAATTCCGAAGCTGCCGATAGGCCTCAGAAGCGTCTGTTTCCTCACGGGAGGGGGATTTTAGTTCAACAAGAACAACAGGCAAGCCGTTAAGAAAGAGAATAATATCCGGACGCTTGTTGCTGTTCTCAATGAAGGTCCATTGATTGGCAACGATAAAGGAGTTGTTTTCGGGGTGGGAATAGTCAGCGAGATACACAATGCCGGAACGCTCCTCGCCTTTTTCTAAGTAGCGGACCGGAATGCCGCTTTGCAGGTACTCCATAAATTCGGCGTTCTTCTGCACAAGCTCGCCATTTTCAAAGTTGCGCAGCTTGAATAAAGCGTCGTTAATGGCGTCAGCAGGTAAGCCCTTGTTCAGACGATACAAAGACTCCTCCAATACAGTATCATAGAGCGGGCTCTTAAAGTCCCGTTCCACATCTGGGCCATAAACATACTCATAGCCCAAATCGTTTTTGAAAAGCTCGATTATAGCGTTTTCATAATCAGCTTCTGTGTTATATCCCGGCATATTTACTTCCCACCTTTTATATTGGTTGCAGTATAATCATTTACTGCTTGTCTCAGGCAAGTGGTAATCTGTACAGCTTTTTCTTTTGCTTCTTTTTTATCCTTGAGCTTTACAAAATAATAACCTGAGATAGACATTCGAAGCTTGCTTATGATTGCATCTCGTTTATACCAATCAACAGCGAAATTGCTTTGAATGATTCCTTTTAGATCTTCAATTTCTTCTGGCTTGGCTATACCACTCAAAAGATTAGACAGATTAGAGAGAATATAGGTGTTCAAGGATTCATCGTCAATATTTTGAGGCGTACTATCTGCTTTTGCATGTGTGTCATACTTCTCAAAATCGGCAACTGCTTGTACATTTCCGCTATTTATATATTTGATATAACTGAGCTGGTGCTCCAATTCAGGAAACAGGGTTGCTTCGTTAATGTTGTACAGGTCAAGCTCTTTCAGGATTTCTTCCTTATTTTCACCACGAATGAAGAAGAATTCTTTTTCAAATGCATTCCGCAGATCGCCCCTCGATTTGGATATAACTGATTTTGCTATATCAGCGACGCCTGAAACAGAAAAGAGACTGGCTAAGAGGAATACACCGCTTTGCTTTCTTAATCGCTCATTCGTATATGTAGGAGTGACCATATAGTTTTCCTGAACAATCTTTGCAAACTCTTGAAACCCGTTTTGCGTGGACCACTTTTTCCTTGTTTCTTCGTCGATTATATGATCCCGCTTTAATCTGGCAAGGACATTCGCAACCGTGTTTTCTTTTGAAAGATCGTAATTTGCTAATGCGGAGACGATTTGAACTTCAAGATCCGTTGGCAAAGAGGGATAGTAGTTTCGGGTGTAGTAAATCACTCCGTATGGCTCGTGTTTTTCCTCACCGTCATCGTCAATATAAGATTCCTCGCCGTGACATTTACAAGCAAAGTACAGCGCTACCAGCGGGTTTGTGGTCAGATCCAGCAGTCTTGTACACATACCATAGTGTTGATACTTTGTCATAATGTCAAAAGTCGTATGAAATTCTTTGAATTCTGCCGGGATTTTTTGCAAAGGAATCTGCATAAGCCGGTGCTCTATACTAAGCATATTGTTTCTAAATATGCTCGGCTCAATATCCCAGAATTCTGCATCTTGCCCGCGAAAATATAGCTCAGTGGAGGTACCGTCATCAGATTCCTTCAGTGCTTTTACAGCGCTGATAAATGAACTGACAGAATCAATCTCGGTCAGCTCGCCAACTTCTAGTTCTTTATAAGCCAATGTGTTACCTCCTCTTTAGCGCAGCAACTATAGTATGTGCCATTGTATTCTCAATGAATGAGTTGTTTTTGTGTATGGGATAGGTAAATGATAATTTAGAGCAGCAAGCAAAAGCGCTCTATAAAGACTGGTTCTTAGATTTTTCTCCATTTTCAAGCGATGGCACACTGCCTGATGGATGGAGAATCGGAACCGTTGGTGATATTATCCAACTCCACGACTCCAAACGAGTTCCGCTTTCAGGCACCGAAAGGAGCAAAATGGCGAAATTATACCCATACTATGGGGCAACTTCGCTTATGGACTATGTCGACAACTACTTGTTTGACGGGATTTATCTACTGCTAGGTGAGGATGGAACTGTTGTTGATAATCTGGGCTTCCCAATTCTGCAATATGTTTATGGCCGGTTTTGGGTAAACAATCACGCACACATAATCACTGGTAAAGAAGGATTTTCTGTCGAAGAACTCTACCTGTTTTTCGGCTTGACCAATATAAAGTCCATAGTAACAGGCGCTGTTCAGCAGAAAGTCAGTCAGCAAAACTTAAAGAAAGTCCCGGCAATTATTCCTTCAAGCACTGCGCTTTCTTCTTTTGACGAACTCATTCAGCCAATCTTTTCTCAGATACGAAATTTACGAGATGAGAATGCTCGATTAACTTCACTGAGAGATATTTTGTTGCCTAAACTGATGTCTGGCGAGTTGGATGTATCTGCCATCGAGCTTTAAGCTGCTAAATTATCATTTATTTTTCTATTTGCATTGATCTTATCATCCAAAGATTTCAGAATTTCGGATATGGCTTTCTGCGCTTCTAAGTCTGGAACTTTGACTAACAGCTTTTGAAGAACATCCGTCTGGACCCTTTGCCTGCCCGATGAGCCAACCATAGATTTGATTGCAGGTTCCCTTACTATGGGACTGGTAACAAGGTAGTAAAGAAAGTCAGGATCACATCCGTCTTTTGCTCTGAACACAATGTACTCGGTGGAACCAAATCCGACCTCACCAGTTTCAAGTACGCTAATTTTTGCGGTTTTACCATTTTCGAGACACGGTGTGATGCGAGCCATTATAGTGTCTCCGTTGCGAAATTTTGTGCCACCAGAATATGGTTCTAATTCAAATCCGGGCACATCTCTACAAAATGGCTGCAATTTATCCATTGAAATCTTTTTTGATATACTTCCTTTTTTAAGTAACTCACGAGGATTGAATTCGGCAATCTCGTCTAACCTTTTTTCGAACCATTCGGCCACTTCATTCACCATCCTATCCAATATATTTTCTGTGTGCCAGTTTTACATTGCTCTGCTTGACCATTGCGTATTGCAAAGTCGTATCAATCCGCTTGTGCCCCAGCAACTGTTGAAGCTGCTCAATGGGCATACCCTTGTCTATTGCCATCGTCGCCAGCGTTCGACGGAATTTGTGCGGATGCACTTTGTGTACGCCCAACTGCCTGCCCAATTCCCGCAATCTTGTTTCGACACCGCCTATGGATAGGCGGTTGAAAGGTGCTTTCAGAGAAACGATCAGTGCCGGATTATCATCGCTGCGGCTTTCCAAATAGTCTTGCAGGTGCAGCTTCGTTCGGGCGTCAAAGTAGACCATTCGCTCTTTGTCTCCTTTGCCAAACACCACACACTCCCGCTCTGTAAAATCCACATCATCACGGTTCAGAAGCACCATTTCTCCGACACGCATTCCGGTTGAAGCAAGCAGGTCGATCATTGCCAAATCACGCATTTCAGAACAGCTATCCCGCATCAGCTCAAGGGTTTCGTCTGAGTAGGTTTCCTTGATGTTTGACACTGTCTTGACTTTATGTATCCGGCGAACGGGACTTTTAAGAATATAATCCTCATCTTCCAACCAAGAGAAAAACGACGAAAGGATGCGCCGAATGTTATCTATGGTTACTCGGCTGGAATGGCGTTCCCTTTGGTAATTCGTCAGGTACTGACGAATATCCTCTGTCACAATCTCCTTGATTGGTTTCCCGATGCCGTCAAGCATTGCTTGCGTGGTGGCCTGATAGTATCTCAGCGACTTTTCGGAACAACCCTCAATACGCTTTGCGGCAAGAAAAAGTGCTAAAAGGTCTTGCTCCTGCTCCTTGGTCTTGCCATCGGAAGGACTAATGTCATAACCCCACAGAGTGTGCAGTAAAACCTCTTTCAACTTTTCGACTTGTGCGTTGTTCAGGTATGAAAGCATATCTGTAACAACAGTTTGAATCAATTTTTGCTTCATTTTCATTCTCCTTTATTAGAAAGAGAACGATATACAGTGGCTGTTCCTTTGTTAAATCTCTCGCCACTGATGAGAGCAATATACAGTCAGTTATATAGGTCTAAATCGTCGTGATCTTCTCCGTCATAATGATTGTAATAGTGGAACCCGTCTTCAAGTGGCTTTTTGCAGTCACAGCAAACATCCCAGTATCCAAATTCTTCGTTTTCGGTGAAAATAGCACTCTGTTGACGACATTTACAATATCCAATTTTTTCAATAGGAACACCTTTGAAGTATTGCACCTAATACCCCCTTTTTTAAGCTAAATGATAATTTAGCGGCTTAAAGCTCGACGGCGGATACATCCAGTTCGCCGGACATCAGTTTGGGTAAAAGAGCGTCCCTAAGCAGCGATAACTGCTCACTCTGTTTTCCATTAGCAAATATCTGATCAAAATTGGTTTGACAATAAGCATCGAAATCGGCAATCCTCTCAAATGGAGGAAGTGTTATTGGTTCTGTCTCTAAGAAACCGGAAAAATCAAGATTTTTTATTCCAGTCGTTCCATTCTCGTAGGAAAAGAACACTCCTTTGTCGTAGAGATACTGCCAGTAATAGTACACAAACATACTATAGCCGCTTAATGGTTTAATTGCCTTACAAAAATTGGTGCAAACCATTCCGCTGTCATACCGATCAAGCAAGGATTGGGTAATCGCAGTGCATCTTCCGGTAGACTGGGTTGGACTGCCCCCGGATATTTCAACGACAATATCCCCCGTCTCAAGTTTTTTGATCGCATAATTCTTAGGAAGGATATATCGTGTTGGCATTTTTCCTTTATTACCCGCCTTAACATCTGGAATGTCGGCACCTCGAACACAATAAACCTTCTTTATGTTATTGCCAGATGGGTATTCCTTTCCCCAATCACCGTTGAGCGTAGAAATAATAATATCGGAGAAAGTCCCAGACTTCCATTGACTGCGATCTGAAGAGTCGATGAACCATTTCCTGAAAAGGGCCTTAGCCTGCTGCTCTAAATTATCATTTATCGCCATATTGAGCGTGATTTTTTCATCAATAGGCTTTATATGCGCCACAATTGCCTTTTGCATCTCCAGCGATGGTATAATGATGCTCATCCGTTTGATATCAGCGATGGTAATATGGCCAAGACCTGTTGTTTGCTTGTTCGTTGCTATTTGCGTGAAGTGTGGCTTTAGGTACTTCATCAAGAAAAAGAAAAAATCTTTAGTCACCAATTCTTCCTTTGGTGTCACTTTAAAAATGTGTTGATTAAGCCAGCCCTCCACAAGGCTAAAGCGGAAAATATCTATTGAGGTTTGAGGGTTGCCAGACCACGAAAAAAGCAAATCTCCTTTTTTCAGGTGGACTTCATTCGAAAATACCTGCTGCGTGTACGCAGTGGTACTACCTATACCATTATTAAGTTCTGCAATCTTTATAATCGGTACACCACTTTCTGAAAAATGAGCTTGCTTAAAGGCAAATCCATTTTTCCAAGTAGCGAGGTCGAATAGGGAATACCGTGTACCTTCATGTGTTGACGCAATATTATATAGAGAGCTATTATCAAACTTCATACCCAATCGCCCCCAGTTTCTTGCGGATTTCATCCTCCAGCTCGTGGGACTTTTTGAACATCTCCGAAAGTTCAGAGGTTAAACGGGTCATCTTCTCCTCGAAGGGTTCGCCGTCATCCTCAACTTCTTCGATGCCCACATATCGGCCCGGAGTTAGGATAAAGTCCTGCTTTTCAATCGCCTGAAGGTCTGCCACAGCACAGAAGCCCTTTACATCTTCCAAGGTCCCTTCCTGAAAAGCCTCAAAGGTATCTGCTAATTTTTGAATGTCCTCATCGGTAAAATCTCTGTGTTTCTTATCGACCATATGTCCCATCTTTCGGGCGTCGATAAAAAGCGTCTTGCCTTTTTGCTTTTTATTCTTGCTGATAAACCAGAGAGTGACGGGAATGGTCACACTATAAAAAAGCTGTGTCGGCAGAGCCACGATTCCCTCCACAAGGTCAGCTTGAATGATGCGCTTTCTGATTTCCCCCTCACCGCTTGTTTGGGTGGACAACGCACCATTAGCAAGGACAAGACCGATCTTGCCATTGGGGGCGAGGTGGTGGATCATATGTTGAATCCACGCATAGTTGGCGTTACCGGCGGGGGGCGTACCAAACTGCCAACGCACATCGTCCTTCAGCTTTTCCTGTCCCCAGTTGGAGAGATTAAACGGCGGATTTGCCATAATGAAATCTGCTTTCAGCGTGGGGTGGAGGTCATTAAAGAAAGTGTCTGCCTGATACGGTCCGAAGTTGGCATCAATTCCACGGATCGCCATATTCATCTTCGCCATTTTCCAAGTATCGGCGTTTGACTCTTGCCCATAGACTGAGATCTTCCCCCGGTTTCCTCGATGTGCTTCTATGAAATCGGCTGACTGAACGAACATACCGCCAGAACCACAGCAGGGATCGTACACACGGCAATTTTCGTAAGGCTTTAGAATTGCAACAATCGTTTTAACGATACTTTCCGGCGTGTAGAACTCGCCGCCCTTAACACCTTCGTATGCAGCAAACTGCTGAATGCAATACTGATAGGTTTTACCAAGCAGATCCTTGTTTTCTTTGGTATCGCTCATATCCATATTGGTGAACAGGTCAACCACATCGCCCAAAACACGCTTGTCCAAATCTGGGCTTGCATAGTTTTTAGGCAGCACATTTTTCAGGCTTTTGTTCTCTGCTTCAATAGCCCGCATTGCATTGTCGATGAGTGTGCCAATTTCAGGGGTGTGAGCAGCAGAAGCAATCTTGCTCCACCGTGCATCCTCCGGTACGAAGAAAATGTTATCTTCGGCGTAGGCGTCACGGTCATCTTCGAAGCCGTCGCCCTCAGCGACAAGCTCCTGATAACGCTTTTCAAAAGCATTGGATATGTAGCGCAAGAAAATAAGTCCTACGATCACTTTTCGGTATTCTGCTGCGGGGATGTGCCCCCAAAGGACACACGCAGCGTCCCAGATTTGTTTTTCAAAGCCGATTGTGGCGTTGTTTCCGTTAGCCATAGAATGAATCCCTTCCTACGTTATTTTTTCGCATTGCATTGGAGCGTGCGATAAATCAAACCAACACTTCCCATTTTCCGTATCTCTTACCGCTTTCTCGGCGGATATAGTTTTTATCTTGCAGCGACTTCATAATTCGCTTTACACTTCTGATTGATTTGCCGGTGATGTCTGCAAGCTCCTGCTGCTTGATGGTTGGATTTTTCTTTATTAAATCCAACACAGCCAATTCTTCTAAAGTGCAGTCCAAAGTGCCAAATTGGCACTTTGGAATTTGCTGTTTGGCACTTTGGGAATTGCTTTCCTCCACATAATCAATGTGCATATAGCGGTTCTTCAGCTCGTAATCCGTGCCCAAAAGGAGATTGCCGAAGAACATCTCCAAGAACTTTGTGGTGGAGTGAACACCCTTTTGCAGATTCGTATAGTTCGCTCGGACCAAGGCGTTGCGGAAGTACCACGAATTCTTTTCAAAGGCGTCGTTGTTGACACGAAAGCCGAAGGTTTTCATATATTTGATCATAAAGACGGCGGTGGCACGGGTATTTCCCTCGCCGAAGGGATGGATCTGCCAAATGTCCGATGCAAATTTTGCAAGGTGTTTCACCGACGCTTCAACCGACAATCCCTCATAGGAAAACTGTTTTTCATTGGCAAAATCGTAATCCAGCGTATCCTTGATACTGTTCCAGTCCGCATAGATTACGGTGTCGCCGTTCAACACCCACTCTTTCTTGGTGATGTTGTACTGCCGAATCTGTCCGGCGTGATTGAACACGCCCTCAAACAGCCTACGATGGATGGAGAGCCACTCGGCGGGGGAGAATTGGAAGGCTTTTTCCCCCAACAGCTTTGCGATTCTGGCGGAGACAATATCTGCTTCTTTGGTTTCGTTCTCTATTTCGGTGCGGGTGGTACGCTGCTCATAATAGCTATGAATGCGCTGCTGGGCTTCATCGATGGTGATTTTGCCCTCAATGTGATCTTTGGCCGTATCCAGCAGATAGGCAGAGGTGTTCAGCCCGTCCACCGCCTGCAAGCCAATGGCGGTCTGCCACGCTTCACTTTTTTCTGCCCGGTCCGGTTCGCCTTGCTTAATATATTCTTCCAGTTCAAATTGCCAATTCTGATCGGGCATATCTGCACCTCATTCCTTACTCAAATCTTCTGCCTTGAAGGTCGTGTACCCTTCGTAATAGTAGCTGTGGTCGATGCCCTTCATATACACCTCACGGCTGCCCACCTCGTCGGTCAGCGCCGCTTTCAGAAGCACCTTGATCTCCACATCCTTGATGGGGCTGCGCTCCATTGCAAGGAGATAATCCTCTTTATCCACCTTGCTCCAGTCCACGACCTTGCCGATTTCTGTTCTTAGGATATGGTCGAGCCAGATGCGAGTACTACGCCCATTGCCCTCCCGAAAGGGGTGGGCAATATTCATTTCCACATATTTTTCGATGATCTCGTCAAAGGTGGACTGTGGCATCTTGTCGATGTTGGCCAGTGCCGCCTCCAGATACATCAGCGGCGCAAAGCGGAAATTGCCCTTCGCCAGATTCACCGTGCGCAGCTTACCGGCAAAGTCGTAAATATCTTCAAAAAGAGACTTGTGAATCGCCTGCAAGGTCGAGAATTTACCTGCTGGCAGGGCATCAAGCACGCCGTTTTCAAACAGTTCTACCGCCTTTTTCTTGCTGATGCGTTCTTCTTCACGGGCAAGATCGGCGGAGCTTGTCAGCCCCAATTTATTTTCCAGTGCCATATCGCACCTCCAAAATAATTACTTATCCGCCGCCACGCCGGACTTCATCCAGGCGTCTACTTCGCTGACCTTGAATTTCCAAAGGCGGCCTATTTTCGCAGCGGGCATATTTCTTTTTTCTATCCAGGCGAGCACCGTATCACGGCTGACGCCGAGGTATTCGCAAATCTCTTTCATTGAGTACCAGCGTTCGATGGTCGGTTCCATGGGAGTATCCTCACTTTCAGGTGGTTTCCGATAGCTATAATTATACAATTTAAGTATATCACAGCAAGTCGGATTTATCAAGGATTATTGCGGATTTACGAGGGATTCAGAAGAAAATCTTATAATTAAAGTGAAAGGTTTCCCCGCTCAGTTTACTGATTTGAGCGGAGAAACCTTTTTTGCTGAGAATTTCAAATTGTTCCCGAAAACACCCCCACAAACGGCGCCCCTTATTCAGAGTAAGTGAAGGGAGAAATATTTTTGTGGGGAATTTTGAAAAGTACCCTGCCAAACGGCACCCCTTATTCAGAGTAAGTAGAAGGGTCCTTTTGAAAAATTGAGGGGACTTTTCAAATTACTTTGCCAAAATCTCGAAAAAGTTCCCAATTGGTTAGTAGGAAGGCCCTGAAAAATTTCCTTCAAAATCCTATTTGTTATTTGCCAGAAAAGTTCCCAGTTGATTAGTGGGAGGGGCGCTTAAAAATTTTCTTCAAAATTCTTTTTATTTTTGCCGGAAAAATTCCCAATTAAGTAGTAGAGGGGTTCGCAGAAAAATTCTCAAAAGTTCTTTCGTTCAAATCCGAAAAAATTTCCCAGTTGGTTAGTAGAGAGGCTTTCAAAGGAAATTTTCAAAATTTCTTCGTACAAATCGAAAAATTTTTCCCAGTTGATTAGTGAGGGGGTCTATAAAATGCCTTTCTCGCTGGCTACCTATTGAGGGGACTGTCTCCCTGTGTACCTTGAAAATTGAATCGCCGCCTCCAAAGGATATGCTTCCGGCAAGT
>OMAG01000835.1_pt1 | contig 11225 bp, 8 predicted proteins | sample 1673781 | NCBI WGS metagenome assembly OMAG01 (sample SAMEA103958127, study PRJEB25191) | human gut metagenome | biome: human-associated habitat [ENVO:00009003]; feature: intestine environment [ENVO:2100002]; material: feces | place: Germany | collected 2013/2015 | reverse complement strand
ACAGATATCTCAGGATAGTGCGTTTTTTGGAAGTTTCGGTGACAGTGCAGTTGCATGGATTTACTCACGAAATTATTAACACCCTGTTAGTATAGGAACTGTTTTCAGCGGTGTTGGCTGTAATTTATTGTTTTGACGTTTCGACAATATGTTGCACTGCAATTTCAATGAGGTTTTGAAAAGCTGAGAAGCTGTGATGAAATTTTTGCATTTCATCACAGCTTCTATTTCGGTTTATCTGTAGGTCGTGAACTCCTGCACCCAGTAATATTTGAAATCATCGTTATATGTACCGAATGCAACTGCCATATTTTCAATATCGGGGTTTAGTATGTTTTCACGGTGTCCTGCGGTGGATGCCATCCAACAGTCAACGACCTTTTGTGCAGTAGGTTGACCCGAGCCGAGATTTTCACCGACATTTTTAAATACGGTGTTTTTATCTTCCTCGGAATTTATACCGTATACCGTGTAAAACTTAGTTCCGTCAGGTCTCAGATGCGAGAATACATCAAAGGTTTCATCGCAACGTTTTTTTGCCGCCTTGTATGCGTTTGCGTCCCACTTGTAAGGTGTAAGTCCGTATGAAACACGGAGCTCGTTTACAATGCGGAATACTTCGGCCTCTTCGGCTGAGCAGTTTACAGGCTCATCGGTAATGTCTGCCGAGGATATCTGCATATTGCTCTGTGCCGGTGTAGTTGATGGCGTCGGAGCGGAGGTGGCGGTCGTTGTTTCGGCGGGCTTTGTGTCAGTAAGATAATCGCTGTGGATATAAGTGCCGTCATCAAGCTTGTAGTAGCCTGTATCGGTGATAGCCGTAACATTCACGGCATCGCCGTAATGCTTGAATGAAACGACCTTTGAACCCTGCAAGCCTTCTTTTCTTGCCGAGCAACTTGCGGTTTTTATATACATAGTACCGCTGCGCTTTTCTTCTGTCCATGCAGGTTTGGGAGCGGCAGTAGTCGCGGGAGTTGTAGCGGCTGAAGTCGATGTCGGAGTAGTATTTGAAGCGGTCGTGGTCGCTTTTGGAGTCGTAGCTGCTTTGGCCGCGGCCGCTGTCGTTTTCTGGGTCGTAACGGCTGCTGTGGTCGCGGTCGTTTTTTTGGGGGTATCGGCTGTTTGTGAAGATGTAACAAGTCGGCTTGTTTCAGACGGAATGCTTTCTGCGAGTGTCGGTGTGGTTGATATGGGTGATGAAACAGTGCCGTTGTCATAGCTTATCGCATTTTCGTTTGCCTGTACACCAAACCATGAGAAACGACTTGACAGAACACAAAGAGCAACTACAGCTATAAATCCGCCTGCGGCACAAGAAATTTTAAAAGCATTGCCGCAAAGCTTTTTCTTTTTGGAGGGGTAGGAATTTTCCGCTTTCAGTTCTTCTGCTGTTTCTTTGTTCGTGCTCATGGTCATCACCTGCCTTTATGAGATTATAAACATATTTTCACTGTTACATTTTAACACGAATGTGTATGGTGTGTCAACTGATACAGTAAAACCGGATAAAATTTTAGTTGGAATGCACAAATAAACGTGTAATGTTTAGGCTAAATCACAATAAACTAAGAAACATACTGAGGCTTTATCAAAAGTGTACGATTTTTTATGTCGCGATAGTCGTGAAATTGTACAAAAGGTCGAAAAGGTTACAAAACGGTAACAAAATGGTTACAATTTGTTGCAGGTTTGTAACCACTTGTGATATACTTAGTACTGACGGAAAAGAAATGCTGTCTTTCATGACGGAAAGAAAAGCAACCTTAAAGGTATGGGGCGGGCTTAAGCCCGTTCCGACTTTTAACGGGATATGCGTTAATCTATCACCTGTCGTTCACAGCGGCAGGCTATTATATTATTGTGTTGTGTACCGGGCGGTATTGTATTACAGCCCGTATTTATTTGTATAAACGGAAAAGGAAAGAGTATGGGAAACCTTAAAATACCCGATTACCGCAACGAGATCGAGGAAACCGTAATTCCCGACAATGACAGTAAAAATACAGAACCCGATCAGAATACGGTTCAGACTGAGAGTGATAGCGGAGCGGGTCGGACGGAAGGAAACAACGAAGAGGAAGAAAGCAGAAAGTCTTTTGTTGCTGTAGCAACGGATAAGATCTTTGAGTTTTTTGTTGCGGCAGGGCAATTTTTTTGCCATATTATCGCTGACTTTTTTTCAAAACCCGCTGTGTATGTTGTACATGGTGCAAAGTTTGTATGGAAACACACGGCTTTATTCAGAGATGCGGTCGGAAGAACGTTCAAGGAGATCGGAAACTTTTTCTTCTCTCCGCTGATCAAGTCAAAGCGTGTGCTTCAGCGCACTAATAAACAGATCAAGGCGGCAAAGGAACAAGGCGATAACAAGAAAGCGGCAAGGCTGTACGGAAGTATAGCGAAGAATGCGGTGTTTGGCAAGCAGGGACTTGCTGTAACGCTTTTCAACTACGCCGCACCGATCATAGCGATCGTGTTTCTGATGAGTGTTGTCGGATATGCTACCGGAACGAATTATGCGATAAAGCTTACGGTCGACGGCAAGTTTGTCGGTTATGTCGAGAGTGAGCAGGTATTCAATGATGCAGAGCGCATAATGCAGGAACGTATAACCTATATCGGCAACGAGAAAAAGATAACTATGGAGCCGAGCTATTCGCTTGAAATGCTCGGAGATCAGGAATATCTTACAAAATATCAGCTTGCAAACAAGCTGCTTGAAATGAGTGATACTCCTATAGAGTACGCATACGGTATGTACATAGGCGGCAAGTTCTACGGTGCGCTGATCGACAATACGGCAGTCGAAGCGGAGCTTAAGAAGATACTCGACGGTTATCGTACAAATGCAAAGGACGAAGACGTTGCGTTTGAAAAAGATATCGAATATGTACCCGGGCTGTATCTGTCGGACAGTATCGTTTCAAGTGACGAGATCATAAAGCTCGTAAACTCGAAAAAGGAAGAGGCCTCATATTATACGGTCGTTGAAGGCGACAGCCACTCGGGGATCTGTTCTAAGCTTGGCATAAGCATGGATGAGCTTGAAGCGCTGAACCCGGGCATAATGGACGAGGACTATGTTCTCAGAGCCGGTGAAAAGCTGCTCAAGACGCAGGAAGTTCCTTTCCTGTCGGTAAGTATCTCACGAATTGAAACCTATACTGTTGATGTTCCTTATGATACCGAGTATCAGGACGACGATACACGTTATGAAGGCGTTGAAACAGTATCTCAGGAAGGCGAAAAGGGCAAAAACAAGATAACTGCCAAGGTTTACTATGTAAATGATGAGGAAGTCAAGAGGACTATACAAAAAACCGAAAGAGTGAAAGAGCCTGTGACCGAGATCATATTGCAGGGCACACTTCCTCCGCAGTCATCGCATTATTCGGACGCATCGGCAGAAACAGGAAAAAAGTACATCTGGCCTGTTGACGGCGGCACGTTCTGGGAATGGGGCTGGTGGGACGGCGGTTATGCCGGACACCGTGGTGTCGATATAGGTGCGCCATACGGAACGGACGTATATGCAGGTGCAAGCGGTACAGTAATCTTTGCGGGCTGGGACAACGGCGGTCTGGGAAATGCGGTCATGATCCTCCACCCCGATGGGTATACGACTGTATATGCGCATAACAGTGAAATATTTGTAAGTGCGGGACAGGAGGTAAATCAGGGTGAATGTATAGCCGCAGTGGGCGAAACGGGACTTGCTTACGGCTGTCATTGCCACTTTGAGGTAAGATACGGCTCTGAAAGACTTAACCCGAGGTATTATCTGAGCGGATTGCCGGATCCGGGGTATTAAGCAAATAAACGGTTAAGGCGTTTTCATTGCAATTGTGTTGCAGAAAACGCCTTTTTATACCGCTTGAAAAATATCATTATTTTTTGTTTGGATATGCTGACAAGCAAGACAATGTGTAATCATCGATCATTAGATGCTTGTGCTTAAGGCATCAAGTTGCTTTTTATAGGTTGGTGCAATAAATAACTCCGACGGTTCTTCATCTGTAAGTAAATTTATTTTAATTTTGCGAAGCATAGTGTAGGATGTATGACCGAGTGAATAATCACGTTGGTTCTTATTTCTTGCAAAGCACGAACGTCCGAAATAATAATCGTTTTTTTTATCTTGAGAAAGCATAAAATAATATCGTTGACCGTCAGATTCGTTTTTAACTAAGTAATCTGCTTCGATTTTTGAACTTTTATCAGCAGAGCTGTTGAATTTAAAGACAGTATTCTTATCATCAAGAATTTCTTCAAGTCTAATAAGGCAGTCGATTCTATCAAGTATTTCATTGTAGAATTTGCTTTTCTGAAACATACTTTCAGGATAAATTCCTTTGATTATTTTATCGAAAACGATTTCTCTTTTTTCTCTTCTTACAGCTTCTATATCCTTTAATTTATGAAGTCCGCACAGATGGTGAAAAGTGTCTTTGCTAAATCGCAGATGTATGTCAATGGGCGGTGTATTTCTGTTTCGTACAATTGTAAAGCTATATTCATAGTTGAATAGTTTTTGATATGAAATTGCGGCAATTTTGATTGAAATATAACCCACCCCGTTTTTTATCCGAATTTTTAATTATAAACAAAATGACGCTACATAAAGCAGCGTCAAATCATTCACATTTTCTTTCGGCAATGCCTACGCCAAGTCGAGGTTTCACTGTGCAACCCCTCCTGCAAGCTCCGTCAAGCAACGCTCTTGGCACGCTTCCTGACATCATCGCTTAACAGAACTGCTACGACTATTAAGTTTGCGTCAGTTCTGAACGAAAACCGATGTTTTCTAACAACACATCTGTTGCTACTAATATTATAGCCGATTACGGCGAAAAAGTCAACTGAATTTTATGCATTTTTTGTTTTTTTGCTACCAAAAAAGTTTGTATATAGCCGTCATAAAATTTCTTCTCATTTCATAGATTTACTGTAGAACACCCGAAAGGAAAGGACGTGCAGTATGAACGAGCTGATGACAAGAGAAGAGTTTTTGAGTGAACGCAATGCGATATATGAGCCTGACGCTGTTGCCGATGAAAAAACGGACGAGCCGTCAAAAGGTCCGAGGATAGTTATTCCCGGAGCGGGGAAAGATGAGCAACTGACAGCTGACGGCATTACGGTATCGGAAATAGTGATAAAAAACAGACAGAGCAGGCAGTATGCGGGACTGATATTGTTTATAACGGCAGTGGCGGGAGTAGTTGCCGGAGCTGTGCTTTACGGTGATATGACGGTGGTCATATCGGACGAAATGCTGAAAAATTATCTTTCAGGGAGGATACACGGCGGATTTTTCGGCAACGCGGCAGCTTCATTTATCGCGGCGCTGATATGGTGCATAGTGCCGTTTATATCCGGACTGTGTGCTGTCGGACAGCCTGTAGGCGTGCTTGTTCCGGCATTCAAGGGGATAGGTATAGGAATGACATTTTCAGCGCTTTTGGATACATACGGTGCGAACGGAATACCCGCCTTTGCGGCGTTTATCCTGCCGTCCGCATTTATAGGAACATTCGTATGCTGTTATCAGTGTCAGCTTTCTTTATCGTGTTCAAATAACATATTGGCGACATTAAGAGGCAGACGTGAAACAGCTCCGCATTATTATAAGATATATATTGAACGTTTTGCGGTGTGCTGTATAGGTTGCTTTCTGCTTGGTATAGCGGATGCGGGGGTATCTTTTTTGCTCGGACCGATATTCGTTATATGAACCCCTTGAAATTTTTACTTCATTGGTGTATAATGTTATCAGTAAAAATTGCCTTTGGCATGAAAGAAGGATAACATTATGGAAAAAATGGAAGTATTACTGGAAACCTCCGCACGTCATATCCACGTTACACAGGAGGCTCTCGAAGCATTGTTCGGTAAGGGTCATGAGCTTACAAAGAAGAAGGATCTTTCTCAGCCCGGTCAGTTCGCTTGCGAAGAAAGAGTTACTATAACAGGTCCGAAGAGATCGCTTGCCAATGTATCTATATTAGGCCCTGTACGTCCTGCTACACAGGTTGAGCTTTCCGCTACAGACGCACGTTCTATCGGATGTCCCATATTTGTAAGAGAGTCGGGCGATATCGCAGGCACACCCGGCTGCAAGATCACAGGTCCTGAGGGCGAGATCGAGATCAGCGAGGGTGTTATTGTCGCTAAACGTCATATCCACCTTGTTCCCGAAACCGCTGAAAAGTGGGGCGTTAAAAACAAGGACGTTGTAAGCGTTAAGGTGAACTCGGACGGCAGAAGCGCTGTACTCGGTGACGTTGTTATCAGAGTAAGCGAGAATTTCGCAGATGCTATGCATATTGATACCGATGAGTCAAACGCTGTTATGGCTGCTCCCGGTATGATGGTTGAGGTTATCAAGTAAATCCCGTTAGTTAATTGTAATATGAACAAATTGATCTCTGTGGCTTTTCGGTCACAGAGATTTTTTTGTAAACATATTGAAATTGTCCGAAAAATATTGTATAATATTATTGCTACATAATGGTAATCTGATTGAAAATAAGGGGGAAATATGAAAAATCCTTTCAAAAGAATTATTGCGGCGATAACAGCCGTTATGCTTGTGGCAGGAAGTGCGCCGCTCAATACGATAGCATCGGCACAGCTGGCTCCTGTGGAAACTGCCGGTCACGGTATGCTTTCATCGGTGTCGGAAGAATATATCGGATATATGCATTCCGGCGAGGGCGACAAAGCGGGGAATACACCGTCTATGCTTGATGTGTCGTACCTCGGCGAAAGCTACGCACAGCTCACAAAGACGGCAGATGAAAAATTCCCGTCATCGTATGACCTGAGGGATCACGGCAGGGTGTCGCCGGTTGAGAATCAGTCGCCGTACGGTACCTGCTGGGGGTTTGCATCGCTTGGTTCAATAGAGTCACAGCTTATAACGCAGTTTACCGATATTTCTTTTTCAAAAAAACACCTTGTCTGGAACGCATATGAGAACGATTATATGCGGGAATTCTTCAACGGGGTAAGAAGCAAAGAGGATTTCGATAATCCCTATGATATGGGTGGTTTTGACAGCCTTGCAACGGCTACGCTGGCGGAGTGGAACGGTCCTGTTTATTCCTACAGATTGCCGTATGACGAGGATGATACCGATGAGCATCTGACGGGTGAAAGCGATTTTCATCTTACAGATGTGTACTTTGCGACGGCACAAACCTATATTACGGATGGGTACGATAATATTTTAGAAAAAGATATTTCCGAAAAAATCATAAAAGAGCTTGTAAGCGAATACGGTGCATCGACGATATCGTATTGCAGTGATGATGCTTACTACAACAATGAATATTACACTTCCTTTTGTTATGACGAGAATAAAGTTGCCGACCATGCGGTTTCGGTTGTCGGATGGGATGATGATTTTTCAAGAGAAAAATTCGGCACAAATGATGACACCCGTCCTGAAAAAGACGGCGCATGGCTTATAAAGAACAGCTGGGGTGCCAACTGGGGAGATGACGGATATTTCTGGCTGTCGTATGAAGACCCGACTATAGGCTGGGTGGCAAAATATATCGTTGATAGCAAGGACAACTACAGCAATTATTACGGTGTCGGAAAGATGTGGTCGCTGAACGCTTCGGCGGATACGTTCTATAAAGACGAAAATGCCAAGAAATACGGCTATATGTCGAATATATTCACGGCAAAGGGAGATGAACAGCTTGAAGCGGTTTCGTTCTATACGACTGATGTAAATACGCAGTATGAGATAACTGTTTATACCGATACCGACAAGGAAAACCCCGTAAGCGGCAGCATAGCTTTAAGCGGTCAGGCGGGAACGGAAAAATATCCCGGTTATCATACTGTGGAGCTTGACAAGGCGGTCGCACTGACAAGCGGAGAGAATTTTTCCGTGGTGGTCAAGCTTACAAATCCCCGATATGGATATCCGTTGCCGGTCGAGATATATTATAATGGCTTTTACAATTCTTCACCGGAGTATTCCGATGACGGGAGAGTATCAATGTACAGTGAAAACGGCAAGGATTGGAATGACGTGTCGGAGCTGTCCTATGTAACCGGCGGATATACATTATGCGCTACCGGCTTTTGTCTTAGTGCGTTTACAAATCCTCTGCCGGAGAGCAAAACCGCATCGGAAAATGTGCGTTTTTCGATAATCGAAGGTCCTGTTGCGCTTGGAAGCAAGCTTGAACTGAGCGGAGCGGACGAGATATGGTACAGCATAGACGGCGGAGCGGCTATACATTATACAAAGCCGATCGTTATTGAAAAGGAGTGCACTGTTTCGGCATGGAGCAAGACGGACGGCAGAAGCGGCAATATCGTCAGCCGTACATATACAAAGGCAAAGTCGGCGCTTACGGAATATGCGGTCAAATACGGAGATAAGAAGCTCTTTGTGACACCGGATATGTTCGGAGAGGATACCGAAGTGACCTTGTCTGCAGCTGTAAGCGGCGTTTCGATACGCCCCAGAGGCAGTGACGTTATTATGATCGACGGAAAAACAGCCGCATCCGATGAATGGTCGGAGGAAATAGAGCTGACCGCAGGCGAAAGCCGTGATATAGTTATTACTTCATCTGCTGACGGCAAGGATAAAACAGAATATACAATACACGTTTCAAAGCAGAATATCGGATATGATACGGACAAGGAAACGATAAAGTATGACGAAAGCAGATATATAGTAAAAGACAAGGACGGAAATATTCTTGCAAACGGCGACTCTTTATCGGACTTTACGGAGCAGAAAATAAGCATTTATAACAAAGACAATGAGCTTATTGCGACTGAAACAACACCTAAGAGATATACGATTAATCCCGCTGTAAAGACTCTTGTTTATAGCAAGGAAGCTACTCTTTACACTTTTTCAAAGAATTTCGTGTACTCGTATTCTTCCGATATGAGCGATGCGGTAGCACTCGACGGGGAAACAATACCGCTTACACCCGGAAAGAATATCTACCTTCAGCGTGTGGCTGATGTAAATGGATTTGCAAGCGACATACTTTGTATAGATGTTCCCGAAAGACCTGCCGCCCCCGAAAACGTTAAAACAAAATCGGGAATCAATAATATCGGTATTGACAGTGACGGAATATATGAATTCCGTTTACAGGGTCAGGATACATGGACAGGTGACAGCGAATATATCACAGAGCTTGCAAGCGATGCGGAATATACGATAGAGGTAAGAAAGAAAGCTACCGATGACGAATTTGCTTCTGAGGTTGCAACGATCAAGGTAAAAACATTAAAGGGTGTTATTATACCTGTATATTTTTATTATAACGGAACTGTTGTTCTGACTGATGAGAAGCATCTCACCACGCTCGGTGAAAGCGTAATTGAATATGACGAAAAGGAGCTTGGGAATTGCGGATATGTATTCGTCGGAAAAAACAAGGCAACAGTGAATGTTACCGAAAAAGACGGTGCTTATGTCGCACAAAAGGATTTTGTGGCATTCAACATAAAGCCTGCCGTTGATAATTCGGACAAGAAAACCCATGTTGTTTACTGTGATGCATTTACCGAAGAGGTGATAGAAGAGAACACAATAAGTTACGCCGATCGCACAATATTCAACATAGACAACATTGATTGCCCTGAAGGATACGGGTATTATCAGTATGAGCAAAGAAGCAGCAAAGATTATATCACAAGGCTGTTGTATATAGACGGCAAATGGCATCCTGCCGACAGTGAGATCGTAGTGCCTGTTGAAAAGCTCCCTGCGGTCAATGTTAAAATTGTTGACGAAAACGGCAATAAGGTTTACGAGTACAATGAATATGTGACTTACGGAAAATATGACGCAAAAGCAGAGATCCCCGATGGATATACGGCGGTAGGCGATGTGGATTTTGCTGTCAGCGTTACAAGAGGTGAAAACGGCAGGCTTGTATGCAACATATCGGAATTTGTTGTGACGGTAAAAAAAGATTCCGAAAAGCCTGAAGAGCCGGAGAAGCCGGAAGAACCTGCTAAGCCCGAACAGCCTGTAGAGCCGGATAAACCGACAAACCCGAATACAAGCGGAGATATACCGTTTGCGGCGGCAGCTGCCCCTGTTGTTGCGGTTGCGGTGATGATAAGCACAGTTACGGCAAGAAAACGCAAAAAGTAAATATTACGGAAAAAGTCAGGTGTAACGCTTGGCTTTTTCTTTTGCTTGTGGTAAAATATAAACGGTAAGCATATGCTAACTCAAAAGGAGATGAGATATACGGATATATTGATTATATTGCTGATACCGCTTGCAGGGACAACACTCGGCGCGCTGACCGTATTTTTTATGCGTGATAAGGTGAGCGCTAAAACCGAAAAATTATTGCTCGGGTTTGCGTCGGGAGTTATGGTCGCGGCTTCTGTGTGGTCGCTTCTGATACCGTCTATGGAGCTGTCGGTCGATACATACGGAAATTTAAACTGGATACCTGCTGTGGTCGGCTTTGCGGTCGGAATACTTTTCCTGCTGGGGATAGACAGTCTTGTGCCGCATCTGCACCTTGACAGCGATAAGCCCGAGGGCGTGCGAACGAAGCTTTCAAAAACGACAATGCTGCTGCTTGCGGTCACTATTCACAATGTCCCCGAGGGTATGGCTGTCGGAGCAGCGTGTGCGGGAGCGGCAGGCGAAACCATGACGGTGGCGAGCACTTTTGCGCTGGCACTCGGTATAGCTATTCAGAATTTTCCCGAAGGTGCTGTAATATCCATGCCGCTTAAAGGTGAGGGTATGAAAAAGGGCAGGGCGTTCGCGATGGGGGTACTGTCAGGCGTTGTCGAGCCGATAGGTGCGGTAGCAATGATACTGCTTGCTTCTTTCATTGCTCCGCTTTTGCCGTATATGCTGTCGTTTGCGGCGGGTGCTATGATGTATGTTGTGATAGAAGAGCTTATACCCGAGGCACAGGGCGGAGAGCATAGCAACATAGGAACGATAGGTGCGGCGGCAGGGTTTGTTGTTATGATGGTGCTTGACTGTACGTTGGGGTGAGAAGAATGGGGCTGTGACACAGCACGAAAAAGGAAAAGTGAGCCGAAGCGCAAAGGATAGTGCGCGCGGCTCGCTTTTTTTGATATGTGGAGAAAATTTGTTTTTAGTGTACTTCTATTATAACGTTTTAGTAATTTACATTGATAGCAGGCTACCGATAGTTCTGTTTGTCGGATAGCACTTCTCGGGTTCGCTA
>OMAG01000821.1_pt1 | contig 11376 bp, 10 predicted proteins | sample 1673781 | NCBI WGS metagenome assembly OMAG01 (sample SAMEA103958127, study PRJEB25191) | human gut metagenome | biome: human-associated habitat [ENVO:00009003]; feature: intestine environment [ENVO:2100002]; material: feces | place: Germany | collected 2013/2015 | reverse complement strand
AGACAAGACTGAATATGTCTACCACATGACGCATACCGATGGCAAATATTTTTTCCTGAGCCGTCCGCGACGGTTTGGCAAGTCGTTGCTCACGTCAACATTCCGCAGCTATTTCGAGGGACGTAGAGATTTGTTCAAGGGTCTTGCCATTGAACGGCTTGAAACGGAATGGACTGAATATCCAGTGCTGCATTTCAGTATGGCTGGAGGAAAACACATGGATAAGGACCAGTTGGAACGCTATCTTGACCGCCGATTGGCAGAGTATGAGGAAGAGTGGGGGATTGACACTCCCGCAGCAGACGCAAATGACAGACTGTCAGCACTCATAATGACAGCATTCAACAAGACGGAGCGACAGGTCGTTGTCCTGGTCGATGAGTATGATGCGCCGTTGCTCGACGTGGTGCATGAGGATGAGAAACTGCCGTTGTTGCGCAACGTGATGCGCAATTTCTACAGCCCGTTGAAGGATTGCGAACCCTATCTTCGTTTTGTGTTTCTTACAGGGATAACCAAGTTTTCGCAGATGAGCATTTTCAGCGAGTTGAACAACATGGTCAACGTGAGTATGCGTAATGATTATGCCGGTATCTGCGGCATAACGAATGAAGAACTTGAAAGTCAGATGTCGGCCGATGTCGACGCGTTGGCTGCGCGGCTCGGCATGACCAGAGAGGACACGTTGACGAGACTGCGAGAATATTATGATGGTTATCATTTTGCAGCCCAGTCGCCCGACGTGTACAATCCGTTCAGCCTTCTCAACGCGATGGCGTCAGGTTGTCTTGACTATTATTGGTTCTCCACGGGCACACCGACCTATCTGATAGAGATGCTCAACAAATACCATGTCATGCCGTCGGAGATAGGAGGCGGCGATGCCGACAAGTCAGAGTTTGACGCTCCGACGGAGCGAATGACCACGATAACGCCGTTGCTCTATCAGAGCGGCTACATCACAATCAAGGGCTACGACCCCGAGACCGATTTGTACAGGCTCGATATCCCGAACAAAGAAATCCGCGTAGGGCTTTACCGCAGCCTGCTGCCCAATTACATCGGGATGAACACAGTCAAGGGAACAACAACAATAGCCAAGATGTCGGCGTTGATTCGTCGCGGAGATATGGACGGTGCGCTCAAGATGCTTCAGGCATACCTTGCTACGGTGCCTTATTGCAGCAACGCAGACTCAGAAGGGCATTACCAGCAGATGATGTATGTGATTTTCTCCATCCTTGACAATTACGTCGATGTTGAGGTGCGCACACCGCACGGCCGTGTCGATATGGTACTGCGCACGGCAACGCATATCTATTTGTTCGAGCTGAAACTCAACCGCGATGCCGCCACCGCGATGCGGCAGATAGATTTGAAGGAATATCCACAGCGGTTTATGCTTTCAGGACTGCCTGTTGTGAATGTGGGCATCAACTTCGATGTGGAGCGGCACAATATTACCGACTGGGAGGTGCGTGACGCAGGAACTGCTGTCCAATAGCCAGAATCAATAACTGAGGCGCAGACCTACTGCAAGCTGGAAGCTGAAGTCGTTGCGGCGATGCACCGGCGATGCACTGTCGTCAGACAGGTCATAGACCAATTGCGGCTCTGCGAAAATTCCGTAACGGTCGGTGATGTTCAGCTGCGCGCCGACACCGGCGTTTACCGACCCCTGCCAAGGACGCGTGTCGAGCGTATTGTGTCGGGTGGCTTGCTTCTGCTCCTGACCCGACGCGACAACGAAATCCTTGCGCGTCGTTTTCACGCATTTTTCCACCTGCCCTCCGGCAAGAGCGTAGAGCGACACGTAGCGCGATGACAGAAACGTGTAGCTTACAGTCACAGGAATGCCGATGTAGTGCATACGGATTTTTGACGAGTAATAGTCGGATTCCGAACCCGACCGCCGTTCGCTTGTTGCGTAGGCGTATGAAATTCCGGCATTTATGCCCCAGTGGTCGGTAAGCATATAGCGGAACGAAGCCGAGTATGACACAGGAAACGAAACAATGTCATCGGTTGCTGTAGCCTCGCCGATGTTGTTGGTAGTCGCTTTGAGATAAGTGGCATCGAAAGTCGACGTCCCGACCGAAAGCATATGGCTGTGGGCAGGGATATGGTATAGCGGAGAGAATCCACCCTCCGATGCACTGCTGCCCTGACCGAACGCATTGTTGGCGGCAAGAGCAATGTGCCAGCGGCGGTTGCCGTTGTCAATCCGCTTTGCCGTCGGTGTGTTGGCGGCTCTCCTGTTGGAACTGGCAGTCGACGCGGCGGGCATCGCTTCGAGAAACTCGCGCGTCGTGGCGCGGGGTCTGTCTTCCACAGAGTCGGCAGGAGCGACGGTGCAAACCGGCTCCTCGTCGATAGAAACGAGAGGCGCGTCGTCGGTCATCGCCATCACCGCCTCAGCGCGGGGGCGAGGAGTGTGGTCGTGGGAGTCGGCGATAAGCTCAGCCGGTGTGACTATGCCGGCAGAAGCCGGCGCTGCCGAAGTCTTCGTTTTTGTGATGACAGGAGAAACTCGTGGAGCGACATTCCCATTGTCGGGATTTGACATCAGGAAATAGGCGCCCACCACCAGCGCAAGGCATGCCGCCGCAGCCACCGCCCTCCAGATAACAGTAAGCGTTGGACGGCGTCGAGCCGCCGCAGCGTCGCGCTCAATGCTGTCCCAAATGCCGGGGCGCGGCTCCACCTCGAACCCGTCTAAGGATTCGCGCAGCGATTCAAGCCATTTGTCATTGTCGTTTTTCATATTTCGTCGTTTCTTCTCAAGTAATCGTTAATCATTTTTGTGAGCATAGATTTCGCCCTCGACAGTTGTGACGACGACGATTTCTCGTTTATGCCCAGCCTCGCAGCAATCTCCTTATGGCTGTAGCCGTCGAATGCATACATGTTGAGCACCGTTCGGTAACCATGGGGTAGCGATGCGACCATGCGAAGAATCTCTGCCGCCGGCAACCGGCAAGTGTCGGGCTCCTCGCCGGGAATGTCGCCCACCGACTCAATGTCGGTCGATTCGGCGTGTTTGTTGCGTCTCAGTCTGTCGAGCGCGGCATTCACCATCACACGCTTCATCCACGCGCGCAGCGAACCCTCACCTTTGTATGAGAACTTGTGGAAGTTTGTCAGCACGTTGACAAAGACATCGTGCAGCAAGTCCTCCGCCTCGTCGCGGTCGGCGAGATAGCGAATGCCGATGGCAAGCATAGTCCCGCTGAAGCACGTGTAGAGCTCGCGGCGCGCTGTAGCGTCGCCGCGTCTGCATCCTTCGTATATTTCCTCCTCGGTCACGTCTGCTGATGTTCTGACAATTAAACGGAATGATTGCAAAAATACTGCATCACAGTGAATTTTTAATTATTGGCGAGCAGTATTTTCGCTGTCCGGACGTTTTAGCGATGAAAGAAAGACAGAAATTATGAAAGAAAACAAGCGAAACATATTGGTTGTGATGATAAGTATGATTGCGGCGATGCTGCTGTTCATGTCGTGCAAGGAAGACGGCGACTACATGACATGTACGTATCCGACATACAACTCCACAATCGGCTCGTTTGAGAAAGAGTCGGACGAAGCCTATTATATAGACAGCGACAAAGGCAATAAATTCTATGTAGCCAACTATGGCGATATGCTTGACAAGGGCTATAAACCCGGTCAGCGAGTCTATGCCGAGTTCAACACGCCTGTCGGAGAACGTCCGTATGTCGGTCAGATAACCGTGTTGCGGACATATCCTGTTTCGGTAAAAGAAGTGTCGGCGCTGGATGAAAATATGGGCGACGACCCCATTACCGTTGTCAATCTGTGGAATTCCAAAAATTTTCTGAACGTCCAATATATGTTTGCCTCCAGCAGTACCTATGTGCATAGCCTTGACCTCGTTTCCGTGCCCTCGCCCAAAAAGTCCAAGCCCGGCTATCAGTATCTTGAGCTCCGCCACAGTTTGAACGGCGACACCCCTGTGACCAACATCGTGGGCATCATCTCGTTTGACATAAGCTGCTATCTATCCGATTCCAATCTGAAAGGCTTCATAATAAAAGTGAACGACAGACTTGCCGGCGACACCTTCGTGCGGTATGACATAGATAAATAAATCTCTTTTTTACGACCGCAGCAAGGCTTGTGAGCGTAACTTTGCTGAAAAAAGAAAATGCTATGGAAAACAACGGAATGATTACGCTTACAAAAGCAGAAATGCTTGAGGAATGGAAGAAACGCAAAGGCTTTTACAGCGGAGTGCGGTCGTGTGATGTGGAGCGCGAGGACGGCGTGGACCTTGACGGCGTGTTGCAGCGCGAGATGGACGATTGGTACAACAAGATGCTCCGCGAGGCCCCGTCGGAGATGCTCCCGATAGAAAACATCGCAAAGGACTGCCCTGCAACGGTCGATGTCCGCCGAGCCGTCACAGTGGATTTGCCAGCCAGGTGTGTGCGGGTGCTTGCGTTGAGGCTCGACTGCTGGGCAGCCGACGTGACGCAGTTTGCCGCTCCCGGCAGCGATGATGCAGAGGCGCAGCGCAGCGAGTGGACGCAGGCAGGAACAGAGCGTCCGGTGGTTGTGGCAGGAGTGCGCCGCTTGACGGCATATTCAGCCGCGGCAATAGACAAAGCGTCGATAGCCAGCCTCCTGGCAGTCTGCCGTCCATCCGACGGCACCTACCGCTTCCGGGCTGACGCCTGGACATGGAAGGACGGAGAGTTTGAGAAAGTTTAGCGGTTTATCGGCTGCGAGAACGCCGGGAGCTGAACAGGTTCTCCCGTCTGGTCAGGGTAGACAATCATAGTAGAGCAGTTCCCGAAATATTGAGCGAGCATGTCGGGCAACTTTTCAAAATCAGGCAGGTAAGACACACCGCCCGGCCGCGAAGCCGCCGCAATCAGCAAATGATCGTAATTAACCGAAGCCGAGAGCATCATAAACTCATCCCATGAATCCATCTGCTCGATGCGCACCTTGTCGGAGTATCCCTGACGGTCGACAATCAGCCGCACGAACATAGCCGTTTCATGCGAGCAGTGGAAATGAATCTGGCAACCGAGAGTCCGGCCAACCTTCAGCACCTGGTTCATCCATTTAGAGAAACCCGGTTCGAACTGTGCTTTCGGCGGAACCGCCACGACGATGCGCCGCAGCGTGTTGAACGGCATCAGCATCTTGATCATCACCACCTCCCTGTGCAGCCGCGACAGGAACGCCTCGGAATACGGGCCGCTGTGAGAGTCGGCGGCAGTGAGTTTGCGGTGTATGCCAAGAATTATCGTGGTGGCCTCCTGCTCCTTCGCCGTGTGGATAACGCCCGTGGCAACGTCGGCACTGTAGCGGCTCACCGTCTTCAGCGTCATGCCCGAGCCAGACGCCGCCTGAGCCGCCATCTCAAGGAAGCGTTTTCCCTGGCGGGCACTTCTCGCCACGTTGCGGTTGTCGGAATCGCTCACCACGTTTACTGCAATGACATTGTCGGTGTTTTTGGAGTCGCGTATAAGCACCGCAAGGCTGACCAGCTCGAAGAGCGTGTTAGGATTCGACACACTGATAAGCACCCGTTCGCCGTCGGACGTCTCAGGCTCCGCCGCCTCCATCTCATGGAGCGCCATGCGTCGCGACGCCCGTTCGGTGACGATGCTGCTCACCACGCATGTGATAAGAATCAAAGCGATAGCTCCGTTCAGCACCTCATTCCCCAGCAGGTGAGATCCATCGGGAAGAATTATGTTGTAGCCCACAAGCGCCACCGCCAGCGTAGCCGCGGCACGCGAAGTGGACAGACCATACATCAGGCTGCGCTCAGAAACCGACATGCGGCATAACTTCTGTGTCAGCCACGCCGTAATCCATTTAGTCACAATCGCCATCACCACCATCACCACCAGCAGCTCCACAGCCTCCCAGCCTCCAAAGAACACCCTCAGGTCAATCATCATGCCCACACCGATAAGGAAGAACGGGATGAACAACGCATTGCCCACAAACTCAAGGTTGTGCATCAGCGTAGACACGTTTGGAACGAGTCTGTTTAGCACCAGTCCGGCGAGAAACGCTCCGAGGATACCCTCCATGCCGACGATTTTCATCAGACCGGCACTGAGGAACATCATCCCAAGCACAAAAATGTATTGCAGCACACCGTTGCTGTAGCGGCGGAAGAACCACCGTCCGATGCGCGGAAAGAAAATGATTACGCAAGCCGTCAGCAAAGCCACCTTCACCACAAGCCACAGCCACAGCAGCGAACCGCTGTCGGCGTCTTTGTACAAACCGCCGAGGATGGCAAGCAGAAACAGCGTCAGGCAGTCGGTGATTGCCGTCGCCCCCACCGAAATGCTCACACTGCGTTGCCTCGCCATGCCGTAGCGGCTCACGATAGGGTAGCTCACCAGCGTGTGGCTCGCATACATGCTTGCCACCAGCATAGCCGGCACAGCCGCATATTTCAGCAACATACTGTTTACGGCATATCCCATTGCCATAGGCACGATGAAACCCAACAGACCGAACACAATCGCCTTGTTCCGGTTCTGCTTGAAGTCGTTCATGTCCATCTCCATGCCCGCGAGAAACATGATGTACAGGAGCCCGACGTTGCCGAAAAGCTGGAAACTGCTGTCGCGGACAATGATGTTGAGCCCGTGTTCGCCGATGACCATACCCGCGAGAATCATGCCGATTATGTGCGGGATGCGCAGCTTGCCGAATACTATAGGCGCAAAAAGGATTATGCCCAACACGATGAAGAAAATCCATGTAGGGTCCTGAACTGGGAAATATCCTGCTATGTTGCGAATCAATTCAGTCATAATTAAGAACAAAATTAGTTATTTTTCCTAATTGTATATATCCGTACTAATGGAAAAAGTTATAAATTTGCACCCTACAATCAAAATAAGGATATAAGAGAAATGAAAATTGCAATTGTTGGTGCCAGCGGCGCCGTAGGTCAAGAGTTTTTGCGAGTGCTCGACGAGCAGAATTTCCCCGTCGACGAGTTGCTGTTGTTCGGATCGAAACGCAGTGCCGGACGGACATACAAATTCCGTGGCAAGGACTATGCCGTGCGCGAACTTTGCCACAACGACGACTTCAAAGGAGTGGACATTGCATTTACCTCGGCAGGCGCCGGCACATCAAAAGAATTTGCAGAGACAATAACCAAATACGGCGCGACGATGATTGACAACTCATCGGCGTTCCGCATGGACGACGACGTGCCATTGGTAGTGCCCGAAGTCAACGGTGACGACGCATTCAACGCGCCCCGCCACATCATCGCCAATCCAAACTGCACGACGATACAGATGGTCGTTGCGCTCAAGCCTATCAACGACCTGTCGCCGATAAGCCGAGTGCATGTTGCGACCTATCAGGCAGCCAGCGGCGCCGGTGCCGCCGCCATGGACGAGCTCGTCAACCAGTATGCCGAACTCGGAGCTGGAAAAGACGCCACTGTTGAGAAATTCGCATATCAGCTTGCATATAACGTAATCCCTCATATCGACGTGTTCCAAGACAACGGATACACAAAGGAGGAAATGAAAATGTACAACGAGACCAAGAAGATAATGCATGCCCCGAAGCTCGATGTCAGCGCCATGTGTGTGCGAGTGCCAGTGATGCGCGCCCACAGCGAGGCAATCTGGGTTGAGACAGAGCGCCCGATAAGCGTAGACGAAGCCCGCAAGGCATTTGAGACGGCTGAAGGAGTCGTTGTTATCGACAATCCGGCAGAGAAACAGTATCCGATGCCGCTGTTTACGGCAGGCAAAGATCCCGTTTACGTTGGCCGTATCCGCAAGGATCTCGCCAATGAAAAGGGTTTGAGTTTCTGGGTGGTAGGCGACCAGATAAAGAAAGGCGCCGCGCTCAATGCCGTGCAGATATTGGAGACGCTGGTTTGACGGCCGGGAATTTAAAAAACAGGGAAAGGGGGAGGCTGCTGAACTGCACCCCAAAAGTTGGACATAACTTTTGGGGTGTTTTATGAAGTACAGTTATGAGGAGAAATTAGCGGCAGTTTTGTCTGTTGTCAGAGGGCAACATTCCGTATCGTCCGCCTCCAAGCATTTTGGAATAAGCTATACGCCTTTGTCGCGTTGGATTGCGCGTTATAAAGAGTTCGGCGAAGCAGGTCTTCGTATACGGCAATATACTTACAGCGGCGATTTTAAGTTGTCAGCTATTAGATATATGCACGAGAATCACTTATCTTTAACGGAAACAACGGCAAAGTTCGGTATTTACAATGAGAGTACGCTGAGCAAATGGGAGCGTATCTATTATGAAGAAGGTGAATCCGGTCTTTACCGTGATAATCGGGGTAAGATGAGAACCAAGCCTAATAAACAGGAACTACAACCACAGGAAGAAAATGACTTGCGAGTCGAAAACCAACGTCTTCGCGCCGAGGTTGCTTACTTAAAAAAATTGAGGGTCTTAGTCGAGGAACGCATCGTCCGCGAGAACGGGAACGGGCAAAAGCCATCGAAGAACTAAGACCGGAACATACCCTTCCCACGCTATTGGAAGTTACGGGGATGGCGCGTAGTACGTTCTATTATCATCTGAAGCAGTTAAAGTTCCCCGATAAATACAAACAAGAGAAAAACGAGATTGTAAGTATATACCACGATCATAAGGGACGTTATGGTTACCGCCGTATCACAGTAGAGATGCACAATCGCGGATATTCTATAAACCATAAAACGGTACTTAGGTTAATGAACGAATGTGGAGTTAAATGCCAGGTGCGCCTAAAAAAATATCGTTCATACAAAGGAGAGGTTGGTGCCGTGGTGCCCGACTTGCTGAAACGTAATTTTATGGCGGAACGTCCTAATCAAAAATGGGTTACAGACCTTACTGAATTTTCTCTGTTCGGCAAGAAGCTTTATCTGTCGCCTATTATGGACTTATATAACAGGGAAATAATAAGTTATAATATAGCTGAACATCCGACCTTTTACCAAACAATGAAAATGCTTGAAGATGCCATAAAGGATCTGCCCGATACTCCGGAACTTATACTTCACTCGGATCAGGGTTGGCAGTACCAGATGAAACGCTATCAATATCGGCTGCGTGAAAAAGGTATTAGTCAGAGCATGTCTCGTAAGGGAAACTGTTTGGATAATGCGGTCATGGAAAACTTTTTCGGACTGTTAAAATCAGAATTATTATATTTGCAGAAGTTCGAGTCTGTCGATCATTTCCGCAAGGAACTGGAGGAATACATAAATTATTACAATAACAAGCGAATAAAGACCGCTTTAAACAACATGAGCCCGGTACAATACCGAACTCATGCTATCTGAATTATTAATCAGTCCAAACTTTGGGGTGCACATCAATCACTCTTCCCCTCCTTTTTTGGACGTATAGCTAATAAAGTTGCTCGGATGGATCACGCATATCCGCCCGTCCGGCACTCCGAAATCAATGAGGATCGGATATTTGTAAAGCGGCAGATAGTATTTCCGTCCGAAGGATTTGCGGATTGCCTCCGCAGCCAGCAGGATTCCCGATTCGGCCGTTATGGGACGATCGTATCCGGGATATAGTCGCATGATCTCCATGCGGCATTTATTGATGTCGTCGAGCGTAAAGACCTCTCCGCGGATGATGCGCAGCAGACGCAAGGTAAGTTCGTATTCGCGGAACAGATTTCGACGTTGGTTGCCGTTTGCAGCCTTTTCCAACTCTTTCTTCAGCTGTTCGGCTCTTTCTTCGAATGTGGCCATATTTATAGTTCTTTTTGTGTAATGATTCTGTTGTCGGCAAGGGGCAGTAAAATTCCGAGGCCTTTGCCGTCATTCATCCTGCGGTAGAAAATCCCGGACGTATTTCTTGGTCGTGTAAATGTCTCGTTCGATGGTAAGTCCGAACGGCAGACGAAGGGATGCCAGCTCGGAGAGCATCAGGTAGCCCCACTCCCATTCGTGAATATGACAATAACCGAACAGGCTCCAGTCGTCGCCTTCGCGTTCGGCTTCGGTAATGAGCCATGTACCAGAACCACAGGGGTTGAAATACTTGACGAGGACTTCGGCATCCATTCCTTTTCCATCCTGTGAGTGGAAAGGGTGTTTCTCGAATTTCGAGATAATTTCTTTCGTGAGCAGTTTCATAAGAAATGATATTTAGACTGCCCGGAACGTCCGGACAGCAAGAAACAAATAGCCACCGTAAGCGACAAAGACAAGGCATTGCCTTGACGTGTCGTTTACGGTGGCTATCTTGCTGGACGGGTCGGCGTAAGAAATATATGGTGATTCAATATTAAGACGACGATGATTCACTCCGCAAAACTTGCTCGTTTCGTTCGGATTCGCTATATTTGGATTGATGTAATATATCCGAGATCATTAACAATCCTTATACATTTCTACAATGCCTTTACGTGCTTATATAGAAGACAAAGAAATTGTTTCCATTGATCTTAATGACGAAGAATGGAGTGCTTTGAAAGCCCGTCTTAAAGCCAAAGAAATCGTTTTAACATTGCCGTGCTGCGGGCAAGAGGGCTTTTTGAGAACAAGCAACAGAGGGTTGAAACATTTCGTTCATCTGAAATCTGCAAATCCATGTGATTGGAAACCCGAGTCTGCAGAGCATCTCAAAGCGAAAGTCGCTATCATGGAGGCATGTCGGGAGCAAGGATGGGATGCCATCCCCGAATTTTCCGAAGCGGATTGGAGGGCGGATGTTTTGGCTGTACAGGGAGGCAAGAGGATCGCTTTCGAGGTTCAATGGAGCCGGCAGACTTATGAAGAAACCCGCCTCCGGCAGGAACGGTATAAGGCATCGAACGTAAGAGGTTGCTGGTTTTTCCGCATAGCCCCCAAAGAAATGTCGGATTATGACAAAACTTTAGTTGCAGACAAAGAGACTCCTGCGTTCAAAATATTCAAGGACGAAAATTCAAACATACTTGCCCAAGTAGGGAAAGTTCAAATGCCGTTAAAAGCATTGATAAGTAATTTACTGGCGCGTAAGTTGAAATTTTGCGAGCATATCAGAATGGCTCCTAAGCAAAAGATTACCATCATCTTCTTTGAAATGAAATGCTGGAAGTGCGGGACGCTGCAATACTGCTATACGGTAGAGCCAAGTCTGAAGAGCGTCTGCAACTGCGATTTCGATGTGGAGCGGTCTTCGTGGGACGATCATGATATAGACAAGCATCCTGGGGTCTATGCCGCGGTACAAGATTTCTTACAGACGGAAGAGGGGCGACAACTCAAGGTCGGCCCGGTAAAAAAACGGTATAGCCGGACGGTTGCCGATAGCTACCTATCGCACGGCTGTTATTATTGCGACGCTATTTTCGGCGATTTCCATCTCATAGAAGAAAAGTTGTAT
>OMAG01000814.1_pt1 | contig 11438 bp, 13 predicted proteins | sample 1673781 | NCBI WGS metagenome assembly OMAG01 (sample SAMEA103958127, study PRJEB25191) | human gut metagenome | biome: human-associated habitat [ENVO:00009003]; feature: intestine environment [ENVO:2100002]; material: feces | place: Germany | collected 2013/2015 | reverse complement strand
AATGTTTTTAGTAGCTATTTATCTTATTTTGTGCATTAAACACCATGAAAACTCAGGAATAATCCTTAGCATAATATGTTTAGTACTACTTTGTGTGCTGCTTTATGAAAACGGACCGTATATGATTCTTCACATAGAACCTTTCAATATACCTTTAACATTTCCGCTTTAATTAAATAACTTTTTGATAAATTTAAAATACAACCATCACCATAACTCCTATTAAAAAATAGTTATTATTTTAAAATTTTTAATAGGAGAGATGAAAATTGAATAAAAAATATAAACTAGCTATATCAGTTTACTAATTTTTCTTTTTGCTCTAACAATCAATTCAGATAATGCAAAGAAATCATATTATTAATCATTCAAACTGTTATTAACCTAAAATAAATGATACCATATGACGGTTTTAGAAAAAGATTAATTAAAGAGTTCAATTACCCTTTAATATTTTTATAATTTACGGGCAAAGACTAAATACCCAGTATGACCAACCATACGGGTTTTTGGTCTGACTCCCTGAGGTCTAACTTCCAGACCTCTTTCCAATGTTTCCAATATTTCGATATTGTAAAAATTAAGTTTTTTAGCTACTCTATAAGCTATTTCTGCCTGATCAATATATGGTGCATAAACTGCTAACCATCCGCCTACTTTTAAAGACTCATAAACATCTTCAAAAATTTCAAAAGGCTTTGGCAAATCTAAAAAGACCAAATCAATGTTTTGTTCATCGATTCCTTCCTTAATATCTTTGTTTTTAACTTCAATATTATTGATTCCAAAAGTTTCAATGTTTTTTTGAGCTACTTTAGCAAAATCTTCCCTTATTTCATAGGTATAAACCTTACCGGTGCCGCCCACCACATTTCCGAAATTCAGTGCAATAGCTCCAGCACCAGTTCCAGAATCAACAACTCTGTCTCCTGAACCTAAACCCGTGTAAGCCAGCACAGTTCCAATATCTTTTTTAACTAATATTGAACAACGTCTATCCATTAAATCAATGAAATCATTAACAGTAGGTTTAACAATTTTAAATGTGTGGTCCAAGTGACTTTTAAGCTCATCACCTATTTCACAATTAGCTATCTGTTCTTTAGTAACAATACCTAAATCACTTTGAAATTCACAGTCTTCTTTAAGAAGATACTTCTTACCACGTTCATCTAAAATCATTTTCAAATTAATCACCTAATTTTCTAATTCAGAAAGTCTTTTTACTCTTTTTAATGAATCCGGATGTGTTGAGAACAATTCCATAATTTTATTAGATGTAGAAACATCAACATTTCTTTGACTAAGTTCCCTTAACTCTTCTTCGGAAATGGATCCGTCACCATCGAAATCTATTTGTCTGAAGTCATTTAAATCTCTTGTAGCATTATCTACATCATTAACAAAAAATGCACGAACAGTATTTACATCCTTAATTGTTTCATCGTCACATCTTGCAGCTCCGTAAGATAATTTATAAAGAGCTGAAACTAAATCTGCTGGACGATTTCCATATTCCACACTAGCTTCATCTGCATAATATTCTCTTGTTCTTGATATAAATAACACAAGCAATTGTCCTATAAGATAGAATACATAACCCAATATTCCGATAATAATACCTGCATTGTTTTCGTTGTTGCGTGAAAACATAAATGATAATGCAATATAATAACAAATCATTGGAACTAAGCTTACAATAGCTGTAACAATCATGTCATTATGTTTAATATGACCCATTTCATGACCTAAAACTGCTTTTAACTCATTTCTATCAAGCAAACCTAAAATTGGACGAGTAATAGCTATATGTCCACTTCTTTTAGACCTGCCATATGCAAATGCATTCGGAACATTTATTTCAGAAAGTTCGACCTGTGGTTTTGGAACACCTGCTTCACGTGCAAGTTCTTCAACCATCTGATGAATATTTGGAGCTTCACTTTCAGACAACGGCCTTACATTCATAGAATGTTTAACTAATGTAGGGCCAAACCAGTACTGTGCAGCTACAATACAAAGACTTATAATTAAGTAAAATGATGGTCCACCAATTCCCAAATAGCTACCAGCCAATATAACAAGGAAATACACAATAGTGAACAATATAATCATAGTAAGTGCCATTCTTACTTTAAGTTTCCATGTACCTTTCATTTAATATGCCTCATAATTTTATAAATTTTTTATATATTTTATAACTACCTATTTATTAACCTATTCTTTCTTCAGAAATTGGTCCGCTTGAAGACCAATATGACTCATATATTCCAGGATTATACTGACCTCCTGAAGTTGAAAATACACTTCTATAAATTGGATTTCCGTGTTCATCATACTCACCAGTTTCATAATCTTCCTGCCAGTCATCATATTCTTTTTGTGAGCCGTAAGATTTGTCAGAATTATCTGAAGAAGTTGAAATCTGATTATCTTCCTGAGAAACATTAGTAACATTATTAGTTATATTTGTTTCATTTACATGATTATTATCACCTGCAGTAGGCATTGAAACAAAATAAAGACAACCAACAGCAATCACAACTAACACAATAGCCAGAATTATAATTATCACATTCTTATTATCCATATTAACACATCTTAAAATAAATATATAAACTTTATAATTATTAAATTATACAGTACCACAATCTTAATTTAATAAAAAATACATAAATTATTAGCATATAACTTACGGTGATTGAATGAGCGGACCTTGGGTAGAAAAATATAGACCACAAAATTTAGATGACATTATCGGGCAAAAACAGATTGTAAACAGACTCCAAAAATATGTAGGTGAAGAAAGCATGCCTAATTTAATGTTTACAGGACCTGCAGGTGTTGGAAAAACAACTACTGCAATAGCTCTTGTAAAAGCTATTCTTGGGGAGTATTGGAGACAAAACTTTTTAGAATTAAATGCATCAGATGCAAGAGGAATCGATACTGTAAGAAATGACATTAAAAATTTCTGCAGATTAAAACCTGTCGGAGCCCCATTTAGAATAATATTCTTAGATGAAGTAGATAACATGACTAAAGATGCTCAGCATGCTCTTCGTCGTGAAATGGAAATGTATACTAAAACTGCTTCATTTATACTTTCTTGTAATTACTCCTCTAAAATTATTGACCCTATTCAATCAAGATGTGCAATATTCAGATTTGGACCTATTAAAGGAGAAGAAATTGCAAACAGATTAAAATACATTTGCACATCAGAAGGATTTGAATACACTGATGGAGGAATTGAAGCTATTGAATACTTTGCAGAAGGAGACATGCGTAAAGCAGTGAATGTACTTCAGGCAGCTGCTTCTGAAGGAAAACAAGTTGATGAAGATGCAGTTTACGAAGTTGTTTCAAAAGCAAAACCTCAGGATGTTCATAATCTCATAACAAAAGCATTGTCTGGAGATTTTATGGGTGCACGTAATCTTTTAAGAGAAACCATGGTTTTGCAAGGAACAAGCGGAGAAGACATGGTTAGTCAAATCTACCAGGATGTTTCCAAAAGAGTATTTGAAGGAAAAATGGAAGCAGACATTTATATTGATTTAATTGAAGCAATAGCAGATTGTGATTTTAGAATAAGAGAAGGAGCAAATCCAAGAATCCAACTAGAAGCTCTTTTAACTCAATTCTTATAAGGTATAGAAATGTTATGGACAGACAAATACCGACCAAAAACACTGGATGAAGTGGTTGGCAATAACAAAGAAAAAGCATTAATCCAAAAATGGGTGGATAACTGGAAAGCAGGAAATCCCCAAAAGCCATTACTCCTAGTTGGACCTCCAGGAATTGGAAAAACAACACTTGCTCAAGCAATAGCCAGAGAATTCTCAGAATACATAGAACTAAATGCAAGTGATAAACGTTCTCAGGATGTTATTAAAAGCACTATTGGAGAATCCTCTTCCAGCAGATCATTATTTGGAGATGACTACAAACTACTTATTCTTGATGAAGTAGACGGAATTCACGGAACTAATGACCGAGGAGGAGTAAGAGCTATTGGAGACATTATTAAAAAAGCAAAACATCCAATGATTCTAATAGCTAATGACTTTTATTCAAAACGTATTGCATCACTTAAAACAAAATGTGATGTTTTAAAAATGAGTAAAGTCAGAAGCCCGAGTATTAACAAATTACTTAAACAAATAGCCATTAATGAAGGAATTAAAGCAAATCCTGCAGCACTTAAAGAACTGGCTAAAAAATCTAATGGAGATATGCGTTCAGCAATAAACACATTCCAAGCACTGGCTAATCAAAATGAAGTTCTTGAACTAAGTGATATTGAAAACATAACTACAAAAGATGACAGGTCAACAATAATCAATGGAGTTACTGCTGTTTTAAAAAGTAAAAATCCTAATCATGTTAAAAAAGCATTGATGGTTGAAGAAGACCCGACACTTGTAATGGAATACATTGCAGAAAATATTCCCCGTGAATACACAAAGAAAAAGGAAATCAAAAAGGCATATGAAAATATTGCCAAAGCGGATTTGTACTTTGGAAGAGCTAGAAGCAGCAGATACTACGGCTATTGGAAATATGCAACTGATTTCATGGGAGTTGGAGTCAGTGATGCAAAAGACGAAACTTACAAAAAGTTTACAAGAATCACTTCCCCTACAGTATTTACATTAATGGGACGAAACAGAGGAAAAAGAAACCTCAGAGACAGAATAGCTGAAAAAATGTCTCAAAAACTACATATTTCACACAGCGTAGCTATTTCAATGTTCCCCTATCTTGAAATCATGTTTGAAAACAATGAACTTGCCTGGGAAATATCTGACTTTTTAGGTTTTGAAGAAGACGAAATAAAACGTTTCAGAACCAGAAAAATACCTAAAAAAGTTATTGAAAAAATGGAAAAACAGAAAGCTCAAAAAAGAGTTGAACAAAGAGATGCAAGAGCTCAGGAAATCCAGGACGGATTAATGGCTACAATCCCACCTCAAAAAGAAGTTAAAGAGGAACCTGCTGAGGAAATACAAGAAGAAGTTGTTGATGAAATAAAAGAAGAAACTGTTGAGGAAATACAAGAAGAATCTCAAAAAGAAGTTGAAGAAAAACCTAAAAAGAAAACTGACAAACAAGTTTCCTTATTCAACTTCTAATTCTTTTTCAATATACTCATAAGCTTTTAAAACATTTTCACGATACTGAGGAGCTACATCTTCTAAAAATTCCATAAAAGATGTAGACAAATCATCATAATCCTTGGTTTCAATTATTTTTTTACCGTCCATTTCCAAAAATGAATTGATCCAATTAAGAGGTACATTAATCAGCGGATAAATCTCATTGGTTTTATTGCTAAATGTCAATCCATTTCCCTTGAAAATATCCGAAAATATGGAGTTTACTTTACTGTCCAAAATAATCGGATTGACAATCAAATCATAACTTCCACCATAAACCAATTTTACACCATATTTGCGAGTATATGGTTCCAATATAATTTCAATCAAATCATTATTTTCAGGAATTAAAATTGTGCTGTTCGGTTTTATTTCATCAGCCAGCACTTTAGAAGATTTGGAACATATTTTTTGAAATAGGGAGTTTCTAACTACTTCAATACCTGGATATTCTTTATTAAATGTGGATTGTCTTTTTCTTGAGAATTTGGAAAATCTCAGGTTATTAATATAAATTTTTTCAGCAGTATAACTGACAAAACGTGTATCAACACCAATTATTTTTAAAAATTTCAATACATCCTTTTTAGATGTTGTAAATTCATCTTCATCCCGTTCAATGGCAAAATTAAATATAGAATCCATTTTATCTACTCATAAATCAAGTGTTTTTCTAAGTGTTTTTTCCATAACATCAACAGGTGCCTTCTCTCCTGTCCAGATTTCAAAGCTCTCTGCACCCTGATACAATAACATTTTAATTCCATAAACAGGAGTTGCACCTGCTTTAATGGCTTCACTAAGAAGTACGGTTTCATTAGGATTATAAACAATATCATTAACAACCAAATCAGAATGCATATCCTCTGCTTTAACAATAGCTTCGTCATTTACATGAGGACTCATTCCTACAGGAGTAGTATCTATTAAAATATCCGCATCACTTACATAACCAACTATTTTATCAATTGAATCAAAATCAACATTATCTGTTAATTTAGAGTTTTTAACATCCTCTGCTAATGATTTTGCTTTATTTATATCCCTATTTAAAATATGTATACTTTGAGGATTTTCACGAGCCAGATAAAAAGAAATAGCTCTTGAAGCCCCACCAGCACCAGCTACTACAATATTTTTATCTTTAATCGAAGTTACTTCCCCAATAGCTTTAATACATCCTATCCCATCAGTGTTATATCCTTTCATTTCTTTAAAATCAATTGTATTTACTGCACCAATTAATTTAGCTATCGGATCCAGTTTGTCCAAATACTTCATTACATTGATTTTATGAGGAATAGTTACATTAAAACCTTTTATATTAAGAGATTTTGCTCCCAAAATAGCTGATTTCAAGTTTTCAGGACAAACATTAAATGGAACATAAGCATAGTCCAGCCCCAATTCTTCAAAAGCCGCATTGTGCATAGGTGGAGAAAAACTATGTTCTACAGGATGGCCTATCAAACCTACAATTTTTGTACTTCCAATATCATCCCTTACGCAGAATGACTTGTAGTAAACGAACTTTATGGTGCAAAACACCTATTCTGACGCAGTTTTATGTGTCCGTTGGGTGGTCCTATTAGCAAATTCTTAGCAAGAGGACACCCAGCCAAAGCCGATTGCTACTGCCATTCTTCACTCCCTTAGTCAAAATGACAAGGCAAATACATGGAGGTTACTATGGACAAGAAAGAGAAAAAGTCACTGCCGGAACCGCGCACATATACCGTGGAACAGATTGCGGCCATGCTCAACATTGGCCGCACAACCGCATATCAGCTCGTCAAGCAGGAGGAGTTCAGGATCGTCCGCATAGGAAATGCGATCCGCGTTTCCAAGAAATCTTTTGACGAGTGGCTGGAAAGTTTGGAATTGTGAATATTGCAAGAAACGCCGTAGGCTCAAAAAACCTATGGCGTTTTTTTATACCCATTTTTGAAGGAGGCTGGCAATGAAACTGACAGAAGCAGAAATGAGGATGGTGTTTCAGATTGAAAGTACCAATCAGAACGCTGCCCTGAATGAGATTTACATGACATGGCGCTATGCGCCGAACCCGGCAACGAAAGAAACGGCGGAAGGCCTTCTGGACAAGCTCCGCCCACTGTCGGATCAGGAGTGCATGGATTTGATCCGCAAGGTGCAGGCCGAATACCGTCTGCCGGAGAAAGCCCGCACCATCGGGGAAATGCTGGCAGAGGCCAGACAGCAATCCGGGGCGCAGAAGTTATCCGGCCATGACATTATGGCTTTGGAGCGTTTCGACCCGGCAACCAGACACATGATCGTCTTTGATGTTCTTACCCATGACTCGCCTGTTGGCTGGAAGGGTGAGAAAATGCGCCTGTTCCTGACTGACGCCGGATACAGCAAGGCTTTGGAGAATCAGGAAAAGGGTCATATCAAAATCCGCAACCATGCGAAGGTGCTTTCCGGCGACCTCCACTATGACCATAAAGACCGTGAGAGGTAGCCGCCCCCAAAATGTATCAAAATCAGTGGGATATCTTCTGTTTCTTCCTCTGTGGCTTGCGTTCTGAACAGGGCGTGGATGTTTTCCCATGCGGGAGAAAACGGAGGCATACAGACGGGTAAACCGCTCAAAATCAACACTTTTTATTTTCACAGGAAGGAGGTGCGAAGATGGCTGTTTTTCGTATTGAAAAGACCCGTGATTATACGGTCATGTCGAACCATCACTTGAAAGATCGGACGCTGACCCTGAAATCCAAAGGGCTGCTGTCCATGATGCTGTCACTCCCTGACGAGTGGAATTACACCACCAGAGGTCTTGCGGCGATCTGCCGGGAAGGTGTGGACAGCATCGGTGCGGCATTGAAGGAACTGGAGACCCACGGGTATATCCGGCGCACCCAGCTTCGGGACGAAAAAGGCAAGATCACGGATACCGAGTATGTCATTTACGAAATGCCTCAGTGCGAACCGCCGTCAAGCCCAGGTACGCCTTTACCGGGTACGGCAAAGCCATATACGGAAAACCCGGATATGGGTATCCCGGATACGGCGGAACCGTGTACGGAAAACCCCGCACAATTAAATACTAATCAACCAAAGACTGATTTATCAAGTACGGAACTATCAAATCCTATCCAATCAAATCCCCCTACCCCCGCAGGGGCAAGGATGGGAACGGATCGGATGGGAGCCAGAGAATGTTATCGTGAAGTGATTTTGGATAACATCGAGTACAGCTATCTGGTGCAGGACAGCCATATCGACCGTGAGCAGCTTGACGAGATTGTTGACCTGATCGTGGATACCGTATGTTCTGCCCGCAAAGTCATCCGCATTGCCGGAGACGATTATCCGGCGGAGGTGGTAAAGTCCCGGTTTATGAAGCTGGACAGCTCCCATGTTCAGTATGTTATGGACTGCATGAAGGACAACACCACCTATGTCCGCAATATCAAGAAATACCTTCTGGCGGCGCTGTATAACGCCCCGACCACCATCAACAGCTACTATTCTTCCCTGGTGCAGCACGATATGTACGGGGACGGGCAAAGGGGGCGAGGCTAAATGCAGGAGGAAGTAACGCGGGGCGCCGTGACGCTCATTGTTGACGGAGCCAAGCTAAGCGAGCAGGTCTTTGAAAAGGCCGTCAAAAAGTTCCTGGAGGAAATCCAGAAAAGCCAGAAGCCCAAAATCTACCGCGGCAGGCAGAGCCTTAAACAGCTTGCCAGCCAGAACGCCGGTCTTGCCAATATCGAGATCAGTGACAAGAATATCAAGGCTTTCTCCCGTGTGGCGAAGAAATACCATGTGGATTTTGCCTTGAAGAAGGACACCGCCGCAGAGCAGCCCCGTTACCTGGTCTTTTTCAAAAGCCGGGACGCGGATGCCATCACAGCGGCATTTCAGGAGTTTGCCAGCCGGAAAATGAGCCGTGAGGAAAAGCCCTCCATCCGGGAACGGCTGACCCAGGCGAAGGAACAGGCGGCGGAGAAAGCGGAACACCGCACCATTGACCGGGAGAAAGTAAAGGTCAAAGATCGGAGCGTGCAGAGATGAACATGAAAAAACTGTTTTTGCTGAACCTTCCGTATCTTCTGTTCGTGTATCCCTTCGATAAGCTGGCACAGGCTTTCCGGCTTGCGCCCGGTGCTGACCTCTCCGGCAAGCTGCTCTCCATTGGGGACGGCTTCACGGCAGCCCTTTCCTCCCCGTGGCTCAGTTTCCAGCCAACGGACCTTCTGATCGGTATAGCCGGTGCGGTGGTCCTTCGCATGGCGGTCTACCTGAAAGGCAAGAACGCTAAGAAGTATCGCCACGGGATCGAGTATGGTTCTGCCCGCTGGGGTACGGCGGCAGATATCGCTCCCTACATGGACAAGGACTTTTTCCAGAACATCCCCATGACGCAGACGGAGCGAATCACAATGGCGAGCCGTCCAAAGCAGCCGAAGTATGCCAGAAATAAAAACATTCTGGTGATCGGCGGTTCCGGCAGCGGCAAGACGCGGTTCTTCTGTAAGCCGTCGCTGCTGCAAGCTCATTCGTCCTATGTCTGCACTGATCCGAAAGGAACCTTGCTGCCGGAGATCGGCGCTTTCCTGGAACGGAAGAAATACCGTATCAAGTGCCTCAACCTGATAAACTTCCGAAAATCCATGAAATACAATCCGCTGGCTTATATCCGATCAGAGAAAGATATCTTAAAGCTGGTGAACGCCCTGATTATGAACACGAAGGGCGAAGGCGAAAAATCTTCGGAAGATTTCTGGGTCAAAGCAGAACGCCTCTATTATTCCGCACTGATCGGCTACATCTGGTATGAGGCCACGGAGGAAGAAAAGAACTTCATCACACTTCTGGACCTTATCAATGCCAGTGAAGCCAGAGAGGATGACGAAACTTATCAAAGCCCGGTGGACCTGCTCTTTTCTCAGTTGGAGGAACGGGAGCCGGACCACTTCGCCGTCAAGCAGTACCGCAAATTCAAGATGGCGGCGGGCAAAACCTTAAAATCCATTCTCATTTCCTGCGGTGCCCGGCTTGCTCCCTTCGATATCAAGGAGCTGCGGGACCTGATGGAATATGACGAACTGGAACTGGATACCCTGGGCGACCAAAAGACGGCGCTGTTTGTGATCCTGTCAGATACGGACAGCACTTTCAATTTCGTGGCCGCCCTCATGTATAGTCAGCTTTTCAATCTGCTCTGCGACAAGGCGGATGACTTCTACGGCGGGCGGCTGCCTGTCCATGTCCGTCTGATCTTGGACGAGTTCGCCAACATCGGCACCATCCCGCAGATTGAGGAGACCATCGCGGTCACCCGTTCCCGTAACATCGGCATCACCATCATCCTGCAATCCATGAGCCAGCTGGAAAGCAAATACGATAAGAAGGCGCAGACCATCATCGACTGCTGCGACTCGACGCTCTTCCTCGGTGGCAAGTCCAACTCCACCAACAAGGAGATTGCGGAGATGATTGGCAAGCAGACCATCCATCAGATGACTTACAACGAGTCCACGGGGCAGTCCTCAAGCGCCAGTAAGAACTTGCAGATTCAGGGTCGTGACCTTATCGACGCAGCAGAAATCGGAAAGATGAGCCGCTTAAAGGCAATCCTGCTCATCGCCGGTACCAACCCGCTCATGGATGATAAGTACGACCCCCACGCCCATAAGCGATACCGCTATATCGTGGATAAGCGCAACTGGAAGCGTTTGCATAAGAACTCCTTCGATTTCGAGCGGTATCTGAAAAACGGCTGCGAGCCGTACACCCCCGATGAGGATATGGGTGCGGAGTTCACGGCATGGAAATGGGCGGCATGGAAAAAATCAAGGAAAGGGCTTCTGGGCAAATTGCTGAACCGGTAGCCACTTATAATTAAGAGAAATGCCACGCGAAAAAGGCAGAAAGGGGACGAATTGAGGAAGGAACTTGGAAACACTCGTCAAACTCGCCGCCCCGGCGATAGGAACCGCTGCGGGCGCATTCACCGTCGTGGGAATCATCTATCTTGGGATGACCCTCGCGGGACTTCTTCGCGGCGGGGGCGGGGAGATACGCAAAGCCGTTGCAATCATCGTCGCGGGACTTACCTGTATCGCCTTTGCCCATCTGTACGGTTACTAGAAAACAAGTAAACAAGAAAGGAATCAACCATGCTGGAAAACGTGAAAAACCTTCTCTCTGATGGTGTGACCGCCCTCGGCGGCATCCTCATCGTCTTCGGCCTTGTGAACCTTGGCCTTACCATCAAGGACGGTATGCAGGGCGGCGGCGGTC
>OMAG01000811.1_pt1 | contig 11460 bp, 9 predicted proteins | sample 1673781 | NCBI WGS metagenome assembly OMAG01 (sample SAMEA103958127, study PRJEB25191) | human gut metagenome | biome: human-associated habitat [ENVO:00009003]; feature: intestine environment [ENVO:2100002]; material: feces | place: Germany | collected 2013/2015 | reverse complement strand
CCGCATAGTGATCTGTAAATATGGTAATATTGGGATGGGCTTTTACCGCTTCTATCAGGCTGGTTTGTATTTCAGCTCCTGTATTGTCTTTGTGGTGCAGGATGCGGAACTCGGAATGGCCTCCTTCTTTGTGGAGGTCGAATTCTCCATCCTCTTTTTTATCAAAATCCACTCCCCATTTTATCAGTTCCTGGATTTGTGCAGGTGCTTCTCGCACTACTTTTTCTACAGCCGCGCGGTCACTGATCCAATCGCCGGCAATCATCGTGTCTTCAATGTGTTTCTCGAAATTGTCTACTTTCAAGTTGGTAACAGATGCTATACCTCCCTGGGCAAAATAGGTATTGGCTTCTTCCAGTCCTGCTTTACAAATCAGGGCGACTTTACCTTTGTGAGCTACTTTCAGTGCGAAGCTCATTCCGGCAAGTCCTGAGCCGATAACAAGGAAATCGAATTTTTTAACCATGATAATATGCTTTATGGGTGCAAAGCTACGAAAAACCTTTATTCATTGTACCTTTTACTCTTGTTTTTACTATTTTTTTCGTGAAGAATAAACGAAATAGATAATGCAAGTATGAAATTAAAAGTGTAACTTTCTGCATTTTTAAATAGAATAGGATGGAAAACAATAAAGAAATCATTCACGAAAGTGAGGTAAAAGAACTTATAATTGAGTTGAGGGGTGAGAAAGTACTGATAGACCGGGATGTAGCTAAGCTTTATGGCGTAGAAACCAAACGAATTAATGAAGCAGTAAAAAACAATCGGGACAAATTCCCAAATGGTTATATGTTTTCGTTGCAAGTATCTGAAAAACAGCAACTGGTCGAAAATTTCGACCGGTTCAGTAGTTTGAAACATTCTCCCGTAGAACCTAAAGCATTTACCGAAAAAGGGCTTTATATGCTGGCTACAATTTTAAGAAGTCCGAGAGCTACCGCAACTACTTTTGCCATTATCGAATCATTCTTTAAGTTAAGGACATTAGTACGGAATGTAAATATCATGGCTACCGAGTATGATGAGGAAAAGAGGAAGAGTCTGGTACAACGTAGTGGAGAACTGCTGAATGAACTGCTGACTGATGAGGGTGATATAACAGAAACGGAATCTTCTATCGAATTAAATTTGTATGCTTTGAAGATGAAACGTACAGTAAAGAGGACAAAAAAAGGATAAATTCTCTCATTCTGCGCCGTAATGAGGTCGATAAACGATAAATTTATTATCTTTCGGGCAAATTACAATAAGATGATGAATCGAATTTTTCATGTGAAGATAGCAGGAGGTACTTATTTTCTCCTGATACTGCTGACAGCCGTCATGGTATTTGCTTTTTGGTGTATGAAGGCAATGATAGGATTGGTAGTAGCATTGGGTCTGATCATTATTATTGAACGTATTATCCATTCTACTTATACGCTGACTGCGGATGGAAAGTTAGTGGTGTATTATGGTCGTTTTTATAAAGGGAAGACCATTCCCTTGATTGACATTACGGATGTGGAGCTGAAACGAAGTTCCGGATTTGGTGGAATTATGCCTTCGAAATATGTATTGATACATTATGGGAAGAAAAATTTATTGTCATTGGTTCCTGTAAAGCCGGAAGAATTTATCAATGCGTTGGTGAAGCGGTTGGAGCATAGGATAGAGGAGGAATAATGTTGAAGGCTTTGAACAGATAAAAACTAATTAACCCAAAATAAATACCATGAAATATCAAATTGCAATCATCGGTGGAGGTCCCGCAGGGTATACTGCTGCCGAAGCTGCCGGAAAGGCAGGACTGAGTGTTGTATTGTTCGAAAAAAGAAGTTTGGGCGGTGTATGCCTGAATGAGGGATGTATTCCTACCAAAACCTTGCTTTATTCGGCTAAAGTATATGATTATGCAAAACATGCTTCAAAGTATGCCGTGAATGTGCCTGAAGCTTCTTTTGATTTAGGAAAAATTGTGGCGCGTAAATCAAAGGTGGTTCGTAAACTGGTACTGGGTATCAAGGCAAAACTGACTGCGCATCAGGTAAATATAGTAACGGGAGAAGCTGTAATTGTAGATAAGAATACCATCCAATGTGGTGGGGAAACCTATGAATGTGAGAATTTGCTGCTGTGTACCGGCAGTGAAACATTTATTCCTCCTATTCCGGGAGTGGAAAATGTGGATTACTGGACGCACCGTGATGCACTGGATAATAAAGAAGTACCTGCTTCATTGACTATTGTCGGCGGTGGAGTGATCGGTATGGAATTTGCTTCTTTCTTTACCAGTTTGGGAGTACAGGTGACAGTTGTCGAAATGTTGGATGAGATCCTGGGTGGCATGGATAAAGAGCTGTCGGCTATGCTCCGGGCTGAATATGCCAAAAAAGGAATCAAGTTCCTGCTCAGTACGAAAGTAGTAGGGGTGTCCAAAGAGGAAACCGGTATTACTGTGTCATATGAAAATGCAGATGGAACAGGAACTGTTACAGCTGATAAGTTATTGATGAGTGTGGGCCGTCGTCCGGTGACAAAAGGTTTCGGATTGGAAAATCTGAATTTGGAATGGACGGAGCGCAGATGCATCAAAGTAGATGAACATTTGCAATCTTCCGTCCCCGGTGTCTATGTATGCGGTGATTTGAACGGAGTCTCTTTGTTGGCACATACCGCCGTGCGTGAAGCGGAAGTGGCTGTCCATCATATTACAGGTAAGGAAGATGCGATGAGTTATCGTGCCATACCGGGTGTGGTCTATACAAATCCCGAGATTGCCGGGGTAGGTATGAGCGAGGAAGCTTTGCAGGCCGCAGGTATTCCTTATCGAGCCGTTAAGTTGCCGATGGCTTACTCCGGGCGTTTTGTAGCCGAGAATGAAGGAGTGAACGGCGTCTGCAAAGTTTTGACAGCCGAAGACGGTACTGTATTGGGAGCGCACATGTTGGGTAATCCTGCTTCCGAGCTGATTGTATTGGCAGGTATGGCTATTGAGGATGGTAAGACCATAGAGGATTGGAAACGATATGTATTTCCTCATCCTACTGTGGGTGAGATATTCAGGGAACTATAATGAAACGAGTTTTATTTTTCTTTTTACTGATTTTATCTATTCACTTCATAAACGCCCAGCCGCTATCTCAGCGGCTGGACGCTTTACTGCATGAAGAAGTTCTGAAAACATCCGAAGTGGGTATTGCCGTATTTGATTTGACCGCCGGAGAATCCGTTTACCGTTACCAAGACGATAAACTGTACCGGCCTGCTTCTGTTGAGAAAATAATCACTTCGGTTACCGCCTTGGTACAACTGGGAGCAGATTATACCATGGATACCAGTCTTCGTTATCGTGGAAAAATAGAAAATGACACGTTGAAAGGCAGCTTGTATCTGATAGGCGGTTTTGATCCGGAATTTATGGACGAGGATCTGGACCGTCTGGTAGATGCATTGGCAAGTAAAGGCATCCGTTATGTGACAGATACCCTTGCAGCGGATGTTTCCATGACAGACTCAGTTTATTGGGGTTCCGGTTGGTGTTGGGACGATACTCCTTATTCCTTCCAACCCTATCTTTCCCCTCTCATGCTGAATAGGGGCTGCGTGGATGTATCGGTTTCTCCTGCTCAGAAAGACTCGTTGCCCAAAGTAGTTTGTACGCCGGTTTCCGATTATTATCAAGTTCATAATCACGGGGTGAGCCGTAATCCACAAGCCGGAAAGCTGAAAATCACTCGTAACTGGCTCAGCAATGGCAATATCATTACCGTTTCCGGAAATGTTTCTTATCCCTATACTGAGAAATTGAATGTATATACTTCCAAAGATTTCTTTTTTCATACCTTTGTCAGCCGTTTGCGCAGCAAAGGAATTGAAGCGCGAACCTGCACGTATGCCGATTGTCCTGTAACGGCCGACAGTATAGTTACGCTTTATACCGTCCGAAGACCACTCAAGGAAGTGTTGGAAAGAGCTTTGAAGAAAAGTGATAACCTGTGTGCCGAATCAATGTTTTATCATTTGGCTGCCAAGCGTTCCCTGCATAAACGGGTGACGGGAGAAGATGGAACCGATGCCATTCACGCCTTTATGAAAACAGCTTTAGGGTTTAATCCGGAGAACTATAAGATAGCGGACGGTAGCGGTGTTTCCGTTTATAATTATATCTCTCCACGTTTACTATTGGAGTATTTGAAGTATGCCTATTATCATCGGGAAGTTTTTCTTCCTTTCTATGAGTCTCTGCCCATAGCAGGAGTGGACGGTACTTTACAAAATCGGATGAAACAGACCAAGGCTCGGGGAAATGTGCATGCAAAAACCGGTTCTGTAACCGGGGTCAGTTCACTGGCAGGGTATGTAAAAGCTGCTAATGGACATCAATTGGCCTTTGTTATCATTAACCAAAACGTACTGAAATTAAGCCGGGCGCGTGCGTTTCAAGATAAGTTTTGTGATATTTTATCTCGTTGATTTTGAGTTTTTGAGTGTTCTGAAACGTATTAAGTAGCAGATTTTGCATATAATAGGACAAAATTTATACCTATTCTGAACGATTTTTGCAGCATCGAAACAAGATTGTTTCGTAACTTTGCCCAAGTCGAAATAATTCGGAATACTATAAAAACATAAAATAGCTGCTTATGAAGACAAATTATGAAATCCGTTATGCCGCGCATCCCGAAGATGCCAAAAGCTATGGCACTCAAAGGATACGACGGGATTTCTTAATAGAAAAAGTATTTTCGGACAATGAGGTGAACATGGTTTACTCCATGTATGACCGCATGGTTGTAGGAGGAGCCAAACCGGTGGGAGAGATATTAAAACTGGAGGCCATTGATCCGCTGAAAGCATCTTACTTTCTTTCCCGACGTGAAATGGGTATTTTTAATGTGGGCGGTCCCGGTGTGGTCAAAGCTGGAAATGCCGTGTTCGAACTGGATTATAAAGAAGCGCTTTATCTGGGTTCGGGAGACCGGGAAGTGACTTTTGAAAGTAAAGATGCCGGAAATCCTGCCAAATTCTATTTTAACTCTGTTACCGCTCATCGTAACTATCCCGATAAAAAAGTGACCAAGGCAGATGCCATCGTTGCTGAAATGGGTTCACTGGAAGGTTCCAATCATCGTTGCATCAACAAGATGCTGGTAAGTCAGGTATTGCCTACCTGCCAGTTGCAGATGGGGATGACCGAACTGAAACCGGGAAGTGTGTGGAATACCATGCCGGCACACGTGCACAGCCGCCGTATGGAAGCCTACTTCTATTTCAACCTGCCTGAAGGAAATGCCATTTGCCACCTGATGGGCGAACCGCAAGAAGAACGTCTGGTATGGTTACATAATGAACAAGCCATTACTTCTCCGGAATGGTCTATCCACGCCGCTGCAGGTACCAGCAACTATACCTTTATTTGGGGTATGGGAGGTGAAAACCTGAAATACAGTGACAAGGATGAAATAAAATACACAGATATGAGATAAGTAGAATGGTACACACCATTACTCATTAACTCTTGTCATTCTGAATGTTGCAAGAAACCAACCCGTTTTTAGGTTTTTTGCGACATTCGGAATGTTTTTTTAGAAATCTTACCATTGTACCGATTTATACAGGCTTTCCACCAATTTTTGCATAGAGAATAGGTACAGAATGGTTATTTTTGCGTCTAATAAGAAAAACATAATTAAATCTATTATCATGAGTACATTTCAAAAAGTAGGTGAGAAGATGACAAACTTCAGATGGATAATCTGTGGTCTGCTATTCTTTGCCACTACAGTCAATTACCTCGACCGTCAGGTGCTTTCACTAACCTGGAAAGACTTCATTGCTCCGGAATTTCACTGGACGGATTCGAATTACGGAGATATCACAGCTATTTTTTCTATAGTATATGCTATCGCCAACCTGTTCGCCGGTCGTTTCATCGATTGGATGGGGACTAAAAAAGGTTATCTTTGGGCTATCTTCGTCTGGTCTTTAGGAGCTTGTCTCCATGCATTGTGCGGCTGGGCTACCGAAGAGACATTAGGTATTCATAATGCAGAAGAAATGCTTTCTGCAACAGGAGCTGTCGCTTCAACTATCGCCATTACCAGCGTTTATTACTTTATTGCTGCCCGAATTGTATTGGGTGTAGGTGAAGCAGGAAACTTCCCGGCAGCTATTGAGGTGACAGCCGAATATTTCCCGAAAAAGGACCGTGCATACTCCACTTCCATCTTCAATGCCGGCTCTACAGTAGGCGCGTTAGCTGCTCCGATCACTATTCCTCCCTTGGCGCGTTATTTTCAAAGCATTGGTGTGGGTAATGGATGGGAAATGGCTTTCATCGTTATCGGTGGCTTAGGTTTCATCTGGATGGGACTTTGGATGTTCCTCTACAAGAAACCCAATGTCAACCCTCGCGTGAATGCTGCCGAATTGGAATATATTGAACAAGACAACAACAATCCTGAAGAATCTAAAGCACAACAAGCTGCCGCCAACGACTTTGACAACAAGAAGATTTCATTCTTGCAATGTTTCAAATTTCCCCAAACATGGGCTGTATTTGTCGGTAAATTCATGACTGACGGCGTATGGTGGTTCTTCCTTTTCTGGACTCCGGCATATATTTCGGATGTATATGGTTTCGCCTCAGACACAGGTACTGCACAAATGTTGATTTTCGTTTTATACGCTATCACCATGTTATCTATTTATGGTGGTAAGTTACCTACTATTATCATTAACAAAACTGGTAAGAATCCGTATGCAGCCCGTATGCAGGCTATGCTTATCTTTGCCTTGTTCCCATTGCTGGCACTGTTTGCCCAACCTTTAGGCAATTATTCATATTGGTATCCTATCATTATCATCGGTATTGCAGGTGCGGCACACCAATCATGGTCTGCTAATATTTACTCTGTAGTAGGCGATATGTTCCCCAAAAGCACCATCGCTACTATCGTAGGTATTGGTGGTATGGCAGGTGGTATAGGTTCATTCTGCATTAATATGGGATCAGGCAGACTGTTTGACTATGCAGCAGAAACGAATATGACTTTTATGGGATTCGAAGGGAAACCTGCCGGCTACTTCATCATATTCTGTGTATGTGCCGTAGCTTATTTAGTTGGTTGGATTATCATGAAAGCATTGGTTCCCAAATACAAACCGGTTGATGCCTAATTAAAGAATTCACCACAGACTACACATCTAAGTAGTCTGTGGTGTGTTTTCCCTAATAAATAGTTTTCAGAAGATGTTGATAGATAGAATTACGATTTAATATTTCAGGGACTCCTGTGATAAAAAGTTGCTTGCGTGCACGCGTTAAAGCGACATTCAGCTTACGGTCAATCTGTACGCCGTCTTCTTCTGTCAGGTTAGGCAGAAACCTTAATTGATAGAGGTGATTCACACAAAAAGAATAAATAATAACATCACGTTCGCTGCCCTGATACCGTTCTACCGTGTCAATGGAAATCCTACTCAGAGCAGGAATAGCCAATGTCTGAAGCTCTTTACGTATCAAAGCAATCTGACTTCGATAAGGAGTAATGATCCCTAACGTTCGATTCGGATCAAATTCCTCTTCATAAGCCAGATACACCTCTCTGGCCAAACCGGCAACAATCCGTGCCTCATATTGGTTTGTCTTTCCGGAAATGCTCTCCAAATCCTGTTCCGAAGGAATAAAACGTACTGGAGCCTCTATGTGTTCCAACTGATGAGGTAGTCCCAAAGCTTCCAATCTTCCAGCATAAAATGCTTTATTGGGAAAAAAAGCCACTCCCGGATGCATACGCCCCTGACGGCAAAGCATATCTATCGCTTTAGGAGATTCTTCTTTTAAATGAAAACGATAAAGCCGCTCAAACAGAGAATCTTTTAAATTAAAAAGTCCGACTTTCCTCAGCCCCTCATCATGCACTTCAGAATGTCCGCTATTCTGCAAAATAACGGCAGGTAACTGTTTATGATCACCTATCAGAATAAATTTACCGACTGCATTTCTTTCATCGGCAAACTTGGCACACAGAATACCCAACAATTGGGGTTCCAATATTTGGGTAGCCTCATCCACTATGGCTACATCAAAACGTTTTAATTTAAAAAGTTCAGCCTTAGCCGCAATCTGTCATACGGGTATTCACCTCCCGCCTGCTGTTACATTCCGCCAATATATTCTCCAACAGATGTCCTCTAAAACGTACATCACAGGAAAGTTCACTTCCCACCCGTATATAATCTATACCGGAGGTTATAGAAGAAAGTGACTGACATATTTCATCCACAGCCCGGTTGGTATAAGCTAGTAACAATATCTGCATAGATGATGTTGCATAAAAATGTTCCACCATTCTACGCAACGCTCTTGAAGTCTTTCCTGTTCCGGGAGGTCCCACCAGAAGAAAGTAATCACGGGCCGCTTGCGCTTTCAACACCACTCTCTCAAAATCATCACCGACCTGCGCTATAGCTTCATCAAAAGACGAATCAAAGCGGGGGGAACGTTGTCCCAGCAACAACTCCCGTCTTTCCGTATTCGCATCCAGAAAAGCAGAAAGTCCCAAATACATACTGCGAAATGTAGTATCCATCGTATCATGTTCTACAGCATAACGGCTGTCCGGAGGAAAAACCGAAACATTACGCTGTGTGGCACGTAGCCGAATACGCAACTCTGTATCTGTAATCTGCTCGATGTTACCCTTAAAAACCATTTTATTGGTCACATTATCCGAATCATGATTACGCTCATACAATATAACCACATCTCCTGTACGGAAATTAGGAAGAAACATTTCGTCATATTGCGGAATGGACAAGAGTATATAAGCCTTATGAACCTGTGACGCCTTATTCTCAATGATCTGCAAATCATATAATATTTCCCCTGCCTCACGTTTCTCATCCAGTGTACTCAGCCAAAGAGCTGAAGCCCCTGCACGTCCTTCATAATCCACATCCCCCGATTTGGAGGTATAAAGTTCTTTTGTAATGAAATTATAAAGCGTATAGAAATAGGCCTGCTCCAAAGGTTCCAATGCCGACAGTTTTTCTCGGAAACGTGAGATAGAAGGCTTCAGATACTGTTCCCAGAATCTTCCACGCAACTTTCTTTCATTCATTACCTCCGGATTAATTTGCGCTAACAAATTTCGTGTAAAATCAGAATGATTATGGAATTGTACCCCATACTCGGCAGCAACAATACGGTTGCGCAGATTGATAACCCGCCTTACCTGAGCCCACGATGCTCTGGCAGGGTATAATAAAGGATAACGGGTATAAAGCAAATAGGGATGCATACGCCGCCGGTCCTGTCCCATGCTGTATTCCAGTACCGCCATATATAGCAACATCTGAACCTTGTTGTTTTCCTTGGGTTCCACTTTTCCCTGTATGGAGAATTCATCTGCTTTTCCCGATTTCATTTCGATAAAACTGCTCATATCCCGCTGCATATAGTCGAGACGTCCCTGAAGTCCGAGTGCTTCACAGATATAAGACGGTTCGAGCACGGCATCTGTCTTGTCCAGTTCATAACCGGCTAGAACAGCATCCTTTTTATCCAAGTTATAACCAGGTTCCAGAAAAGTATGCTGCACGATATCCCGTATATGCTCAAAGTGCATCCGGCAATCCTTGGCAAACTCTTTCTCTTTGGACGGGTCACGAAGTTCGGCACAAGCAGCCAGTTCAATGGGATACTGCCGGAATGCCTTCTTCATACAGTCTATATAGTCCGGCTCCTCCTCACCTGCATGTATCCATTCATCCAGAAAAAGATTGGCTATATTTCCCAGCAGCAAAGGCCGGGCGTTATCAATCGGAACCAACCGGCTTAAAAAGTAATTTGCCGGATGGCTGCCATAATCCTTGTAGCATTCTGCCAGTGAACTGATATCTATTAGATAATCCGGCTCCAATACGATAAAAGAAGGGGTATAAATTCCTTCCCTATCTACAGAAACATCCAGCAGATTAAGCTGGGCATATCGCCAAAGTTCCTTTATAGTTTCTTCAAATTCATGGTTTATACCGGGTTTATTATAAACAACCCGAATAGGTTCATCAGCTATTATATCTACAGGATGTACATACAGATAGGTATCATCGGCATAATCAAAGCATACCCGTATACGACGGATGTATTCCTTCTTTTCTTTTTTCCCTAAAGATGTTATTTCTTGTTTAGGAAGAACCGAGAATAATTTCAAAGGAATATCTTGTGCAAACATCTTCCTATACGCAAAAGCCACTGCACGTAAATCACGTAGAAACTCTTCTTTGGCAGGAAACTTACGATGATTCAAAATATCATTGGAAGTCAAACGAAATGTATGTAACTGGTTCTGCTCTTTTATATCCAGTTCATATTGAGTGGCTACATAATTAATACGGGCGGCCAAATCAGTGGTCTGCAAACTATTCCCTTGTATCCGTTCACGCACCACACGCTCCAATGATTCACGCAATTGTCTGTAACGGCGTTCTAATGGCTGGTTCTCGTCTATATAAAGCCTGTATAATTCTTCGTAATACTCTGCTATTTCTTCATTCATGCCGTAAAGATACACAATTTATCATTTATAGAATACCGGCATAATAATAGGATGGGTTTCCCATTTGCGGGTCATCGGATTAAATTCCCTCTCTGCCCCCGCTTCAATACCGAAACTATCCGATATTTTGAATTCCAAAGTACCTCCGTATGAATTTTGATTCATAAAAAGCTGAGAGGCCGGAGTCATGCCGTATCCATTATACACAGAATATGTGCCGAACATATTAATTTTCATCCTGTCATTAATGCGAAAAGACAATTTTCCCTTACCACCGAAATCATTAAAGCGGACTCCATATACATTGTATTTAGCAGCATATACTCCTCCTGTCACGGTTATAAAATCATTGAGCCGCTGGGTATACATCACCCCGACATTGCGTGCCTCGCCTATAGAAGGCAATCCTTGAAATGAATGATAACCACTCAGAATCCCTGTATTATTAATCTGATAAGCACGTCCATCTATATAATCATGGCCGAAAGGATTCCCGGAAAAAGTATAGGGAGATATTTTAGGCATTTCTTCACGAGGAGTTAAATCAAATTTTGGCATCCGCAGCGTATCAGATAAAACGGGAGGTGTCAATGTAGGAGGTTCGTTTATAAAATCCATACTTTTATCAACCTCATTCATCTCATTGATAAATTCATTGATTTTATCTTGTCGGATGATGAGCGTATCCTTGTCATTTTCAGCTTGTGCCAGACCATACAAGGAAAGAATGCAAAAGAATAAGAAAAAGCCAATGCGTTTCATTTGTAAATGTGTTTTTTCAAAATTACAATTTCCGCATTGACTTTTCCCGTTTCATTAAGACTTAATAAGACTTTTTGGCTGTATTCCTCAAAACACTATTGATTTACCATGGGAAGTTCGAACCATTTGGTAGAAATATAATTCTTATTTG
>OMAG01000809.1_pt1 | contig 11476 bp, 9 predicted proteins | sample 1673781 | NCBI WGS metagenome assembly OMAG01 (sample SAMEA103958127, study PRJEB25191) | human gut metagenome | biome: human-associated habitat [ENVO:00009003]; feature: intestine environment [ENVO:2100002]; material: feces | place: Germany | collected 2013/2015 | reverse complement strand
TAGATGGTGAATCCTTTGAACAGGCTGCCGTAAAATACACAATTTTTGGCAGGGTTACTCCTGAGAAAAAACGTATCATCGTCAGGGCATTGCAGAAAAATAACAATAAAGTGGCCATGACAGGCGACGGAGTCAATGATTTACTGGCATTACGTCAAGCGGATTGCTCCATTGCCATGGGAAACGGCAGTGATGCCGCCAAACAGACCGCGGAGTTGGTTCTTCTGGATTCGGATTTTGGCGTGTTAAAAGACGTTATTTCAGAAGGCCGCCGTGTCATAAATAACATGACTAAATCGGCCGGTGTCTTTTTCATAAAAACATTTTATTCCGTACTGCTTTGTATTTTATGCCTGTTCTTTAACTGGGATTTTCCGTTTATTCCGATTCAGATTACATTGATAGATGCGGTAATAGAAGCTTTTCCTGCATTTTTTATGTCCTTTGAAAAGAATGACCGCAAAGTCGAAGGTACTTTTTTACGGAATGCGGTTACAAGTGCATTGCCTGACAGCATTGCCATATTCGCCTGCTGCCTTGTATTTCTCCTTATAAGTCCGGCACTCAGCATAAATGAATTGCAATGCAATCTTTTAATGTATCTTTCTGTAGGTTTTATAAGTCTGGCAGCCGTAGCCAAATCATGTATGCCTTTTAACAGCCTGCGTCTGTTTCTTTGTCTGTCATCCATAATTATGTTTACGGGTGCAGTCATTATTATGGCACCATTTTTACAGCTTGCAGCACTTACGGGAAGTCTGCTGTTACCTATGGCTGCGGTTATAATCCCCGGAATTATATTCTCCCTGCTTTTCAAGAGAATTTAATATTTTTTTCATCCATTATAAAAGGCTTTATGCGTGAATGCATAAAGCCTATGTTTAATCCTAGCCCCAGACTTCTGTGGCAATTTCTTTTACAAGTTTAAGTTTTGCCCACTGTTCTTCTTCTGTAAGTTTATTTCCGATTTCGCAGGAAGCAAAACCGCACTGTGGACTTAAATATAATCTGTCGAAAGGAATGTATTTGGCCGCATCATGAATTCTGTCAATGACAAGCTGTTTATCCTCTAACTTAGGAGACTTTGTTGTTATAAGTCCGAGAACGACTTTTTTATCTCCGGATACTTTTGCAAGAGGAGCAAATCCGCCTGATCTCTCATCATCAAATTCAAGGAAGTATGCATTTACATTTTCTTCACCGAATAAAACATCCGCAACAGAATCGTAAGCACCCTCGCTTGCATAGGTTGAATGGAAATTACCGCGGCAGACATGGGTATTAATAATCATATCCTTTGGTGCGTTGGCAATAACCCTGTTATTGATATCCTTATGTGCTTTCTGGAATTCGATAAGTCCTTCCCTTGTTGTTCCGTAAAGTGTATGTCCTATTTTGTCCGCAAACATACCCCATGTACAGTCATCTAACTGGATATTTCTGCAGCCTGCGGCATAAAGGTCATCAATAACCTTTTTGTAAACTGCCACAATATCGTCTTCAAGCTCTTTGTCATCGCTGTATACTTTTTCTGTATTTAATCTGTTAAATGGCATTGTAAACTGTGCCAGAACCTGAGCAGGCGAAGGCATGGTCTGTTTTGCTACTGTATTCTCGTCTTCTAAGGCTTTAACGAATCTGAAATGTTCGACAAACGGATGCTCTTTTGATAAACCGATTCTGCCGACTATATATGTATCATCAACCATCGCTGCTTCTCCGTGGAAAGGAAGTCCTGTTTCTGTAGGTGTATGTCCTACACCATCAAATCCCCACATAAAGTCGAGATGCCATGTCGCTCTTCTGAATTCTCCGTCTGTAATTACGTTGTAACCAAGCTCCTTTATTTTTGCTACAAGTTCAACGATACACTCGTCTTCAACTTTTTTTAACGCAGCATAATCGGATTCTCCGTTATCAAACTTTCTTCTTGCTTCTTTTAATTTATCAGGTCTTAAAAAACTGCCTACAAAATCGTATCTGAAAGGTGTCTGTAAATTACTCATATTCAATCCTCCGTTTTCTTAACTTGTGGATAGTATATCAGTATAAATATTTTTTGAAAAATACATTAAAAATGCAGTTATTCATATTTTAAAACTATGGACAGATGCTTTTTTAATGCTTCCATATATGAAAAAGCATATTTGCTGAACATAATATTTTTCTTTCTTATCGTTCCGATTCTCATATAACAATTTACATCAAGTGGTTTGGCAATAATGCTTTCACTGTTTAACTTACGGTCAATTACACCTGAACTAACTGTAAAACCATTGAGTCCTATTACAAGATTGAAAAGTGTCGCCCTGTCCCTGACCTGTATATTCTTTTGGAAATCAAGCATGCTTAAAAATTCTTCCGCATAATAAAATGAATTTTTTTCTCCCTGTTCAAAAACAAGATACGGATATGCTTTCAACTCTTCCACTTTGATAATATCTTTTTTTGCAAGAGGATGTTCCTTGCAGATAAACACATGTGGATTTGCAATAAACAATTCCTCAAATACAAGCTCATTCTTTTTTAACATCTTACTGAGAACTTCTTCATTATTTTCCGAAAGGTATATAATTCCAATCTCACTTCTACCCCCGGCTACGTCATCAATGATCTCACCTGTCTGTGTTTCCCGGATAATAAAACTGTACTGGTCGGCATCATATTCTTTAATAAGATCCACAAAAGCATTAACCGCAAACGAATAATGCTGGCAGGATACCGAAAATTTCGGAGTTCTCTTTTCCCCTGTCCCAAAATGTTCCTTCATAATATCTGCCTGTTCAAGCAACATTCTTGAGAATGATAAAAGTTTTTCCCCATCTCTTGTAAGCACCACGCCTTTATTAGATCTTACAAAAGCAACTATTCCCATTTCTTTTTCCAAATTGTGAATCGCATTACTGAGACTTGGCTGTGAGATAAAAAGCTTTTCTGCCGCCTCAGTAATATTTCCACATTCGGCAGTTGTCACATAATACATAAGCTGCTGTAATGTCAAATATTTCATCTCCTTTCTACATAAAAAGTCCTCCTGAAAAAACTTCAAGAGGACTTATATATTATATTTCTCTTTCTTTTCTGTCTGCGATATCTACATAGTCAACATGATGTCCCACATACTTATATGCCGGTCTGATTATCTTGCCTTTGTTGACAAGTTCTTCAAGACGATGCGCACTCCATCCGGCAATTCTTGCAATTGCAAAGATTGGTGTAAAAAGTTCTTCAGGAATTCCAAGCATCGTATATACGAATCCGCTGTAAAAATCCACATTGGCACATATTGGCTTTAAGGTATTTCTTGACTGCGCAACAAGCTTCTTAGATATATTTTCAATTCTGTCAAGAAGCTCATACTCTTTTAGATGTCCTTTCTCCATGGCAAGCTTATAAGCATACTCTTTGAGAAGAACTTCTCTCGGATCCGAAAGGGTATATACCGCATGTCCTATTCCATAAATAAGTCCTGCCTTATCAAAAGCCTGCTTATCAAGTATCTTCTGGAGATAGCCTGTGAGAGCCTTCTCATCCTCCCAATCAGTAACATGGCACTTAATATCTTCTATCATTTTCTGAACCTTAAGGTTGGCACCGCCATGCTTAGGTCCCTTTAATGATGCTATTGAAGATGCTATTGTTGAATAAGTATCTGTTCCCGAAGACGTAACAACATGTGTCGTAAAAGTAGAATTATTACCACCACCGTGTTCCGCATGAAGAACAAGTGCAACATCAAGCACTTTGGCTTCAAGTTCTGTATATTTACCGTCAGGTCTTAACATTCTTAAAATATTCTCTGCTGTAGAACACTCAGGGTCCGGATTACGAATAATCAACACATCATTCTTCTTGAAGTGCATATAAGACTGATATGCAAAAACTGAAATTACCGGCACCTTTGAAATAAGCTGGAGCGACTGGCGTAAAACATTCTCAACAGAGATATCCTCAGGATTCTCATCATAAGAATAAAGTGTAACTATACTCTTCTCAAGTGCATTCATAATATTAGCGGAAGGTGCTTTCATAATTACATCACGTACAAACTGTCCCGAAAGTTCACGAAGACCGCCTAAAATATTAATAAACTGCTTCAACTGATGTTCTGTAGGAAGACTTCCGAAAAGCAGAAGATACGTTGTCTCTTCAAAAAGGAATCTCCTGTTATGTGCCTTTCTTACAAGATTATTCACATTCTGACCCTGAAAGTAAAGTCTGCCGTCACAAGGTACCGGCTCCCCGTCAATAATATCAAAAGCCACTACATCGGATATCTCAGTAAGTCCTGTCAGCACGCCTTTACCATTGCTGTCTCGAAGACCTCTCTTAACGTCATATTCCATATATAGACTCTGATCTATTGTACCTGATTTCTTACAATACTGTACCAATTCCTCATACTGACTATCGAGTTCAGGTAACAGCTGCATCATTTCCTGATTATTCACGGGTGTGCCTCCTAACGCCATTTCAACTAGCCTAAAAAATATTATCCTATATTTTACAACAAGAAAACGTATTTTTCAAGATTTTCTATTCAAAAACCCTTTTAATACTGTCATAATGTAAAAAATTACCGGTTTTCGCAAACTCTTTTATCTGTTCATAGCTGGCTAACATAAAACCATTGGTCTCCGTTTCCTGTGGAATAACATCATTTTCATCAAAATCCATTACAAAATGGTAAACATCCACGAAATAGTTGTCACCTTTACCCGGATTCTCTCTGTGATATGTAAAAACAAAGCCTCCATCCGCATTGCTTACATCAAGCCCTGTTTCTTCAAGAACCTCTCTCTTAACAGCATCGTAGGACTCTTCACCTGCCATACAGGCACCGCCTGAAACTTCCCATGCCCCCGGTGCCCACACCTTGTCCATTGCACGTCTGGTTATAAGATACTTTCCGTCCGGTCTTGACACTACCCCAAGAACCGTAAGATGATACTCATCATCCTTAAGGCAGAAATCGTTGCGCCTCATAGTTCTTCCCGTAACCTTTTTATTTACATCATAAATATCCCAGCGTTCATCTTTTTCCATCGTTATTTTCCTCAATAAGCTTTTCTAATACTTCATAATAGTTTTCAAAAGTTTTCCTGCAGCACATCGGATTATCTATTACCATTCCGCCTGTCACAAGTCCCGTAACGGTAAATGCCATCGCTACCCTATGGTCATCATAAGTCTCTATTTCTGCGCCGTGAGCTGCTCCGGATGATATAAAAATATCGTCTCCTGATATATGACAGGCAACACCGCATTTTGTCAGCTCATTAATTATGGCTGCCATTCTGTCACATTCCTGACCTCTTATGTGTCCTACATTCCTGATAACCGTATCTCCGTCAGCAAATGGTGCTATTGCCGCAAGTGTCAATGCCTGATCCGAAAAATTATTCATATTGACATCTATGCCCTTCAAACCGCCTGTCCTGCTGACTGTAATTCCATCTTTTGTCTCTGTAACTTCACATCCCATTTCTGCCAAAACATTAAGAAATTTCATATCACCCTGAACTGAAGATTCAAAGACATTTCTTACAGTAATTTTGCCGCCCGTAACTGCCGCCATTGCATAAAAATAGCAGGCTGCCGACACATCAGGTTCAATGTAGTAGTCACCTATAACAGCTTTCTGATTACCATCTACGATATATTCTTCACCATCAAAAGTAACATTAATGCCAAATTCTCTCAACATATCCATAGTAATCTCAATGTAGGCGCCTGTCTTTTTTCCACTTGTAATCCTGATTCTGATACCGCTTCTGGTCACAGGAGTCACCATAAGCATTGCACTAAGAAACTGTGTGCTGCGGCTTATGTCCATAGTTATATCCTTGCAGACTCCGCCATTGCCAATAACCTTTGCGGGAAGGTGACCCTCGTTCTTAAGATATTCAAACCTCGCACCCATTTCTGTGAGAACATTGAATAGCTCTGCCATAGGTCTTTTTTCCATCTGCTCTGAGCACATCACGGTATATTCGCCGTCAGAAAGTGCCAACATCGCAGTCAGAAACCTTGCTGCCGTTCCCGCACTTCCCACATCTATTGTTCCTGTCTTATATGGAATTCTGCCGCCTGTTCCTTTGATTTTAACAACTTTTTTATTCTCATCAATTTCAAGTAAAAATCCAAGACTTTGAAGACAAGCTAAAAAATGTCTGGAATCATCACTGAAAAGTACGCCTCTTAATACGGACTCCTCTTCTGACAATGTCGCAAGCAAAAGTGCACGGTTCGTCATGCTCTTAGACCCCGGAACAGTCACCACTCCCTCTAAAGGGGTGTCAATTTTGGGTACAAAATATTTTTCCATATTACATAATCTCTTTCAAATATCTGGCTACGGCGTCCTGCCATGTTGGTAATGGCTTAAATCCGTTTTCCACAAGCTTTCTCTTATCAAGTCTGCTGTTAAAAGGCCTTGCCGCCTTAGATATTCCATATTCAGCCGTTGTTACGGGAACTACCTCGGTATCATATCCTGCCTGTTTAAAAATCTCGCAGGTAAAATCATACCAGCTTATATATCCGCCTTCATTAGTTGCATGATAATATCCGTATTTCTCTGTCTCAATCATATCCACAAGAAGTCTTGCAAGGTCAAGCGTATATGTCGGCGTACCAATCTGGTCACTCACAACCCTCACCTGTGGATGGGTCTTGCCGACGTTAAGCATTGTCTTGATAAAATTCTTACCATTGACACCGAACACCCATGCAATTCTGACAATAAAATATTTATCAAGAATACCACTTACTGCCTGTTCTCCCATAAGCTTAGTAGCACCATAAACATTGAGAGGCTTATAATCTTTGCAGTCCGGTTCCCATGGGGTATCTCCCTGTCCGTCAAAGACATAATCTGTTGATATATACATCATCTTGCAATCATATTTCTTACAGGCCCTGGCAATATTTTCTGTTCCGTCTGCATTAATTGCCTTGACTTTATCTTTCTTATCCTCATCTTCTGCCAGATCAACCGCAGTCCAGGCTGCGCAGTGAATTACCGCATCCGGTTTTACTTCGCCTATAACCTTGTCCACGCTTTCTTTATCCGTTATATCAAGCGATATATACTCAGCTTTAGTCACATAAGAACCATCTCCGACTCCCTGATATTGCTCTGCAATATCACTTCCGATTCCCACATGTCCTCTCTTGTTAAGCTCATTCATGACGTCATGACCCAACTGTCCTGCAACGCCTGTCACAAAAATTCTCATACTTGCATCTCCTACTATTCTGCTTATTCTAATACATACTTTATATTTTTGATGTTGGGATGTCAAGGAAATAAGAAAACCGGAGACATATTAATATTTTATAATAATTTAAGCCTTAATAATGTCCTTTACAGATTCTTCATACGCGATCTGCTTTATCGCCTTTTCGTGTTCTTCCTCATCAAATTCAAATAAACTCATTGACCTGACCTCATTTCTGTTATTAGTGAGAAAATCTTTAAGAATACCGTTTCCAATACAGTAATCAATGGCTGAATCCACTGCCTCTCCCTTATCCATTGTTTTAAGATTGCTTCTGATGCATCCGATAAACTCTGAATATTCCTTAAGGGGTTCACATCTGTCCATTAAAGTGCAATCCGCCAGGTTATTAATATTGTACTGGATAACCACAAGTTCAAGATTAGGTATCTCGTCCTTGTGGGCATATAAATCGGACAGACGCATTACTCTGATTGGCGGCTGCTCATTAACACCGTTATAAAACACAACAAACTTAGGATTAGGTAAGGTAAGGGCTTTGCCGGTATATATATCAAAATTACCAACATATCTTTTAAAACACTTTGTCACATATTCAAGATTGCGGTATGGCATGTTCGGGTTGACTGTTGACTGATGTTCAAAAAGGTTAAGCTTCATATCTATGATACAGGAAATATCATTCTTGCTCGTCATATATATGGCATTTTCAATGGTAGTTATCTTGATATCGTTTTCATCGGAAAAGTCGGTGTCGTTAACCGCATTAAAGAGTGAGAGAAGATTAGACTTATCTTTGAATAAAAGCCTGAATACGGTATCCTTGTATTTTCTGTTTACAGTTTCATTATTCATATGTTCTCCTTCCAGGCAGAAAAAGCCATTAATTCTAAATAAAAACTTCCTGCCTTATAAAATTAGTTTGGGTATAAAGCATTGATTTCAATTTAGAAATTAGAAATGACTTACGTCATAGAAAAAAGAATATGAATGCTTTAGTTGTATGTTAGCACAAGACTATAGAAAAATAAAGAGGATTATTATTAAAATTTTATAAATATATCTGCTCATCAGCTTCCACGCAATAGCAAGACACAGCACCACCTTTTTCTACAAATGATGCTCCGGTATCAATACACATATAACCGGTTGCTCTGTAAATATGGTTACTTTCATCATCATTTAGATTCATTACCGGAACATGTCCTACAATCAAAAACTTATCTAAACGGTTAAGGTCATATTCTTCCATACGGTGGATATCATCGGATAATAAAAAATCGTATAAATTTATGTCCGCCGCTGCCTCAATCGATTTTACAACATTAATTGTTTTATCCTTATTAAATATTATGCAATTTGCAGAAAGTCCGGAATGAGTAACAACTGTTTCACCATATTTTGTCCGGATTTCCTCATAAATAGGCAGATTTTTAAGGAAAATATACAGATTTTCTTTCGATTCTTTCGTCATCTTATTAAGACTTTTTATTGTGCCTGCGCCACCAAATAATTTATAAGTAAAATCATCCAGTTTTCCATCAAGATAGTTCAGACAAAACATTTCATGATTTCCCATAAGTATTTTCATTGAACCTGTTTCAATGTACGGTTCTATATATTTAATCAGTTCAATTCCATAATTACCACGGTCAAGAACGTCGCCTGCTATTATCATTTTATCACGGATTCCGTCAAAATCTATTTTTTCAAGCAGGTTTTTAAACTCTGTGATTTGTCCATGTATATCTGAAATAACGTAATGCATAGTGAGTCTCCTTTAATATGGAATTATTATAACATATACGGATTGTGAATTTAAAGCAGATAGCATATGAAGATGGCTATTATAAAGGTGAAGCTACAGGCAGAGCTGAATTTGTATTGTCAATGTTTAATTCCGGTAAAACTCCGGAGCAGATTTCCGACTTCTGCGGATTGGATTTAGATTATCATCCGGAATATTCAGTTAAATCCATCAAATAAGCATAAATTCCTTCCATAGCCAGCACAAACCGCTTTACCTCCCACAATTGCAGAATATGTAGTTTGATTAAATGTTAAATTATTATCAAAATCATAAATATTGTTCTCACAGACTAGTCAATATTATTGAAAAGCTTTTCGAGAATCTTTGTTGCCAATGACTCTCCCATAGTTTCTGCTCTTAATAGCAAATTCCGCGCATTGTCTTCAGTAATATTCCTTGTTCTGCCTTCCTTATACAGTAGGGCTAATCTGCACATCGCATAAGTGTTACATTTTTTAACCGCTCTCATATACCAGTACTGTGCACCATCATAATCCTCAATTTCATTATACATTATTCCAAGATATACATATGCAGAATCGTCATCATTCTCAGCGGCTTTCAATAACCATTTCTCTTGTTCCTTTATATCAGTTTTTACACCCTGTCCATTCTTGTAACACATTGCTACATTTATCTGCGCTAATGAAAGTCCCATTCTAGCAGCTTTTAAATAGTATTCAAAACCTTGCTCAGGTTTCATCAAATATTTACAATATATTTGTCCTAAACAATTAATGGCTTCTGCATCTCCCTGAGTTTCTGCTAATTTGTACCAGTAAATAGCGCTATCAATATCTTGTTCAACAAAATGTCCATCACGATACAAACATCCTAATTTTACCATTGCCGTAGTATTCCCACCATTTGCATAGGTACTCATTTTTTCAATACCAGCATATATGTCTTTAGCTGTTCCATATCCTTCAAAATAATCATATGCGACGTCAATCTGTGCCTGCACACTTCCATTATCAGCTGCGATATTATCTCTATATTCCATATCATTATACATATGATCCATTTCCGCCGGACAAATATCACAATAATATGCTGCATCACATTTTTTACATACACAATTTTCTGTCGCTAATAATTTACTGTACTGTCCGAACCGATTCCAGATATCATCATATTTTTCTTTTGTTAAATATTCGCCTCTATGTCGCAGTTTCATACAAGGGCACATATTTCCTTTATAATCTATAATAAAGCTATTAAGTGCTACATTACAGCGATACACATGATCATTGTTTAACAATTCCTGAATAATATTGTTCCTATCTAAATCACTCTTTTCAAAATTTTTAACCTGCTCAAAATGATTTTCAAATTCATATCTTAAAGCATCCACCATATTTACCTGGTGGCTTTTAGGCGAAACATCTTTGTCAATTGTAGGGCATATCTCGAATGTATACACAAAAGGAATACCCATTTTTGTCGCTATGGATTTCATTTCATCAATTTGCCCTAATGTTTCATTAAGCACAGGTGTTTTTAAAGCTACACGTATTCCTGCTTCCTTCAGTTTTTTACAGTTCATTAACACCCTGTTAAAAGCGCCATGAATTCCTGTCACTTTATAATATGTATCTTCATTAGCTCCATATAAGGATATATCAACCAACAGGGGTAGGTATTCTTGTAATTCAATATTTCCATGCACAGGTCTACTTTGCATTTTTCATATCTACATTATTTATATTTTTAATGTGCATTTGTTTTTTCATATTCTAGCAAATTTTTACCCTCCATAACGCAAAATGTAATAATTGGTCATTTTTTTGTAACTTTTGGTATTCACATTGTTGATGCTTATTTAAAGATACTGTTGCTCCGAACAGGATTCTCAGGCATTTTTGCACAAAATACCTAATCAGAAAATCACTACAGATCTACCGTCCGGTCATCGATGTTCTTCTCCTCAATAGTCTTAAGTGCCTCATCTCCTACTTGAAAATGGATATGAACGGCAGAGCATGCACAATCAGTTTCCAAAAACTATTTCAGGACACAAAAACTGGCAGAGAAGTCTATCCCTGCCAAGTCAATTCAATTAGTCAATTTCAAACGATTTCCAGTCTATATTTACTGCATTACTATTCTTTTGACAAACCCAGATTATAAAAAGCTTGCTCTCTCCTTCTGTTCATCCACTCCCAATTTAACTTATGTAAATAATTATTTGCCTCTTGACTTGAAGATGATAGCATTTCTAAAATACTATCAATATATTCTACTTTTTGCTGATTTCCATCGGCAATGAAAATACTTTTTGCTGATTCAAAATAACTTCGAGCTTCATCGTAATCAAAACTCATATATTTGTGACCGAGTTCAAACATTGCGTATTCATTTCCGCACTCTGCAGCCTTTTGCAACTTGAAATCTGCCATACTTATATTTGTATTGTCAAAAT
>OMAG01000807.1_pt1 | contig 11517 bp, 9 predicted proteins | sample 1673781 | NCBI WGS metagenome assembly OMAG01 (sample SAMEA103958127, study PRJEB25191) | human gut metagenome | biome: human-associated habitat [ENVO:00009003]; feature: intestine environment [ENVO:2100002]; material: feces | place: Germany | collected 2013/2015 | reverse complement strand
AAAAATAATTATTGAATAACAGCACGATAATATGTTATACTTTGGTAAACAACAATCTTTACGGAGGACAAAATGAAGAAAATTATAAATAAAAAATCACTCAAGGGTACGCTTGCTGTTATGTTGTGTGCCGTTATGGCATTTTCTGTCTGTGCCTGTGACTTTGACTCTGACACAGAACCAACCAAAACGGATGCACAAATTCAGTTTGATAAATATTGTGACGATTTGTTTTCGGAAGAACTTGAGGATGACGCTCTTACCGCACATTTTGATATTTCAAATCCGTCGGACTACGGTCTGAAATATGACGAGGAGGACTATACCCTCGGTCATGTGTCCGATGAAGATACAAAAGAATCCTTTGATGAACTGAAAAAGGCAAAAACGGATTTGGAGGAGTTTGACCGTTCGGGACTTACTTCTTCTCAAAAGCAGACATATGACACCCTTGAAAGCTACTTTGAAATTCAGCTTTCATATGATGGTACAACAGAATTGCAGAGTATATTTGCACCGCAGTCGGGAATTGTTGCAAACCTCTTTACCACCCTGTCCGAGTTTACTTTCTATGAAAAGGATGATACCGACCTTTACCTTGCTGTTTTGAAGGACACAAAACGCTATATGGACGAGTGCATTGAGTTCACAAAGAAACAGGCTAAGGACGGTTACTTTATGGCTGAAGATATCGCACAGCAGTCAATTGACGAGTGCGAAAAGCATATTAAGAATGACAAGTCCGTGCTTGTTGACGAGTTTGAGTCGAGAATAAAGTCACTCGGTCTTAGCGATTCCGAGAAAAAGACTGTTGTCGAAACCAATAAAAAGTATTTTGAAGAATACTACATTCCTGCTCTGAAATCAGCAAATTCAGCACTTGAAAGTCTCAAAAAATCAGGCAAAAACGAAGAAGGTCTTTGCGGGTACGGCAAAATCGGCAAAAAGTATTATTCGGCAATTGTCAAAGACAAAACAAGTAGCAGCATGACTCCCGAGGAGCTTAAGTCATACCTTACAAACAGCTTTACAAAGGTTGGAATGAGCATGAGCAATGTTTCGCAGGATGACTTGAGCAAATTTCAGGACTACAAACCCGACTTTAAGGACGCCGATGAGGTGCTTGAATTTTTGATTGAGAATATCGAGGAGGACTTTCCGACTCCCGTTACAACCTCTTACACGGCAGATTATATGAGCGATTCCGCAAAGAGCGACAATGTGGGAGCGTACTATGTTCAGGGACGAATTGACGATACAAGCGTTAATATCATCAAAATCAACCCCGACTTTGCAAATAAGGGTATGACTCAGATGTACACAACTCTTGCCCATGAAGGCTATCCCGGTCATCTTTATCAGTTTACCGCATCAAATGCAAACAAGGATATCCCGAATATCCGCAAGGTTTTAAGCTTTATCGGTGCAACCGAGGGTTGGGCGCAGTATGCCTCGAAATGTACACTTGATTACCTTGATACAAGCGAGGGCATTAAGAAGCTTATCTACGCAAATGATATCCTCGGCTATATTCTCTACTCAATGGTCGATGTCGGTGTGAACTACAACGGCTGGGATTATGAAAAAGTCAAGGAGTATATGTCAACGGCACTCGGTTCGGCTGACAGCGAGAGCGTTACAGCCGCAACAAAAGAGGCGTATGACCTTGCCCGTTCAAATCCGGGTTATTTCCTCCCCTATACCGTAGGCTACCTCAAGATGATTGATATGCGTGAAACAGCCGAAAGCGAGCTTGGCTCAAGCTTTGACGCAAAGGAATATCACACATTCATTATGAATCTCGGAATCACAAGCATTGATGTCTACGAAAAAGCCCTTGATATGTGGCTTGAAAGCAAAAAGTAAATTTTTGGTGATAATCTTGAATATTTTTTACAGGTATGATATAATTAACTCATTGATATGATAAATATAAATTGGTATGGATTTTTCTAAGATGTGATTCTTATTTTCGCCATACACTCATTGTGGGTGTATGGCGATTTTTATTTTACGCAAGGGGTGTTAATATGGGAGTTAAAACGGAAAACAAAATGGCTTATGAACCTGTCAACAAACTTATAATTCAAATGTCGGCACCGCCTCTGATTTCAATGTTCTTTCAGTATTCATACAACCTTGTTGACAGTATGTTTGTTGCGGGGATAAATGAACAGGCACTTGCGGCAGTATCGCTTGCATTCCCGATTACAACGCTTATGAATGCGTTGTCCGTGTGGATAGGTGTGGGTGTTAATGTTTTGATTGCAGGTTATTTGGGACAGAAAAATCAGCAAAAGGCAAATTCTGCAGCGGCTCTCGGAGTGGTAATTTCGGTAATTGTCGGAGTGCTGATAAATTTCCTTTCGCTTTTCATAATAAATCCCTATTATTCGGCTTTTACGCAAAACAAAGAGATTTTTGAATACGGAATTGCGTATATGAGTGTCTGCGTTTTTATGCAGATACCAAATATGGTGCATATTGTAATTCAAAAAATACTTCAGGCAACAGGCAATATGATTGCTCCGATGTGGTTTCAAATTGCAGGTGTTGTATTCAATTTTGTGTTTGACCCTTTGCTCATTTTCGGCATAGGTCCGTTTCCGAAAATGGGTGTGGTCGGAGCTGCAGTTGCCACGGTTTTAGGCTATGTTGTGTCAACAATCATTGCGTTGATACAGCTGTTTCTTACAAAACAAAAGGTTAAGCCGGTGTTTAAAAACTGCCTTGAACCGCAGATGATAAAGCTGATATTTTCCTACGGATTGCCCTCGTTTGTTATGAATGCGTTGGGAGCATTCACCGTGAATTTTGCAAATATGTTTTTGGTGCGATATTCGGACACGGCGGTTGCATTTTTCGGAGCATATTTCAAGGTTCAGCAGTTGATTTTTATGACGGTGAACGGACTGATTCAAGGCTGTTTGCCTATAATGCGGTTTAATTACAGAGCAAAAGAGTACGGTCGCCTTAAACAAGCAAATAAGAGCGGAACAATTATCGCGACTGTTATGATGATTGTCGGTATGCTCTTGGTGCTGATTTTCCCGAAAGAGATATTGTTTTTGTTTTCGGCATCGGAAGAAATGTGTGCTTTTGGAGTGCCGGCAATGAGAATTATGTCACTCGGATTTGTGTTCAGCGGCTTTTCCGCAATGATTGCAACCTATGAACAGGCAACAGACAGTATTATGCCCGGCGTTGTAGTTCAACTGTTGCGACAGGGCGTGCTGTTAGTCCCCGTAATTTGGCTTTTAAACAGCGCTGTTCAAATGACAGGCATATGGCTTGCGTTCCCAATTACAGAATTTGTCACATTTCTTGTTGCTGTTGTATTTGCAAAAAATAAAAATAACAACCGCCAAAACCCGATATAATGGATTTTGGCGGTTGTTTGTTATTTAAAATATGTTTAATTTTAAATTGTTTTTGCAAAAACATTATCAGATGATTTTGCTCTGAAAATTGTTTTTACGAGCAAGAATGTTATATAAACATAAAGTGCGGTGTAGATGATTGCGGTCACCTTGAGGCTTATAAGCTCGTAGGAGAACAGATAGTAGCAATAGCCTCTCAGGCTTATAAGCGTTGACACAATCGGAATCCACAAATGTTTTGCACTTACCGCCGCATAGACAATTAAAATAATGTCAAGCAGATAACCGTAGCGTTCGTGCATTGACGAAAGGAACATGATACATGTGAACACAGTCCACGCTGTTGTCAGAAGAAAAGTTTCAAGGCTTTTCAAATCAACCTTTTTATAGATGATAATGCACATCATAATTCCGAGTACGGCAATTGTCAGAAAGACCGAAAACTGCTTGAACAGATAATAATATGTCATATCGTTTCCGTCACATATTAGTGCATAAAAGTTCGGACAGTTCATCTGAATAAGCTTTCCGTAGTCGGTCTGTTCAGCGTAGATTGTGATAATATCGATAAACGGTCTACCCATAATAATTGCAGGCAGGCACATTATCACATCAACCGCAGGAATTATAAAGAAATGCAGAATCGAAATTTTCTTTGTCGAAATCCAGTAATAAAGCAGAACGGGAATGATGAATACGGTCTGCAACTTGAATGCAAACGCAACGCCGATGAACACAAACGATGCAATCGGCTTGTCTTTGTGCAAAAACAGTATTGCAAGGATTATAAACGAGGTGTAAATTGAATCGCATTGCGCCCAAAACGATGAGTTAAAAATCACCGTTGCCGAAAGAAGTACGGCTGAGTAGGTGAGTATCGCTTTGAGCCGTCGGTTATTCTTTGCAAACGAATAAACAAGCATTGCGGTTGAAATTGCAAGTACAAAGTCAAAGATTATTGATACGATTTTGTACGCATACAGAGCATTTAGCGGCAAAAGAGTCATAAGATAGATTATGACTTGATACGGAATGTTGTAGTTACCCACCTGAGTTGCAAGCCCCGTAAAATCATTCAGCTTGATTATGCTCCACCACGAATTTAAAAAGCTGTTGAAATCATCGCTTTGAAAATCTATTCCGCAGGCTCTTATGACAATCGCAATTATACTCACTGCCCCGAGTAAAAACAGAAGAATGTTTTTCTTTATAAAGTTAATCGCTTTACTTTCGATTTTTGTCATGGCAGAGTTCCTTTTTAATTAGATAAACCCGATTTTCTTCATAACCTTGCCCATTGTGCGGCTGCTGATTTTAAGGGCAATTTCATCGGCTTTTCTGTAACAGCTTTCAAGATATGCCTTGTCTGCAACAAGCTTTTCGTAGCGTTCACGAATCGGACGAAGTTCTTCAACAACTGCCTCGCCTACCGCTGTCTTGAAGTCGCCGTAGCCCTTGCCGTCAAAATCCTTTTCAATCTGCTCATATGAAAGACCTGTAACTGCGCTGTAAATTGCCATAAGGTTATTTACGCCGTCTTTGCCCTCCGCATAGCGAACCTTTGCCTCGCTGTCCGTAACGGCTCTCTTGAACTTCTTCATTATAACCTCGGGTGCATCAAGAAGATGTACACAGCCGTTGACATTTTCATCGGACTTGCTCATCTTTCTTGTCGGGTCCTGAAGACTCATAACCCTTGCACCGTTCTTTGGAATGAAACCGTCCGGAATCTTGAAAACATTGCCGTAAATACCGTTAAAACGCTCTGCAATGTTTCTTGTAATTTCAATGTGCTGTTTCTGGTCTGCACCGACAGGCACTTTGTCAGCCTGATAGAGAAGAATGTCGGCAGCCATGAGTACGGGATATGTGAAAAGACCGGCGTTGATGTTGTCGGCATGCTTTGCAGACTTGTCCTTGAACTGCGTCATTCTTGAAAGCTCGCCGAACTGTGTGTAACAGCTGAGCGCCCATGCAAGCTCTGCGTGAGTGTGAACATGACTCTGAATGAAGAAAAGACTTTTTTCAACATCAATACCGCAAGCCATAATTGAAGCATAAGCGTCAATTATATTCTTACGCATAACGGCAGGAGTCTGTCTTACCGTGATTGTGTGCAAATCTGCAAGAGCGTAAATGCAGTCGTATTCGTTCTGCATTGTAACCCAGTTGCGAACCGCACCGAGATAGTTTCCGAGTGTAATTGTTCCGCTGGGCTGTATTGCGCTGAATACAACCTCTTTTTTTGTCTGATTTTCCATTATTCCCCTCCGTGATTAAAGACTGTTTGCATACTCGCCGAGGATTTTTATTCCTCTTTCAAGCTGTTCGTCAGTCGGTGTTGAAAAGTTTATTCTGAAACTGTGACAGGTTTCGTTTTCGTCAGTTAAAAATGCGTTGCCCGGAACTACGCAAACCTTTTTGAGAACGAGTTCTTTGCAGAAATTCGGCATATCAATATTCTCGGGCAAGTCACACCAAATGAAAAGACCGCCGTCAATTTTATGATATGTGATTTTCGGTGCGCAGTATTTGTCAAGAAGCTCCATGCAGAAGTTCGCTTTCTTTGTGTAGATTTCACGAAGCTTTGCAAGATGAGCGTTAAAGTCATACTTTGTGATGAATTCATCGCATACATATTGTGCCCAGATGTTTGTATGTACATCGTTGCCCTGTTTGCACACAACAAGCTTTTGAAAAATCGGCTTTGGTGCAATTGTGTAAGCAACACGCATACCCGGTGAAATTACCTTTGAGAATGAACCGGCATAGATTACAATTCCGTCCGTATCAAAGCTTTTTATGTTCGGAACATATTCACCGCTGTAACGCAGGTCGCCGTACGGGTTGTCCTCAATGATGAGAACACCGTATTTTTTGGCAAGCTCATAAACTTTCTTACGCTTTTCAAGGCTCATTGTAACACCCGAAGGATTTTGAAAATTCGGAATTGTGTAAATGAGCTTTGCGTTCGGATTGGCTTTTAAAGCCTCTTCAAGCTTTTCTGTGTTCATACCGTCAGGCTCAACGGGAACACCTGCAAGCTTTGCGTTGTAGCTTCTGAATGTGTTGAGCGAGCCGATGAATGACGGTGCCTCGCAGATTACAACATCGCCCTCGTTTACAAGAGCCTTTGAGCATAAGTCCATAATCTGCTGTGCGCCTGTTGTGATGAGAATGTCGTCATTGTCAGAGCCTGTGTTATGCTCCTTTTTCATATATTCCGTAAGGTGCTTTCTCAGCGGAGTGTAACCCTCCGAAACGCTGTACTGTAAAACCGAAATCGGATCTTCTGCAAAAACCTTTGCCGAGATTTCCGCAATCTCCTTTGAGGGAAATGCATCGGGCGACGGGTTTCCTGCCGAAAGCGACACAACGCTCGGATCGGCGGCATATTTGAAAATTTCTCTGATAGCACTCGGCTTCAGGCTTGAAACCCTGTCGGAAAACCTGTATTCCATAAAAATAACTCCTTTTAAGATGATAAGGATTTTTTAAAATTCCATACCCTGTAATTCTATCACGAATTGCATATATGTTCAAGAAATTTGACTGTTTTTACTGCGATTTTATTCAAAAAATGTGTAATTTATTATTTTGCATTTGTAAATGTTAATTCACGGAAATTGTATTTTTTGTGCTTTTTGTATTGTTTTTGATGAGTTTCTGTTGTATAATCTAAATGATAATGTCCTTACGGTCAGAGCAAGGCTTGCTTTGATTCAAACAGGAGTACACTGCGAGTAATTAATACACTTATATAATTCATTGAATTCAAATTGAATTTAAAAATCTTCAGTTTGGGAGAGTAACACTATGAGCAGAAGAAACGATTACGATTATTTTGATCTTGATAATTTCGATGACAGCATTGATTCCCGTGAATATCGTCGCAGACAGCAACAGCCGCAAGACCGTCATCACAGCGTCCCGCCAGAAGACCTGTAAAAAGAAGAAACAAAAGAAGAACCAGAAACAGAATTATTATCGTTGTGAGCGCATTGGTAATTCTGTTTGTTATTATTTTTATTATAACTTCAATTTTTAAGGGTTGTTCAAAGGAAGATGCCCTTGCAAGCGTTCCCACGGGAACAGTGGGCACAACGGCGTCTCCCGACGAAACCGCAAAATCTTCGAAAGCTAACAAAGCAGACGAGCTTTCTCCTACATACTTTATGACACCGAGCATAAAGGACGACAATACAAAAGGAACTCTTTCATACGGCATTTATGTGTGGAACAAAATAGGCTACGAATTGTTCAGCAGTGATGATGCAAGAGCGCAGAACTATGCTCAGACAATCAACGGCTTTGCAGACAAGTTCGGCAGTTCCGTAAAGGTTTATGATATGATTGTTCCTAACCATACCGAAATGGGACTTCCGCAAAGACTCAAAGACAGCGACGCTCCGTCAACCTCACAGGCTGACAACATCAAGGCAGCTTATGCGGCTCTTTCCGACAAGGTAACTCCGATTAACTGCTACAACCGTCTTGCGGAACATAATACAGATTACATCTACTTTAAGAGCGACCACCATTGGACAGGCCTTGGTGCTTACTATGCTTACACAGCATTTGCCGATACAAACGATTTGCCCGTTCTTTCGCTTGATGATTGCAAGGAACAGAAAATTGACGGCTTTACAGGCTCGTTTACCAACTCGGCAGACGGTCTTGACAGCGATACGGTAAGTTATTGGAAATTCCCTTATAATGTAACAATGGATATCACACAGGCAGACGGTTCTTCCGCAAGCTATGACAGTCCCTACTATGAAGCCGCAGAGGGCGGTTCAAACACCTACGGTGTGTTTATTATGGGTGATAATGCCCTCACGGTTCTGAAATCAGCTTCGAAAAATGCGGCGGCAGGCAAGAAGATTGCCGTTGTAAAGGAAAGCTACGGCAACGCTTTTGTTCCGTATCTCACCAATAACTACGAAGAAGTTCATGTTATCGATTTCAGATATTTCAAACATAATCTTGTTGATTACTGCAAAACCAACGAAATTAACGAGGTGCTTTTTATGAACGGTGTAATGAGTGCCAACACTCAGGTTCAGCTTGACAGTATGAGCGGACTTTTTAACTGATATCATATCGGGTAAATTCTTGTAAGGAGGTGTATGCCGATGATAGCAGACAGCGTGAAGGTGAGCGTGTTCGGAAAAATAAGCGATAAGCTGTATTCGGCACAAATTACCTCCGTTTCAGGACGCTGTAAAAGTGCGTATGTGATTTCGCACAAACCCGTAACAGAATATTTTGAGGGCGTTGTGGTTGCCGTTGCCGAATTTGACGGTCTTGACGGCGAGCGTCCGATAATCTCACAATACGGTGAGGTGTTTTATGAGCCCGAACTGCGACAGGTGCTTTCAAAACTGAAAAATATTAAGTTGAAAAGCATTGTGTGCCTTTACGAAAAGTCGTGTGGTGCGGTTATCTTCTACAAAAGCAGACAGAACACGAAAATTCTGCTTGTAAAGAACAGCAACGGCAGATATTGGAGCTTTCCGAAGGGGCATATTGAAGACGGTGAAAACGAACATCAGACAGCAATCCGTGAAATTAAAGAGGAAACAGGTCTTGATGTCGTGATTGAAAAGGGCTTTCGTGAAATCAGCGAATACTGTCCTTTCGGTAAAATTCGCAAACGGGTTGTCTTTTTCCTTGCACAGGCATTTACGGATAATGTCAAAATTCAGGAGGAGGAAATTGACAGTTATATTTGGGTTGATTTGCAACAGGCACGAAAAATGTGCTCCTATGACAATGATTTGAGGATTATTGAGAAAGCTGAAACGGCGATTCATCTTCTCAGAAACTAAAAGCCGACAATTTAACACGAAATTTACAGGTACACGGCGGTGTGCCTGTTTTTTTGATTTTATAAAACATTTTCTGTAAATTAAAAATGTTGAAAAAAGCAAAAAATACCACTTGACATGTGGATTATACAGAATGTAATCTAATTTCCCCGTTACAATCCTGTATCCAAAAATGTGGAAAACCTATTTTTTTAATGTTAAAAGTTACAACTTTGTAAATTTCGTGTAGTATCGGGATTTTTTAACATCACTTTCAACACTTTCAACATAGTTTTCCACATTGATGTTCAAAATGTTGAGTTATACAGAATGTATAAGTGCAAATTTAGAAAAATAAATCGCAAATTCGTGATTCAAAAAAACATTTTTTTCTGCGATTCAAATTGTGGCAAGGTAATATATGACAATCTATACTCATAAAATACATCGGCGAGGTGTGTTTTATGAAAAAGGAAACCGTGAAAATGAGGCTTTGGGGGCTTGTCATTGTTCCGCTGATGATAATTGTGTTCAAAAATCTTTATTCGCTGACAAACGGTGCGTTGCTCGGCATATTTTTCGGTGCTGTAAACGGCAGTATGTGGGAGCAGACCAAGGTTGTTATGCTTTCCTACCTTGTGTGGAGTCTTGTTGAGGCAATCGGAAAACGCTCGGGATTCCATCGCTTTGCCGTGTCAAGAATAATTTCGCTGTGGTTTGTCGGAATATTCTGTCTTGCGACATATCTGTTAATCTATGCACTCGGTGTTGAAAGTGCAGGTCTGCCAAGGTTCATTTGTGCAATTGCCGTGTGTTTTTCTGCGTTTGCACTCAGCGCAAGGCTTGAATACGGTGAAAGAAAAATCGAACAGCTTTTTTTGCCCTGCGTGTTTATGATGTTGCTTTTGATTGCCGTGTACTGCAGTTTTACAGTGTTCCCTCCGCACATGATACTTTTTGAGGACATACAAACGGGAATGTACGGCATAATTCCCGAATACATCGACTCCGGAGCGATTGCTCTTGATACATTGTACAGAGTTTGAGTTTTTAAAAACAAATGGCTTAAAAGTATTTAATAATTTGAATTGTTATGTTATAATAGATAGCAAAATGAAGTGGTGTGTCCCATGCAGACACAAAAAATAAAAAGGAAACCGAATAAGGCTGATTATTATGAAAAACGAAAGATTTGAAAATACAGAACAAAAGCCTGATGTGATTGCAGGGCGAAATCCTGTAAGTGAGGCTGTTCGCAGTAATCGCCCGATTGACAAAATTCTTGTTGCAAAGGGTGAAAAGAGCGGTGCGATTGTGGGAATCCTCGCAAAAGCCCGTGACAAGAAAATTCCCGTTAAGGAAGTTGACCGCACAAAGCTTGATTATGTGAGCGGCGGTGCAACTCATCAGGGTATTGTCGCATTTGCAGCGGCAAAGGATTATTCAACGGTTGACGATATCCTCGAATATGCCGAAAGCAAGGGCGAAGCTCCGTTTGTTGTTGTGCTTGATGAGGTTGAAGATCCGCATAATCTCGGCGCAATAATCAGAACCGCAGAATGTGCCGGAGTTCACGGAATTATTATTCCGAAACGCAGAAGTGCCGGTTTAAGCTACACGGTTGCCAAAGCGTCTGCAGGCGCAATTGAATATATGCGTGTTGCAAGGGTGACCAATATTGCAGTTACACTTGATGAGCTCAAAGAAAAAGGCGTGTGGGTTTACGGCGCAGACATGGACGGCACGGATTATGACGAGTGTGATTTTTCGGGTGCGTGTGCAATTGTTATCGGCAACGAAGGTAAGGGCATTTCCAGACTTGTCCGTGAAAAGTGCGATGTAATAGCGTCATTGCCCATGAAAGGTCAGATAAATTCCCTTAATGCGTCAGTTGCCGCAGGAATTTTGATGTACAAAGCGATGAAAAACCGCTGATTTTGTAAATTGAAAGTTGAAAATCATTTGATGTTATCAAAGTTGTGTGTATAAATGTCAAAGATTGTAAAAACAGATAGCAACGCTCGGGCGGCATAGTTTCCGATAAATCTAACTATCTGCCCGAGAGTAAATAAAAAGGAGTGAATGCTTTGGCTGATATGGACAAGGACAGGCTTAAAGAGCTTGAAATCGAGAGCATACTCGAAGAAACCCACTATCTTGCCGATCAGGAACGAATGGAGCAGACGGCACAGAAATACCGTGCAAAGCCGAAGATTGAAGAGATTTTCAGCAATGCCGATAAAAAACCGAGGTTAAAAAATACAAATCCGCTTGATGAATCCGAACCTGATACTTCAAACTCAATAGTCGGGGATAAGACTGCCGCC
>OMAG01000803.1_pt1 | contig 11540 bp, 10 predicted proteins | sample 1673781 | NCBI WGS metagenome assembly OMAG01 (sample SAMEA103958127, study PRJEB25191) | human gut metagenome | biome: human-associated habitat [ENVO:00009003]; feature: intestine environment [ENVO:2100002]; material: feces | place: Germany | collected 2013/2015 | reverse complement strand
TGTTGAATTCCGTCACTGCCGCACAGCATCCCCATCATTTTATCTACAGAGGAAATGATGTGGAAACTTCAGGAAATGATCTGGCACACACAATTCTCAGAGGTGGTGTAAACCAGTACGGACAGACTATTCCTAACTACCACTATGAAGATCTGATGCATCTGTCTGCTTTATATGCCAAAAAAGATCTTAAGAACCCTGCCATCATCATAGATGCCAACCACTCAAACTCCAACAAACAATACAAGGAACAGATCCGTATTGTTTCAGAAGTACTTCACAGCCGCAACTATAATCCGGATCTCAGAAAGTTGGTTAAAGGTGTTATGATTGAAAGCTACCTTCTCGAAGGCCGCCAGGATATCAGTGATCATATGACTCCTGGCTGTTCCATCACAGATCCTTGCCTCGGATGGGAAGATACAGAACGGCTTATCTATGATATTGCTGAGAAATGCTGATTTTTATGGATAATACAAATAATTCCTGCTGTTGTGGAGAGACAGAACATTTTTCAGGCTGCCTGATCTGTGGAGCACCGGTCACATACAGCGTCGAAAGTTCTGTGAAAACCTGCAGCATCTGCCACAAAGAGCAGCTGACAAATGCTGTCTGTGAAAATGGCCATTTTGTCTGTGATGCCTGTCACAGCTATGGTACTTATATACCGGTGATCATAGCCCTCAGAAGCAGCACAGAGAAGGATCCCCTGCTGCTTCTGGAAGAGATCATGGACCTTCCTTCTGTCCACATGCATGGACCTGAACATCATGCCATTGTTCCCAGTGTTCTTCTGACTGCACTTCGCAATAATGGAGAGCGTATGAATTACCGCATTATCTGAAATCTGTAAAAGAGCGAAGCAGGTTCCCGGTGGTACCTGCGGTTACTGGGGAGTGTGTGGTGCAGCAGCAGGTGCCGGAATCTTTATGTCTGTTATGACCGGATCCGGTCCCCTCCATAAGGATGCATGGCCCTTTCCTCAGAAGCTTGTCTCTGTTATTTTATCCAAACTGGCTGATGTTGGTGGTCCGCGCTGCTGTAAACGCACCAGCAGAATTGCTATTGAAGAAGCGATCAGGTTTTACAGGCAGTTCAGCTCTGTAAAGATTCCGCTGTCTTCTGTACTATGTAAATATTTTGAAGATAATAAAGAATGTATCAGAGAGGACTGTCCGTATTATCCTGTGAACAAATAACTATTCATAAAATAAAAAACAGAACGAAATCCGACTGATAGTCAATGGGTTTCGTTCTGTTTTCTAATAGTTTCTCTATAAAATAATACGTTTCGCAGGATACAATGCCCTATCGCTCCATTCTGCTTTTCTGCAGTCCAAAGAAATAATATTCTTCTCTGTGCAGACATTTCTGATCAGTTCTTCTCCGTTATCTGATATAAAAAGTGCTGTGATTTCTTTTTTCCCTCCAACACTCCTTACACAGTAATCTACCAGTTTCGGAAACTGAAACAGTAATTCATCCATTTCTCTCATACTTTTGGACTGGTCGATGCGCCTTACAAAATCCAGACGCCTTACCTCACTTCCGCAGATACATTTTCCGGGGATGATACGTGTATGATCGCCGGTCCTGTATCTGATCAGAGGCTGTGCCTCCATCCCAATGGTTGTGATCACCAGTTCTCCCCATTCTCCATCAGGAAGTACGTTTCCCTTTTCATCTATGATCTCTGTGATACAATGATTCTCCCTCATGTGCATGCCCTCATGAGCCTGACAGCAAATCGCACCCCCAAGTCCCATCTCTCTGGAACCATAATGAGGCCAGAGTGGTGTTCCCAAAATTTTTTCTATTGCTTTCATTACTGTTTCCGGACAGGCATCCCCTGATATCAGTGCTCTCTTTATACTGCCTTTTCCACACATTCTGAGCATGGAAAGCAGTGCTGTCGGCATACCTACATAAGTATCCGGCCGCTCCTCTTCCAAAATTGTTTTTAACTCACCATAGGTTTTATTGTTCCCGGTTAAAAGGGGATGTGCTCCTATACGTCTGATTGCGTCTGCGATCAGTTCTCCCAGTCCAGAAGGACCTGAAAACGGCATGGCAACCATAGTCCTGCTTCCCGGATAAATAAACTCACCAAGTCCGGCCATAAAAAGTTCTATGGTATGTTCACAATCTCCTTCTGTATAAAATACACGTTTACCTGCACCTGTTGTTCCGCTTGTCTGTTCTGAAATGATCCTCTGTATTTCTCCCTGAGAGCACAGTAACATCCTGCCCCCTTTCTGAGCAAGGTCGGATTCCGTTGTAAAGGGAAGGGTTTTCAGATCATCAAGGCTTTCCAGCCTTTCCGGCAGATCTCTATAAAATCCCTGCCTTTCTTTTTCTCTTTTCAGAACAGCATTCAGTTTATCCAGCTGTATTTTGTTTATTGTTTCCCTTGTAATATCTGTAATTTTTTCCTGCCTACAGATCATTGCATCTATATTGGATCGTTTCACTTTCTGTATAAATATGTTCCTTTCAGATTAGTCAGATTATATGCACAGAACGGTACCATTCCGTGATCAGAATCCACTTCACAGATATAACAGCGTTTCAGACGGTCAAGATCCAGATTCCAGGCATCCTGAAAGATCATACCTGATACTGCAAAGGTTTCATTATGTATCCGGATCAGAAACTCATCTAGCGCATCTGTCTGTGTCATTTCTCCCTCATCATAGGTTTTTGTACTGTAGCTCCACTGATTTTCCACATACTGCCTGGAATCATCGCTGGTAGTACAACAACATCCTCTGCCTGATTTCTTTTCCAGGAGTTTCAGTTCCCTCTCACCTTTTTTCAGATAACTTGCATGAAAAGAACAATATGGATTCTCTGCTCCACCACCGGCGAAATCCTTGCTTTTCATAAGCCCGTCAGTCTGTTCCTCGATCAGCTTCAACATCTTTGGTATGGTAATCGGAGCTTGTGGACGCTGCTGAGAACATCTGCCAAAATAGCTGATCGGCTGGAAATGTACTCCTCTTACAAATGGCATATGATCCATCGCAAACTTCAGAATATCTCCAACCTGCATGTCATTTACTCCTGGCGCAATGACAGGTACCAGAGCAATTCCCAGTTCCGCTTCCGAACAGTTTAACACAGCCTTTTCTTTCAGTTCTATCATAGAGCGTCCGCGCAATGTCTGATACACATCATCTGTGACACCGTCAAACTGAAGAAATACTGTATTCAGTCCTGCTTTTTTTAGTTTTCTGGCATATCCTGCTTCCTGCGCAAGACGGATTCCATTGGTATTCAATTGAAAAAATGTAAACCCTTTTTCTCTACCCATATGTATGATCTCCGGAAGATCCTCCCGCATGGTTGGTTCTCCACCTGAGAGCTGAATATTGAATGGTCCTCCATGATCCATCAGAAAATCATATTGCTTTTCTATTTCATCAATTGAAAGATCACCGTTTTCCAGACATTCTCCTGCCGAAGCAAAGCAGACCGGGCAGTGCATATTGCAGCGCTTTGTCACTTCCAGTATCATACAACAGCCTTTTCGTTCGTGCTCCTCACAGAGTCCACAATTATCCGGGCAGGATTTCTCTTTGATTTTGGGATTTACCGGAGTCTCCGCAGACAGGTTTTCTCTTCCCCAGGAAAGATACTCTGCTGCCGTTCCTTCCCAGATCAGTGTCTGAAACTTTCCGTGGATATCACATTCTTTCACCAGATAAATGCCATCTTCACCAATACATTTTTTTGCCGTAAGTACTTTCATACATATCGGGCATACACTTTTTGTTTTACCCAGCGTAATCATAGTTCCAATATTCCCCGTTCTGTCAGTATTTCTATCACTTTCGTATAAGTATCTGCAATCAGCGCAGGACATTGCTCCATAATCACTCCCCAATCCAAATTAGAAGTGATATCCTTACAATAAAAAGCACCAAATTCTTCTTCGGTCTTCTTATGGAACCACTGATATAATTCCTGCACAGCCGGTTTCATCTGTATATCTTCTTTCTCCTGCGGAGCCAGATTGCCAAGGAACAAACCTATCGCACAGGCTCCTCCTGTCAGACAGCCACATGTATCTCCACAGTAACCGATGCCGCCGCCAAGACCGCCCAAAGCCTTTACAAGCTGTGGATTTTCCTCACCTATGGCTTCCAGTGTCATAATCATAACCATTTGTGAGCAATGATAACCCATACTGCTAAGTTCTATGATTCTTTCATAAAGATCCATGTGCTACTCCTTTCTGCCAACCAACATGGTATAGCGCAGCTTCTTTCCTTTATATTCTTTCTGCAGAATCTTATACTCTTCGCAGCAGAACGAATCATTCCAGATTGCTTCCAGATAATATTCCCGCCAAAGTAACGTCTGATCCTCCTGCCGGAGAATGGTAAATCCTGTCTGTTCTGCCATTTCTGAAAGATTTCCAGTATCCAGATCTGACAATAATAGAAAACCTCCCTTTTTCAAAACACGCCAACATTCAGATAGTGCATTTTTCTGATCTCTGCTGACAAAAAATGCACACTGGCTGATGCAAAGATCTATACTGTCTGATGGATACTGCAAATGCAGAAAATCTCCTGTTTCCACATCACTGCCCCGTGGGAAAAGATCCACACCATGTGCATCCATCCCAAGTGATTTCAGGATTCGTATCGTGTCTCCTTCTCCAGCTCCAAGATCCAGTGCTTTCATTTCTTTTTTCCATTCTATGTTCTCCAGAAGATGAAGCGTCTGCGCTTCCCCTCCCGGATGCCTGTTCATCTATTTATCCTCCAGTGCACGCTCCACCGCAAGAACTTTTCCAAGTGCGAGTTCTTCCGGAACATACACAAATCCACACTTTGGACAGACAGGCATTTCCACAGGAAACCCATTTTCCAGATACATAAATTTTGCTTTTCCTTTTACAAGAGGAACCTTACATTTCATGCAGGTCAGCTTTCCTTCCGGATCAATCGTATAATATGTTCTTTCTACTGCCATTACTGTCCCACCCTTTTCATAATATTCATTCTATGACTGTATGCTCTGCGTACCAGATACCCTTCTTCTGTTTCCACAAATCTCACCCAGAATGTAACATTTCCAAGTCTGCTCCTTGTCACCAGTTCTTTTGTCTCTTCATCAAAGATCGCTTCCTGATTTTCTCTGTAATCTGATAATACACGCTCCACATCGCTTTTCAGAATCATACGTTCATCCATCATACTGATGGCATCTTCTGTATATGCAACGGTATAATCTTTTTTCTCCATCATCAGTTCCTCATTCCATATATTTTTTAAAAGCTTCTCTTTTAGCTCAAGCCGGTTGTAGCGTTTCTCACTGATATCCGGCATATTGGCGGCATTTATACCATACAGAAGTTCCAGGATATGTCTGGATTCCCTGCCTTCCCTGACAAATCGGTCCCTGCATGCCATGCAGTACGTTATATATGGGGAATCGGATCGTTCCAGACACTTTTCTGTCATTTTATCTGCCATCTCTTTATTAGCGTAGGCAGTCAGTCCGCCGTATCCGCAGCAGGGAGACAGATCTCTGGAATATTCTGTATTTACAACAGTGCACCCCATATCTGCAAGAAGCTCTCTTATTGTATCCTGTGTCTGTGTATCTCCCCTGGCACCGCAGGCATCATGTATTGCAACAGGTATCTCCAGTCCTTTTGCCTGTCCGGGAAGTCCGATTTCCTTTAAGATCTCCCAGATTCCTGTGACTTTGGCGCCAAGACTCTCTTTTAACTGTTTCATACAGCTTGGACAGCCTGCTATAATCATAGGATCTCCCAGTTTTGCAAGCTCCTGCTTCAGCTGTTCATTTACCTTTTCTGTCATTTCATAGCGTCCTGCCCATTCACTGATAGCACCACAGCATCCCAGCATCAGAGCAACACCGCCCTCTGTCCTCCTGCACAGATCCTCATATGCCTCTGTGACAACATCCGGCGCTATAGCTCCTGCCTGACATCCTGGGAAAAATACATATCTGCAGGTTTCATATCCCGGCTGAGGTCTGCATAAGAAAGCCTCCGAATTGGAGAACAGCATATCCATCAGTGCAAATTCATGAGGTGCCAGAGGCATTTTGTCTGTAGATACCATGTTTTCTCTTGCAGATTTGCAGACCTGGCTCATATCAAACCCATTTGGACAGGTTACAGTACACTGTCCGCAGAGTGAACAGGAATTCATCGGTTTATTCATCTGGTGATCTCCCATAATGATCTGGGTATTATTATAAATCTCACGTGCAAGAAGACCCGGATGCTTTTTATATTCCCTTAAATAGACACAGCTTTTCATACACTCATCACAGTGACACTGAATGCATCGCTTTGCTTCCTCAACAGCTTCTTCTTTTGAATATCCATCTGTGCTGCAGGGAATCTTTTTGGAGCCTTTCATCCCGTCCATATTTGTATAGAGCCTGGTGGTAACTGCTCCTTCACTGCCTCTGTTGCTGTGGGGCGATAAATTCTGTACCAGAAGATCTACTGTCAGAGCTGCCCGCTTTGCGGCAAAAGCCGCATCCATCACAGACCGGACCGGACCGCTGACAATTCCCGCCTGTTCTCTCAGCATGATCTCTGCGTCTGCTGTTTCCTCTGGAGCCAGCTTTTTGGCCACCTCCTCTGAAGCACAGACCACATCTGCCTCCTTCATTTTCGCTCTGATAAACGGAAGGTCAAGACTGCATCCGAATTCAAAGGAAAGGTCCATGGAACTGAGACGTTTTACCTCATTTTTGCGATCTGATTCCAAAAGCTCCGGAGCTGCTGCTGCAATATAGGCTTCATAATCTTTCTCCTGACAGTAAATGGTTGCAGGATACATCTTCTTTTCCAGTTCCCCTGCAAGAAACAGCGGGAACAATCCTGAGCCAAAGATCACAGCCTTTTTTTTCTTTCTGATACGAAATACACTGCTCCGTTTTCCAGGTTCCCCATATCGTACAATGGCACGCTCTACTTCACGTATGGATATGCCATCACCCAGCTCACAGAGTCTGCATTTTTCCTCACATGGTGCAGTACATCCGTTACAGAGGATCATGGGAAATGGTGTGATCTTTTCATAGATAGCCAGAGCTTTCTTAAAGTTTCCTTTTGCAGCATAAAACAGCATTTCTTTTGTATCTGCTTTGAAAGGACAGGCTGCAACACAGTAGGCCGGCTGTTCATGGACGCAGAGACTGATCATATGATCCATCTCTTCTTTTGACATTCGATTTACATGATAAACGTGAGTAGAACCCCTCTCCTGTATGTATGTCATAACCTGATACTCCTTTCGTCTGTAAAGGGGAGGCAGTTTCCCGTCTCCCCTGATTATATCACAGTTGGCAGCTTTTACTCCAACCACATTATGAATTAAGCTTATTTCTCAAGTTCTTTTAATGCTGCAAGAACCCTTTCCGGACGGGCAGGGATACGTGTAATACGTGCACCTGTCGCATTAAAGATTGCATTCAGGATTGCAGGATGTGGAGCATCCAGTGGAGCCTCACCACAACCAGCCGCACCGTAAGGACCACTTGGACGATATGTTTCATTGAAGTGAAGTTCAATATCATCCGGAGCATCCTTTGGATATGGAATACCACAATTCTTCAAAGTGGTGTCATGGTTCAAATCTTCAAAATCTTCCGAAAGAGCAAGACCGATACCCTGTACAAGACCACCATAGAAATTACCTTCTACAAGAAGTCTGTTCATGATCGTACCTACGTCAGCTACGCAAGTAAATTTCTCAACGGTAACTTTACCTGTTTCTGTATTAACAGCAACTTCCGGCAGGAAGATAGTATACATATAAGTTGCAAATGGATCGCCCTGTGCGGTATCCTGATTGATCGGATGATCTGCACAGAATGTAGTTACCCAGTTACCTTCATATTTTGTTGCAAGCCCTTCTGCTACCATCTCATCATAAGTACGGAATGTTCCGTCTTCTTTCTTCATTGCTGCTACAAGATTTTCTGCAGCCAGACGACATGCATTACCTGACATAACCTGTGAGCGTGATCCTCCTGCAGGTCCTGCATTCGGACATGTCTTCGTATCATTCATAACCAGTTTAATCTGTTCCGGTCTGATTCCTGCCTGACGCAGTGTTTCATGAGATGATACAAGAACACCCATATCAGCCCCCTGTCCATGATCTTCCCATGCAGCATACATCGTAACGGTTCCATCCGGATTTAATTCTGCAAATGCATTTGATGTATCAACACCATCAAGACCACAACCGTATACTCCAAGAGATACACCGATACCATATTTCATCTTTCCGTCAGAAGCTGCATTCTTTTCGGCAACACGTTTTTTCGCCGCTTCATACAATGGACGTGCTTTCTTAAACAAATCTTCCTCACAATATACCTCCGGTGGATAACCTGTCGGGATGGTAGTGCCCTCTGATTCTTTATAGCAGTTCATTTCACGGATATCAAACGGATCGATTCCCATCTTAGCTGCCAGCACGTCAATTGCAATCTCAGATCCCATATAAGACTGTGGTGAACCATAAGCACGGAATGCGGAGCCCCATGCATGGTTTGTAAATACGGTTGTTGATTTATTACGAATAGAATTAATTCCATAACCTGCGCCTGTAAACTGAGAAAGTCTCATGGTAAGCAGATCGCCAAATTCTGAATATGGACCGTGATCTACATAGTTGTTACCCCAAAGTGCTAAGAGTTTACCATTTTCATCTGCTGCAAGCTTAATATTCATAAATGCAGGAGATCTCTTTCCTGTATAAGTAATGTTCTGGAACTGATTAAATACCAGCGATACCGGACGTTCCAGAATCTTAACAGCTGCACCAATCAGAGCCTCATTTGTCGGTGAGAACTTGTAACCAAATGTTCCGCCTGCATGGTTCTGAACAAGTCTTAAGTTTTCCATTGGTACACCGATACCATCTGCGATCATAGGCATATGAAGATGTATACCGATAGATTTGGAATGCACTGTTATCATACCGTCTTCATCAATATATCCATAACCACAGTCCGGCTCAAGGTGAAGATGAGGCTGGCGTGAACAGTAGGACTCGATCTCAACCTGCTGTGAATCCGGAATGCTGTCCCAGTCAAAGTCCGGTCCCTTGATACAGTTTGTCTCAAAAAATGCGTTTGGAGTACCAGGATGGATCTCTGCTGCATCCGGTGCGATTGCATCCATTGCGTTCATATATGCAGGAAGTTCTTCGATCTCCACCTTAACTGCATCTGCTGCTGCACGTGCATGCTCTTCTGTGTCGGCAGCTACGATCGCAATCGCATCACCAAACTGAAAGATCTTTTCGTCGCAGAGTACAGGACGCTCAAATCCGTCTGTCTTATTGTGTTTCGGAAGCATTACAAGACCATTGATCTTGTTGGTTCCGCCTGCTGCCTTAATGTCCTTCGCTGTAATAACACGAACAACTCCCGGCATACTCTCTGCTTCTGTTGTATCGATACTGAGAATATTTGCGTGAGAAACCTTGGCCTGTGTAAGTGCAAGACGAAGAGTTCCCTCCGGCATCTTTAATGCATCATCTGCACCGAAATCCCAGGTACCTGTTACCTTCTGTGCTGCTGATGGACGGATATAGTTTGTACCGACGATAGAATCACCTGTCTGCTTGAATACGAGGTCTTCTTTAGTCATCTCGCCACGCATAACTGCTGCTGCCGCCATGGTCGCATCGATAAGCGGCTTGTAACCTGTACAACGACAGAGATTACGCTGCTTGTTAAACCAGTCCCTCACTTCTTCACGGGTAGGGCTCGGATTATTATCGAGAAGAACCTTTGCTGAAATAATAAAACCTGGTGAACAGAAACCACACTGTGCACATCCATATGCCATCCATGCAACCTGGATCGGATGCATATCAGAAAGTGTTCCCACACCTTCAATGGTTGTGATCTCTGCATGATCGGGAACACGGCTCATCTTGTAGATACAGGATCTTGTAACTTTTCCGTTCATAATAACATTACATGCTCCGCAATGACCTTCTCCACAACCGATCTTACATCCTGTAAGAAGAAGGTGATTACGGAGCACCTGCGCCAGTGTCTCATCCTTATCAAGAATAAGTATTCTCTCAACACCATTAATCTTCAATGTCTTTTTAATCATGTCCCATTCCTCCTTTTAAAAAAATTCATTTCAATCTTACTGATCTTCAGGCTTATGTGTTCCGCACGAATCATGGTCAGCTCCCCTGCCTGTCAGATCTTTCAGTCTCTCTATTCCTCTGGCGGAATAGAAAACAATGGAAGAGCTGCTCCCGTCCAGATTCTCACCGCTGAGTTTTAAAACATTCGCATTCTCATAATAATCAATCGGAAGTGTCCGACTGTATTGCTCTCCTGTGCGCTCATCTTTTACCTGTATCGTAACTTCTTTTGCGGTAATTTCAAAAATCTTATCCATGGAAACGTTCTCCTGTTTACATTATTTTGTACAATTTCATGTTATCATAATTTTGTACAGTTTTACAAATTGTAAATAATTATTAGTTGGCTATTTTCGCCATTTTTTATATTGTTTTTATTACTTTCTTCCAGCTTCTTTAATTCCTTCATCGCCTTAAGTCCAGCTGGAGTTGCCGCCCAGCCAAGACCAAGGATATTCGCCGCCATGTTTGCTGCAATATATTCATTTGCTTTATGCTGAGAGGGAATATCTGGAAAAAGCCAGTGAATAAACGGATACATTGCCTTTGAAACTCTCTTCATAAGCCCGCTTTTTACTGCAATTTCCATCATTCCGTTCCAGACACCGATCACTCCCAGCATAAAAATACATAAATTCACCGCCTCTGTTGAAGATGAAATAAAACTTTCTGTTATCTGCCCCATTGTGCCATGAAATGCCGCAAAGAAGATTCCTCCGGCAATCATAATCACCCACAATATATTCAGCATAAACCACTCAAACTCTCTCAACCTTTTTCTTCATTATATTGTTCCTGGCTTGTACGGTATGCTTCCATATCAAAGTAACCAAACTGATTCTTAACGGTATGTTTAATCTGATACATCGCAAAATCCGCATACTGCATAAATATCTTGCTGTCTGTCGTATCCTGTATGAATGTCCATTATCTATCTTTTATACACTCTAGGAACTCTCTTTCCTACATCACAAACAAATTCATAGTTAAAGCTTCCGGCAAGGTTCGCCATATCTTCAACACTGATATAATTATCCCCGTCTTTACCAATCAAGGTAACAGTATCTTCACATCTGGAATATCTGTAATGTCTACCATCATCTGATCCATGCACACTCTTCCGACAATCGGTGCTTTCTGTCCGTGAATCAATACCCAGCCTTTGTTAGAAAGACTTCTTGCATATCCATCCGCATATCCAACAGATACTGTAGCAAGACGGCATGGATGTTCAACAATATAAGTCGCTCCATAACTTACACCTCGTTCCATCTCTGGCTCCATAATATTTACTACATGAGAATACCAGCTCATGGCCGGTGTCAGATCTAAATTAGAGAAATCCACTTCATCAGAAGG
>OMAG01000797.1_pt1 | contig 11608 bp, 6 predicted proteins | sample 1673781 | NCBI WGS metagenome assembly OMAG01 (sample SAMEA103958127, study PRJEB25191) | human gut metagenome | biome: human-associated habitat [ENVO:00009003]; feature: intestine environment [ENVO:2100002]; material: feces | place: Germany | collected 2013/2015 | reverse complement strand
GCTTCTGCAGGATCATGGCGCTGATCTCCTGGGGGGTGTAGCTCTTGCCGTCGATGGTCACGCGGTGATCGGTGCCCATCTCACGCTTGATGGAGGAGATGGTGCGGTCGGGGTTGGTGATGGCCTGGCGCTTTGCCACCTGGCCCACCATACGCTCGCCGGTCTTGCTGAATGCCACCACAGACGGGGTGGTGCGGTTGCCCTCTGCGTTGGGGATGACAACGGCTTCGCCGCCCTCCATGACAGCCACGCAGCTATTTGTTGTACCTAAGTCGATACCGATAACCTTAGACATAATGAATTCCTCCAAATTTATCTGAATTTTTATTGATAACTATTTGCATGCTCCGGCTTTCACCGGTGCTCAGATCACATGCGGTCCAGCCGCGGCATGATGATCGCCGCGATCAGATACAGAATCAGTCCGCTGCCGCCCAGCAGAGTGAACAGCGCCCAGCCCAGCCGGACCCAGGTGGGGTCCCAGCCGAAATACTCGGCGACACCGGCGCACACACCGGCGATCATCCCGTTCTGGGGATCACGGTACAGCTTCTTATCCATATAAATCTCCTTTTAGTTGGCCACCTGCACAATGGCGTGTCGCAGAACCTTGCCGTTCAGTTCAAAGCCCGCCTGGAACACCTGAGCCACTACGTTTTCTCCAAGGCTCTCATCCTCAATGTGCATGACGGCGTTGTGCAGCTGCGGATCGAAATGATCGCCCGCCGCGCCGAAGCTTTCGACGCCCAGCTTTTCCATCACGGAGACGAGCTGGTTCATCGTCATCTCGACGCCCTTTTTAAACGCGGCATCCTGCGTCTCCTGCGCCAGCGCCCGCTCGAGATTGTCGTACACGGGAAGGAACTTCTCGACCGTCTCCGAACGGATGTCGGTATAGAGGCTTTCCTTTTCCTTCTGGCTGCGCTTGCGGTAGTTGTCGTATTCGGCGGCCAGCCGCAGATAGCTGTCATGCTCCTGTGCCAACGCCTGCTGCGCCTTTTCAAACTCGCTTGCCTCCTGCTGCTTGGCTTCCTCGGGCTTTTTTTCCTCGGACTGCTTCGCGGCTTCGGCTTCGGTCTGCTGCGCAGCTTCTTCTGTCTGCTCGGCTGCGGAGGCGGCCTGTGCCTTTTCCTCCGAAGCCGGATTGCTGTTTGTTTTCTTACTCATATCTATGCCTCCGGGTCATTGTGCTTATTTTCCGGCCCTTCGATCGCCGGGGTCTGGTTTTTCTGGAACATCCGACTCAGGTTCTCGGCGAAGTAGCTCAGCCGGGCGGTGATCTGCGCGTAATCCATTCTGGTCGGGCCGACCACGCCGATCAGGCCCTGCATCCCGTCGCCGATATCGAACTTCGTCATGACGACGCTGGTGTCGCGCAGCTCCTTCGACACGTTTTCCGGGCCGACCAGGATCTGCGTCCGGCTGTCCGGGGAAAGTGCGGCGGGAAGATTGGAGACCACATCCTCGTCAAGTGCGGAGAGCATTTTCTGCGCCTTGTCGATGTCGTGGTACTCCGGCTGGCCGAGAAGCTTGGCCTGCCCGGTCATGTAGACCTCGCTGTGCTCCTGGTGCAGAAGCGACGTGACGAAATCCATGATGACGGGCACGAGGCTGGCCGCATTTCCGGCGCTTCTGGTCACGCGGGACAGAAGCTCGGGGCTGAGCTGTTCGGCGGTCAGCTCCGTGACGCTTGCGTTCAGCACTGCGCCGAGAAGCTTCAGATCCGCCTCCGTCAGCTCGACCGGGAGCCGGATGAGCTTATTCTTGACGGAGCTGTCGCTCAGCATCACGACGAGAATAAAGCTGCCGCTGTCCGCCAGGATCAGGTCGAACCGCTTGACCGTCAGCCCGGCGGCACGCGCCGCCATGGCGTAGGCGGGCAGATTCGTCATCTGCGAGACAAGCTTGCCGACCTGCGAGACGACCTTGTCGACCTCCTGCATTTTCAGCTCCATCGCCTGATTGATCGACTTCGTTTCATCGGTCGACAGGCGGTAGTCCTGCATCAGCTCGTCGACGTACAGCCGGTACCCGGCAGGCGACGGGATGCGTCCGGCGGAGGTGTGCGGCTGCTCCAGATATCCGAGCGTCGTCAGCTCCGCCATCTCGTTGCGGATGGTCGCGGAGGAAAAATCCATGTCCGGCATCTGCGCAATGGTCTTGGACGCCACCGGCTCCGCCGTGCGGATGTAAAGATCCACGATCGCACGCAGGATCTTCTTTTTCCGGTCTGAAAGCTCCATGGTTCGTTCCTCCTTTCGCCTTAGCACTCTTTATCCCTGAGTGCTAAACGCAGTGTACCACCGCCTGCCAGCGTTGTCAATACCTACAGACTTAAATTATTTGTGAACAATTCATATCTTATGTATGAATGCCCCGGCGGGGCGGTTTTATCAGCCGCAGCGCCCGGATCCGCAGCATCAGCCGGTTTCCCGGACAGCGTTCCTGCCCGTCCGGCGGGGACTGCCGGGCGGGCTTTGTCTGCCGGTCAGGGATTATATAGACAAAATCCACAAAAAATCCCCGGTAAAATTTACGTAAAACCGGTAAAATCTCCGTAAAGGCACTGGATTTTAACGGGTGGAACTGCTATACTATGAAATACAGAACTCTGCGACTGCGGCTCCCGTGACCGGCAGCCGTTTTCGTTTCTGTATCAATCCGCAGAAGGAGGGTTCAAAAAGGTGCTTTGCGCAGGACGAGCCTGCGCACAACATGAACATTCAGAATTTGAACAGAAATCAGGAGGAAATGCAAGCATGAAAAAACGCACAACGCGGTGTCTCGCGCTGCTGCTGGCCGTCGTCATGGTCCTTTCGGTCATGCCGGTCGCCATGGCGGAGGAGACAACGCAGACGCAGACTTACACCAAGGTCACAAAAGCGCCTGCAGACTGGTCTGGTACATACCTGATCGTGTCCGAGGGTGACAAACTGATTATGGACGGTTCCCTTGACAAGCTTGACGTTGAAGGGAACAAGGTCGATGTTACGATCACCGACAGCAAAATCACCGGTGATTATGCGAAATATGCGTTTACCGTTGAGCCGATGACTGGCGGCTACGCCATCAAGTCTGCAAGCGGAAAGTATATTTCGGGTAAGTCCGGAAGCAACAAGCTGAACAGTGGTTCCACACAGTCCCTCAATACGATTGAACTTACCAGCGGTAAGGTGATCGTTACCAGCGACGGAACAACACTGCAATACAACAATGCAGCAAAGAACGGCACCAGATTCCGTTACTACAAGTCGCAGAATCAGCAGCCGATCTCGCTGTACAAGATTGAAACCGCAGCCAAGCAGCAGGTCGAAACCCCGACTGCGAACGTAGCGGACGGCGCTGAGATCGAGGTTGGCACGGAGATCAAGTTCGAGTGCAAGACCGAGGGCGCGACGATCTACTACAAGACCGCAGGCACGGAGTATCAGGCATACACCGGCCCGATCTCGGCTTCGCATAACGAGACGTATACCGTCAAGGCCACGAAGGACGGCATGGAGGACAGCAAGGAGCTGGTCGTCTCTGTCGATGTCTTTGAGTGGGTCAACAAATACGTCAAGGCCGATACGATTGCGACCGGCGATCAGGTCGTGATCTACAATGCTGGCAACGGCTATGCTGTCGCTGGCGAAATGCTGGGCAGCTACTATCTCAAACCCGCCGCGGCGACGGTTGCTGAGAATGCCCTGACGGCGGACAGCTTTGATAAGCTGGTCTGGACGGTCACGAAGAACGAGGACGGTACATACTCTTTCAAGCAGGGCACAGATACCACCCTCACGATGGGCACGAACAACGGCAAGTTCAACCTGAACCTGACCGGGAGTGACACGGCGAAGTGGGACGTGGAAGTCTGCAATGCAGAAAATGCATCCTACTATATGTCCGGCAATGGCTTGACCGGCCAGTATGGCAAGGTCTACATGGAGTACTATGCCAAGTACACCGAGTTCAGTGCCTACTGCACCAGCACGGATCGTCTGACGGAGAAGGACTTCGGCATGACGTTCTACAAGCTGACGCGGGAAAAGAACTTCATCGGCGGCCTTGTGCCTCCTCCCACCCCGACCCAGAAGGTCGCGACCCCGACGGCTTCCCCCGCTACGGGTGAAGTAGAAAAGGGCACGAATGTCACGTTCTCCTGCGCGACGGAGGGTGCGACGATCCTCATTGCCACGGACGGCACGACCTTTAACGAGGGTACCGAGGCGACGGTGAATGAAGACGTCACCTTCACAGTCAAGGCCACGAAGGCCGGCATGGACGACAGCGACGAAGCGACGTTCACCTATACGGTCAGGAAAGAAGATGGAGAGGACAAACTTGGAAAGCTAACTTCTGCTGACCAGTTGACAGACGGCTCTTATGTCATGATTGTTTCCACCGGCTACGCACCGCTGGAACTCAGCGGGAAGTGGCTGACGGTTGTACAGCCGACTGTAGCGGAGGACAAGGTGACGAAGACGGAAGGCGCGGTTTGGACGCTGAAGGTAAGCGGACAGTCTGTTACGCTGACTGATAAAAACGGCATGGCCATTGCACCTTCCGGTGGAAACAGCAATGGCATTCAGTCTGGTAATTATAGCTGGGCGTGGTCGTTCAGCGCAGAAAATCAGACCTTCAAATTTATGGGTGCCGGTGATGATACTGTTACGCTGGCCAGCAATACCAGCACGGATTCTACATACGGTGGGTTTAACAAGTTTAAAGCCTATAAGAACAACACGGTTGCAAGTCAGCAGTATCCGTGCGAGTTCACGCTCTACCGGGTCGACCCTGCATCTGCTGACCAGCCCTCCGGCGATCTGCCCAAGCCCGGCGACAAGTTCGTGATCTACAACCAGAACGCACAGGCGGTTCTGGCGGAGCAGAACGATAACACGGATAGCCCGGCAATCAACAAGGCTGCGGCTACAATCACCGAGGACGGCAAGGCGGCCATCCCGGCAAACGGCGCAGTCGTGTTCACCGTCGAGCAGAACGGCGAATACCTCCGCTTCAAGAGCGAAGCCTATGGCTATCTCTGTTCCAACGGCACCGGCAACAACGCGTTCTACAGCAAGGACTTCTCCGAAGAGGGCGTTTCGACCGAAGACGCGGACTGGCTCGTCCGTATCTGCTCCGGCGGCGTGGGCGGCTATGAGCTGGAGAGCCGCACGGCGAAGTTCAGCGGCCACAGCCAGTGGCTGGAGTATTTCTCCGACTCGTTCAAGGTCTACAGCATGTACAGCAAGACCGGCGATCTTGACTATACAATCTACTCCTTCTTCTTCTATCCCGTGGCGGACGGCGTGAATGTGGACGGCGGCCTCGTCGTGCAGCCCACCATCACCTTCCCCGAAACCATGCTCCCGGCCTATGTCGGCAACGATTACGAATTTGAACTCGAGATCGACACAATCTATGAAATCGACAATCCGTGGATCGAGTACAGTGTCAAGAAGGCCGACGGAACGTACATCCCCGGCATCAGCCAGCTTCAGGGCAACACGGACGTGGAGGTTCTGGACGGCTTCACCACCGGCAAGGGCCGCGTCCATATCACGGTCTTTGATTCGGATATCGCGAAAGCAGCTGAGGCCGGCAGCACGATGACCCTGACCTTTGCGTTCAAGGATATCAAGGGCAACGAGGCCAGAGCGTCCTACACCGTCGACATCCTCGACGAGGCTGTGATCTCCAACGTGAAGCCTGCGCAGGGTGCGCAGACCGGAGCCGAAAAGCGGCCGGAGATCTCCGCGGAGATCTCGAACGCTGGCGAGAACGCCAGCGTAACGATGACTGTCAACGGCGCGGAGGTCAATGCGGCCTACGCGAACGGCAAGGTCACCTACACCCCGGCTGCCGCTATGGCGGACGGCAAGGTCACGGTAACTGTGACGGTCAAGCGTGCGGATGAAAAGGAAACCAGCAAGACCTGGTCCTTCACCATCGGCGAGGCGACCTTCCAGCGCTACTTCGGCCAGCTGCACTCCCACACGCAGTATTCCGACGGCGCTGGCTCGCTGGAAAGCGCACTGGCGTATATCAAGGCGCTGCCTGACAATGCGAACGTCGACTTCGTCGCATTCACTGACCATTCCAACTACTTTGACAAGTCTGGCGCAGCCAACCCCGAGGGCGCGCTCTACGACATGACCAAAGCAACGGAATACAGCCAGCAGACCTGGAAGTCCTATAAGGACGCGGTCGCTGCATTCAATACGGAAAATGCAGGCAGCATGGTTGCCATTGCGGGCTTTGAAATGACGTGGTCCGGCGGTCCCGGCCATATCAACACCTTCAATACCCCCGGCATCGTCTCCCGCAACAACACGACGCTCAACAACAAGACCAAGGATGCAGGCCTGCAGGCCTACTACAAGCTCCTGTCTCAGACAGAGGGTGTCGATTCCATCAGCCAGTTCAACCATCCGGGCACGACGTTCGGCAACTTCATTGACTTCGGTTACTGGGATGCTGTTGTTGACACCCGTATGTACATGGTCGAAGTCGGCAACGGCGAAGGCCAGATCGGCGCAGGCGGCTATTATCCCAGCTACGAGCAGTACATCATGGCGCTCGACAAGGGCTGGCACGTCGCCCCGACCAACAACCAGGATAACCACAAGGGCCGCTGGGGCAACGCCAACGACGCCCGCGACGTCATCCTGACCGACGACTTTACCGAAGACGGCATCTATGCAGCGCTCAGAGCGCGCCGTATGTACGCCACCGAGGACAAGAACCTCGATCTGGACTACACGGTCAACGGCAGCATGATGGGCTCCATCATCGACGTTCCTGAGAAGCTGAACTTCGAGATCTCCTTCAACGATCCCGACCGCACCGATTCCATCGCCAAGGTCGAACTGGTCGTCAACTCCGGCAAGGTCGCCTATACCTGGGACAGTGCCGCAGATCTCGCCAAGGGCTCCGTCAGCGTGGAGCTGGCGCCTGAGTACACTTATTACTTTGTCCGCGTCACCGAGGGCGACGGCGATCTGGCCGTGACCGCTCCCGTCTGGGTCGGCGAATCGCTCAAGCTTGGCATTTCCAAGGCTGAATGCGGCACGTCTACCCCTGTCACCGACGAAGAACTGACCATCACCACCACGTTCTTCAACAGTGAGGCAAAGCCCGCTACCATCAAGTCCATCACCTATGCCATCGGCGGCGAAACCATCGGCACCGTGACGGATCCCATCACGCTGGCTGCAAGCAGCACGCAGGATGTGGAATTCAAGTATACCCCGACCAAGGCCCGCATCATGACTGTTAAGATCACGGCTGTGATCGAGCAGGACGGCAAGGAGTACACGTTCACCAAGGACGTCACGCTCGATGTGCTTGACGCAAGCAAGCTTGTCTACATCGGCATTGACGCCTCGCACTACAACGAATACGTTGCAGGCAACTATAAGGACTCCATGGGCAACTTCGGCGAACTGGCTGCGGCCTATTCCGTGCGTACAGTCACGCTGAAGACCAGCGAGGAGCTCATCGCGGCCTGCGGCAATCCCAAGTACAAGGCCATCATCCTGACGGCTCCGTCCCGCCGTCTGGAAGCGGCCCAGAAGGATCCGAAGACCTATTCCACAGAAGAACTGAACGCCATCAAGACGTTCAACGACAACGGCGGCATGGTGATCCTCGCCGGTTGGTCTGACAACTACGAGAATTACCCCATCATCCAGAACAACCCGGACATCAAGCATATGGCCGCGACGCAAAACGAGGTTCTGGCCAAACTCGGCTCCAGCCTCCGTATCTCTGACGACGCAACGTATGACGATGAACGCTCCGCAGCCGACGGCGTCGACAAGTGGAGACTCTACTTCTCGTCCTACAACATGGAGAACCCGCTTCTGAAGGGCGTGGAATTCGATGCAGAGCATCCGTATGACAAACTCTACACCGAACGCTTCAGCCACTACGGCGGCGCGTCCATCTACGCAGTTGACGCAAGCGGCAATGCAACCTCCACGCTGCCCGCAACGGTCAGCCCGGCAGTCTACGGCCATGCAACGACCTACTCTGTGGACGTTGACAAGGACGGCCTCGGCGGCGCAGGTATCCCGAAGTACACCTTCGCGAAAAACGATGACCGCCTGATGGTCATGGCGTCTGAGCAGCTCGAGGGCAAGGGCCTCATCATCGTCTCCGGCGCAGCCTTCATGTCGAACTTCGAGGTGCAGTACCAGGTCTCCGACAGCGGCGCGGAGAAGAACTACTCCAACTACAAGATCTGCCAGAATCTCGTCTCCATGCTCAACCAGACCGAGATCACCAAGATCGCGGATGTGCAGGCAGAGACAGAGGAGGGCGTCAAGTTCACCGTGGAGGGCATCGTGACCTCCAACGCCTCCGGCTATGACAAGGATACCGCGTTCTTCGACTGCATCTATGTGCAGGACAACACCGCCGGTATCAACGCCTTCCCGGTTGCAGGCAACTTTAAGATCGGCGATAAGGTTCGTGTCACCGGTACGACGTCCTCCTATCAGGGCGAGCGTCAGCTGGCTGTGACGAAGATCGAAAAGATCGCCGACGCGGAGTCTCCGGCTCCCGTGGAAGTCACTGCCGCGCAGATCAACGACGGCTCCGTCCTCGGCAGCCTCGTCAAGATCAAGGGCACGATCACCAGAGTGGAAGAGGCTGAAGGCAAGATCCAGACCATCATGGTCAGGGATGCAGCAGGCAACGAAGCACGCGTCTTCATCGACGGCTACATCACGAAGGACAAGGAAGTCCAGAACGCCATCGTCGGCAATCTGGTCGAGGCGGTTGGCCTTGCCTCCTATGACAACACCTTCGTCCTCTCGGACGGCACGCCGGTCTACCCGCGTATCCGTATCCGCGACCGCGCGGACGTCGTCTGCACCGCAGGCGAGACGCCGGTCGAGACGTGGAGCATCACCTACGTCACCGATGGCGGCACGATCAACGGTGAATACCCGACGACCTACACCAAGGGCACTGTGACCGTTCTCCCGACCAATGTGACCAAGCCCGGCTATACCTTCCTCGGCTGGTTCACCGCCTACACCGGCGGCGTGCAGGTCAAGCAGATCGAGGCGACGGAGACCGGCGACAAGACCTTCTATGCACGTTGGCAGAAGACTGTCCTGCCGCCTCCGCCCGTCACCCCCGGCACCCCGGTCACCCCGGCCAGGCCCGCTGCCCCGGTAGGGCTCCCGTTTGCCGATGTGTCCGGCAGCGACTGGTTCTATAACGATGTCCGCTACGTCTACGAGAAGGGCATCATGGACGGCACGGGCGCCGATCGCTTCTCTCCCAACGCACCGCTGACCCGCGCCATGATCGTTACCATCCTCTACCGCATGGCGGGCAGTCCCGCCATGTCCGGTGCATCCGACTTCAAGGATGTGGACAGCAACAAGTGGTTCGCCAAGGCAGTCGCATGGGCGGCAGCGAACGGCATCGTCAACGGCTACGGCGACAGCCTCTTTGGCCCGAACGACCCCGTGACCCGTGAGCAGCTTGCGGCGATCCTGTACCGCTACGCAGTCTACGGCGGCATGACGGCTGTGACGCTCGAGGAAAATCTCGGCAGCTTTGCCGACACGGCGCAGCTCTCCGCCTACGCCATTCAGGCGATGAACTGGGCGGTCGGCCAGGGTCTGATCAACGGCTCCGGCAGCAACCTTGTGCCGAAGGCACAGGCGACCCGCGCACAGGTCGCGGCGATCATCCACCGCTATCTCGAGCGCTGAGTTCCCCAACAGTACAAAGCTGCCCCGCCGGGTCTTCCGGCGGGGCAGTCCCCCATCATTCAAAAACTGCGCATCCTGAAGGAGAATCCATGAAAAACTTACAATGCAAGCTGACGCGCAAGCGCTGGCTGGAGATCGGCGTGAGCGTTCTGCTGTTTGTGCTGATCATCGCGTGGGCGCTGGTCCTGGAATACACGGAGCCTGACCGCGAGGCGACTGCCGCTCGCAAGCGGTATTTCGCCGTTGCGCGCGTCACGGACATTCTGGACGACAACGCGGAAACCCAGGACTGGACCGAGGGCCGCCGCATCGGCCAGCAGTATCTCGAGGTCGAGATCCTGAACGGCCCGTGGAAGGGCGAAACGCTTGAGGCGATCAACTATCTGACCATCTATACCAACGTCGACGCGAAGATCGGCACAAAGATCGTCGTCCGCCTCGATCTGGACGACGAGGGCGCGCCGTATATCATATCCATTCCGAATTATAACCGTGCCCCGGTGCTGCTCGGCCTGCTTGCCATATTTGCCGCGCTGCTCCTGCTGATTGGCCGGAAAAAGGGCCTCACGGCCCTGCTGGGGCTTTTGTATACGCTTGCGTGCGTCTGGTTCATTCAGGTGCCCATGATCCTGCGCGGCGCGCAGCCGGTCGTGGTCACGGTCGTGCTCGTCGCGCTGACGACGGCGGCCTCCCTCCTGTTCCTGAACGGCTTCAGCCGCAAGACGCTCTGCGCCACGCTCGGCTGCATCGGCGGCGTGGCGGTGGCCGGCATTTTCGCCGCCCTGTGCGGGTCGATCTCGCCGCTCAACGGCTTCAACCTGCCGGAAGCGGAGGAACTGGTTTTGCGCGCGTCCGACCGTGGACTGAAGATCAGCGGTCTGTTCGTCAGCGGCATTCTCATCGCCTCGCTCGGCGCGGTCATGGACGTGGCCATGTCCATTTCCTCCGCCTGCTGGGAGCTGCGCGAGCTGAACCCCGATCTGCCGCGCAAGGCCCTGTTCCGCTCCGGCATGAACATCGGCCAGGACGCCATGGGCACCATGGCGAACACGCTCATCCTCGCCTTCGCCGGTTCGAGCCTCAATACGCTCCTGCTGTTCCAGATCTTTGATTATCCCATGATCCAGATCTTCAACGCTGACTCCATCGCCATCGAGATCATCCGCGGCGTGGCCGGCACCATCGGCATCATCCTGACCGTCCCCCTCGTCGCCCTCCTGAGCGCCGAGATCATGGGGCCGAAGAAAAAAGCGTAAGCTGCAAAACAGAAGCGGCATTCCCGGGCCGGGAATGCCGCTTTCTGCGTCAAAACGTCGGATCGTTATCGGTGTGCGTCCGCCTGCACGCAATATGCCTCCTGCATCTTTTGCAAGACGGCTTCCTTTTTCGGGATGGACGGGATGGCGCCGGAAGCTTCGGTGGAGAGGCTTGCTGCGGCTGCCGCGTAGCGGGCCATATAGGCAAGATCGTCCCGCGTCAGCGCCTCCGGCGCTTTCCCAAGCTCCAAAAAGCGCGATACGGCGCTGCCGCCAAAGATATCGCCTGCGCCGGTCGTGTCAATGGGATGCACCTTCGGGCAGCCGCAGGAGAAGTCTGCCTGCTTATTTTTCAGCAGACACCCCTTCGGCCCCAGCGTGACCATGACGAGCTTCGCGCCCAGCGCCAGCACGCGCTCCGCGCCCTCCTCCGGGCTGCAGTCCCAGAGGAACTGCGTCTCCTCATCGCTGATCTTGACGATATCCGCCTGCGAAAGGCCCCAGAGGATCTGTTCCCTTGCCTCCTGCTCTGTTTTCCACAGCGGGGCGCGGTAATTGGGGTCGTAGGTGACGAGTTTGCCGTGCGCACGGGCATAGGCCGCGGCCTTCTGCGTGGCCGTGCGGGCAGGCTCG
>OMAG01000778.1_pt1 | contig 11759 bp, 10 predicted proteins | sample 1673781 | NCBI WGS metagenome assembly OMAG01 (sample SAMEA103958127, study PRJEB25191) | human gut metagenome | biome: human-associated habitat [ENVO:00009003]; feature: intestine environment [ENVO:2100002]; material: feces | place: Germany | collected 2013/2015 | reverse complement strand
CTACTTCGCCACCTTTTCATTATATTTAATCGCAAAATAACAACTGAGCATGTAATCAGAAATGAATTTCTTGACAGCCAGATGGATAATGCCATTACGTATTTCAACACTAATTACAACTGCTCTATTAATGTGGAAGAATATGCCTCATCAATTGGTATGAGCATAAGCTGGTTTATTCGAAGCTTTAAAAAATACACAGGTAGTACACCAATACAATTTATCACATCACTCAGGATGACAAATGCTCAGGTGCTGCTTGAAACAACGTCCTACTCTATAAATGAGATTGCAGGCATAGTAGGATACAATAATCCACTATACTTCAGCCGGTTATTTCATAAACAAAAAGGATGTTCTCCTTCTGAATACAGAGCCAGAAATACATGATATAAAAAACAAAAGCAGGGGCAAATGCTCCTGCTTTATCCGGCTTAAGCAAAAACCTAAACCACTTCTACCAAAATCATATTGTTCCATCAGCAATATTATAATGCTAATTTTATCACTGTACTTTTCGTTTTAATTAATGACTAACAGATTGTAAAAGAATAATCCTTATCAGTCTCCGCACTGATACGATAATCCTCTTCCACATCAGTTCCCCAGCTGTCGATACCTCCAACACCTCTTACTGCGCCATATATGCATAAAACAGTTCTTCTTGCCGGTGGCAGTTCTTCATGGTGAAGAGCGTTTTCAATCTCAGATGCGGTATAAGGCAGACAAGAAAATGCAAATTTTTCATCATTCTTTTCAATGCGCAGTGTCTGTGACGAGCTATCTGTCCTGCTGTTATCAAGAGCCGTATGTCTTGTAATTTCAAGCCACTCTGTATCCATTCTCATACCACATTCCTGCGGAACAAGATATTGTGTAAGACTCAGATCACCGATCTCATAGACGCCTTCTTGTGCACCTGCTTTTCTGTCAGGATATGTTTCCCCGGAGAGTCCCTTATATAAATATTTGTCAGCCAATGTTGGCATAATAAATCTCATTCCAAATACAGGAAATTCAGGGAGCCCCTGTACTCCATTATAATGTACATCCACGCGAATCTTTCCGGACGCATCAACGCTATAGCTCACAAGAACAGTTGTCGCCGGAGTTGTTATGGTCTCGTATGTATATTTTACAATAATTTCATCAGCATAAACATCACCGCCATAGCTGTTATTATCAGGTGCATATGGTTTTTGCTCCTTGCCATCCATGATCACCTGTATTCCCTTACAGTCAATAAACATATCTGCCGAAAGCCAGCTTCCGCTTTTAATATGGAACTTGCTTCCCCTGTCATTATCTGTCAACGCTCTCCAGAAAGTAGGCTTTGGGCAACGATACAGCCACTCATATCCATTTTTAACGATAGATTCCAGTCCACCCTGTGCATAAGAGAAAATATAATCAAAGCCTTCACCATGTACACCTAATGTATAGTCACCATAGACCACTCTTAATTTATCTGTATAAGCCATAGTAATACCTCACTTCCTGCATTGCCGGTTTTTCTTTCCTGTCAGCAAATACAATTCCATTTGCTGAGAATTCATAGTCTGCCGGTTTATCATCAAAATCTCCACCATAGCGTAAAACGTCTTTTCCTGTAACGGGATCTTTTACCATAATTGCCTGGTCAATAAAATCCCATATAAATCCGCCATGATACATATCGTATTTGTCAATCAGCTTCATATAAGAGCCAAGTCCACCCATTGAATTTCCCATATCATGCATGAATTCGCATAAAATATACGGTTTTTTCGGACTGTTATTCAAGTATTCCTCTACATCCTCCGGTTTTGCATACATTCTGGTCTCAAAATCAGAAATAGTATCCTCATATGCCCTATTATAATAAGCGCTTTCATAATGAACTAATCTTCCATCCTTCTTTTCGGCAAAATAAACGTTCATTGCCTCAATGTCGTCTCCTGCATAGGATTCATTTCCTAATGACCAGAAAAGGATGGATGTATGGTTTTTAAAAGTCTCGAAATTGTTTTTTGCACGCTCAAGCACTGCATCTCTCCACTGTGGAATAGATCCAGGTACATTGCATGACGGTTCGATTGTCCCAAGTTTTTGGAATGAGCCATGGCTCTCAAGATTTGTTTCTGCCATCACATAAATACCTGCATCGTCGCACATATAGTACCATGGTATCTGGTCAGGATAGTGACAGGTCCGCACAGAATTAATATTGTTTCTTAACATACATGATATATCTGCCTTCATGTCTTCTATACCAATGCATCTTCCTGTTCTTGCATTCCACTCATGACGGTTTACTCCCGTAATAACAAGACGTTTTCCATTCAAATAGACTACTTTATCTATAATCTCTATTCTTCTGAAACCGATATCATAAGGAATTACCTCGGCCAGTGAACCATCCTCTGCTTTAAGCTCAACATAAGCATGGTATAAATATGGATTATGATTATCCCACAGCCTGACACTTTCCAAGTCAACACAAATCGTGCCTTCCAAATGGTTGTTTTCTTTATTTAACTGTAATGACTTCTCAACTAATATATTTTCTTCTCTGTCCTTTAAAATAAAGCCAGCAGTTACATTCTGACTGTCAGTAGCAGATACCTTCATGCTGACAGACACTCTTCCGCTTTCATTATCTTGATTTAACACAGGTTTGAACCATACATCCTCCAGATGAACATCCGGAATTGCCTTCAAAGTAACATTTCTGAAAATTCCAAAAAATCTGAAAAAGTCCTGATCCTCTAAAAATGCCGCCGTGCTCATCTTATGTACCTGCACTGCCAGAACATTTCCCTTTTCCTTAATATATGGTGTCAGTTCAAACTCAGAAGGTGTGAAGCTGTCCTCTGCATAACCTATAAACTGACCATTAAGCCACAGATACATAGCTTCTTCTACACCTTCGAAGCAGATATGTATTCTTTTTCCACACATTTTCTTATCCAAATCAAAGTATTTGATATAAGAGCCTACCGGATTGTACTGTGCTTCTGAGAACATTCCCTCTTCTGCTCCGGTTGTCTCCATACTATATGCTCCTCTGTGGTACTCTTTTCCTTCCCACGGATACATAGTGTTGATGTAACGTATTTTATCATACCCAGCCAGTTCAATATGTCCCGGAACCATAATTTTATCGAATCCTGATGCATCAAATGTTTCCTTATAAAAATCAACAGGTCTTTCCATCACATTTTTGCTGTAAGCGAACTCCCATTGACCATTTAATGACTGTAATAATGGATTTTTTTCTTTTTTCATGTCTGAATAATCCAGATAATAGCAATGATCACTATGTGGTTCCAATTGATTTACCTTAAACACTTCCGGATTATCAAGCCATTTCATATCAGCGTTCATATTTTTCCTCACTTTCCTATTATTGATATATAAAACCAAGAACAATAACTGCTTTGCTACATCTAAGATATAACAAAACCCTTGCAAAGAGCAATGTAATAAATTGTACAAATCATGCACTAAATGATACTGTTATAATTATTATGAAATGAGGGTCAAAATTTTCTCCTGCTTCTTTCAGTCTGTAATTGATGCAGACTGCACAAATTAATAGAGGTCTACATATAAAAAGCTCCCGTGCATTGCACAGAGAGCTTTTTAGTCCGGTTAGTACAGACATATATTAACACGCGAATTATATGATGACACTTGCTTTTCCTTTTTTTCAAATCTTTGGATTCTTGTAATAACCTGATATTCCATCTGTAGCTTGTCCGATGAACAAGAGTATACACAAGGTTCAAAACCGGTATATTCATCATCCCCTTGCGTATAATTATTCCCATAATAAAAATTCTCTATTATATTTGTCTCAAAGGAAGAATCTATTTTTGATTCAGACTCTTTTGGATCACCCATAGAATAATCACTGCCATATGTCTTTGCATATAAATCTCTCATCACTGCCGCCTGTGCCTTAGGACTATCCACATCTGCACAATAATATGTAATATAAAACGGTACTCCAAGCACCGCATCAACAGCGGCCAGCATTCTCGTATCTCCAAATGAAATTATAAATATCCACGCCGATAATTCCTTGCTTATATCCGATGTTACAAAATAATCTGATATTGTGTTGTCAATACTATCACCCAAAGCAACTGCTGCATCATATTGCCCAGGAGCTGCTTCATATGTCTGTTCTGTTTCACTGTCTGTATCCTTTGAATAATTACTTTCAAGGCTTTGGAGCATAACTATATCGTCTTCACCGAGCATCTGCATAATACCTGACTGCTTCTGCAGCTCACAGGCACCCTTCAGAAAAGTCTGAATAGCCGTATAAGCCTGTCCCACCGGAATCTCAGTATCCAACGGTTCCCTTATCTCATTATATTTCTCATTCCACAGCTCATTTACATTGTCCTGCATCATAGACATCATCTTTGTAAGCCTCTCTTCAGCTGAAATAGAGTGGCTGTAGGGGCTTATATCTGCGTTGCTTATCTTAGTACTCGTTTTGGCAATTTTTGCTGCTTTAAGTGAAATCAGATAATTCGGTATCATATTTCCCGCACATACAACTGCCAGAATAATGCATATACACACTATTCCCTTGATTTTATCCGGTTTTTTATCAATACATTTGCGCACTGATAAATGCTTACTTCTCATCCAATGCCTCCGCTTTCATGTCAAAATACACCTTGGTTCCTTTACCTGACTCACTCTCATAATGGATTTTTATATGATGCAGCTTAGCAATCCTTGATACAAGTGCAAGCCCAAGCCCTGCTCCATGCTCACTTCTTGATCGTGACTTGTCAACCATATAAAAAGCCTCTGTAATGCGCTCTATATCTTCAGGCGGTATTCCTCTTCCATTGTCCGAAACTGCAATACGATAAATACTGTGCGAAATAAATCTGCCTGATACATCTACCTTGCTGCCTCCTGATTTCACTGCATTGTCTATTAGATTAAGAAGCATGGTCTTAAACAGATCATATTCCAGCCACACCCATGCCTCATCCGCACTGTACACAATCTCTGTATTATGCTTTCTTGCCGCTTCATGTGCGGTTTCCACACAGTCTGCTATAATCTCAGATATTCTTGTCTCTTCAAGCCTGAAATCATTTTTATCAAGAGTAATAAGCTCCAGCAGCTTAAATGATAATGCTTCAAGCCTCATGCCCTCATTCAGTATGACTCCGGCAGCACTGTGCACCTCATCCTCGGACATTTTTTTCTGATACAGGGTATCGGCATATCCTATAATTGATGTCATTGGGGTTTTGAGCTCATGTGCGAAGTTTGCAGTAAAATCCTCCTGCTTCTTTGCCGCCATCTGAAGTTCATAAACTTTGCTTTCAAGTTTTTTCGCAAGCTCGTTGAAAGCCCTCGCAAGCTCACCTATTTCATCCTTTGTCTTTACATCACTTCTTGCTGTGTAATCACCATCTGCAAATTTTTTGGTTGTGGCTGTTAATCCGGCAAGAGGCTTTGTAATCATCCAAGAAAGTATCAATATGACCATCATACCAACAGCAAATATAACAATGTAGTACACGCTGCATCTATACCTAAGCGCCTTTGACTCATCGAAAACCGGTGTAATATCACTTTCCGTTATCAGAATATACCTGTTATCATTCAGTTTAAAGCTGCTTTTGACATGGATATATCTGCTGCTTTGCTTTTCACCAGTATCTTTAGTATTCTCTTTTGACACTATACTGTATGTAAGCGTACCATCCTTTACCTTTATATCCTTTTGCTCATAATTACATGAATTGGCATATATCCTTTTTCCATCATCATCAGCAAGATACATTCCTCCTTCATCTCCAACAATGGATTTTGCCGACTGCGACATCATATCTGTAAGCTCCTTATCCACATCTTCACTCTTCATATTAAGTATGACAGTTTCAATCGAGTATTTTATCATCTGATGCTGTGAAAGTGCACTGTCCTGCTCCCTTTTCACTGCATGCTCCAGTGAATATGATAGAGTCACATATTCTATCATTCCAAGGGCAACAGCCAGTATCACTGTCATTCCAAGAAACATTTTATAGAAAAATTTCATCCGCGAACCTCCAGACGATAGCCAATCCTGAAAACCGTGACAATCTTTTGATTCCAGTCAAGCTTTTTCCTTAGTCTTTGTACATGTGAGTCCAGTGTCCTTGTCTCCCCGGTATACTCCTCCTGCCATACAAGTTCATAAAGCCTGCGCCTGCTGAGTGCAACATTCTTATTCTTCATAAGCTCATACAACAGGTCGAATTCCTTTGCTGTGAGCTCTACCTGCTCACCTGCCTTTGTCACTGTACGTGATTTAGGATCTATAGCTACATCATCTATTTCCAGACGCTCTGCCATGCGCTGAGTGCGCCTTAATACGGTTTCCACTCTCGCAAGCAGCTCCCCTATCTGAAATGGTTTGCATATGTAATCATCCGCGCCCATACGAAGCCCGCGTATCCTTTCATCCACCTGTCCCATAGCAGATATTATTATGACCGGAGTATCCCCAATTCTCCTGACATAGTCAAGCAATTCATAACCATTTATCTCAGGAAGCATAATATCAAGCAGCAGCAGATCATATCTGTTCTGCTCAATTTTGTCCGCCCCTTCCTTGCCATCAAACGCTCTTTCGCATTGATATCCCTCAGCCTTCAGGGTGTCACATATTAAATTATTTATGTCGTTGTCATCTTCCACTATGAGAATACTGGTCATAAGCTGCTCCTCTTCTATGATTATGATAGAATTATTATAGCATAAAGATGTGTCATAGTTGTAAAAAACACCCTGTTATTTAACTCAATAATAGGATGTTTTACCGGCACTTATACAAATATATTCTCACACATACATACTCCAGACAGCTCTAATCTGAGATGATATATTTTTGAATAACCATCTTTTGCCACTTTTTTCAATGCTGTTTGGATCATTTATTGAAAATCCTTCATCATCATAGCCTGTTATAACCATAAAATGTCCTGTATCTGTAAAATCTCCCGGTCCTACATTTACCACAATAGGATGTCCTTCATCAAGCTCTGCTTTCATTCTGCTCTCATCCAGCGCCACTGTCTTTGCTTTTACGCCGTAGTGCCTGCAGCCTTCACTTATAAGCGTCCATGAACTTCCCGAACCATCCACACTGTAACCGGCTTCCTTTGAATACTTTGCTACTGCAATAGGTGATGCCTCCCTATTGTGCGTCAGATAAACCACTACCATAGAAAGTGTAGTGGGACCGCATCCGCTTGCTGCAAAGAAATTGCCACTATATTTTTCGTAGCCCCAGCGTTTATCCCACTGCACAAATAACGGAACACTATCCATAGACGCTTCTTCTGTCAAATCAATTGTGTGTTCCTTCACATGTTCCGCCGGATAATCATACACAAACTCAAGTGCCTCTTCATTCTTCAAAGCAAGGTCCTTTAGCTGTTTTGGATATTGGGTGCTGTTCATTATATCATCAAGCATCGACTGATTATTTTGTATCTTATTCTTTTCATAGATTTTGCTATTTTCTATAACAGCATTATCATATGTATTATTTCCGGCTTCAACATCATATTTATTTGTCCTGCCATCACCTGATCTTATTATACTGCTTCCAACAGCCACAAATACAGCCACAGCTATGATACTACAGGAAAATATGATAGAACGCAGTATTTTTCTGCGCCTGCGTCTCCTTCGACGTAAATTTGCCCCATATCTGCAACATTTGTTTTGTGTCATGTCCACTTTCTACCCTCCTGCTTCTTTGTAACTGATATTGTGTATCATTACTCTATCAGAAGCATTCGTTTATTATGTTGCATACTTGTGTCATAGTTGTAAAATATTCCAATATTAAATTGTATAAATAAACTGACCAATGACAGTATTGCAGGATATTTTAACCTGTCACTGTATTAAGCAACTTTTGACTATATATTCTGTTATTTTGGCAAGTAATAATTCTCTTCGTATTCTATAATGACATCGTAAACAGAAAGGAGATGAATTTCCATGAGAAATAAATTACACAATTTTATTAATAACTTACTTAGCTTTTATGCAAGCTTCTTTACTCACAGATTTTATCAAATATAATGTGCATAGTATACATAAAATACCTGATGTCCCCCATATCCTTCCACTAAAGCTATGAGTTGCATTCCAGTTTTCTTCATCCTGCAATGTCAATACGATCCTGATTCCTATCGTATTGTTCTGCTTAATCTTCGGCAGGTAATTTCCTATAACAATAAACTTGTTCCATAATAGATTAATCCAATAAATTCTTCACACATGCGATTTAACTAATTTAAAAGATCCATCCATATTATATATATTACAAGAAAAATTATTCTGATACTCATTTTTCTCGTCTTCTTTTATCAGAATGTCCGCTTCTTCCTGCTTATTCTTCCGGAGATCCTGTAATTCTTTTACAGGAATAAACTTTAATGTATTATCTTCTGCTAATACTGCCTCTCTCGGAATGTTATAGAATCCGCACCAGCCTTCTTGATATGTCGGACCCCAGTCTTTCCAAAATGGCATCCAATCCCATGCATTCGCCCATCCTACCAGATAAACACTGGTACGCTCTTTTCCTCCCATCGGAGAGAACATCAACACATTATTACAACAGAACATTTACACAAGCTCTAGTTTCATTTTTCGCTTTGTTATATCTTTATGTATCTTTAAACGCCCAAATTAGAAATATTACTCTTCTTCAACTTCGAATAATAACTATCCGCAGTATAAAGCGCCGCCACCGGATTATGCCCCAATACACGGTCTTTCGTCACTGCTGTCGTAGTCAGTGCCTCGGAATATTTGTAAAACAGACTGTCATGCCCCACACAAAGTCCGACCACAACATTCAGGTCCGTCTTCGCCTTGTTCAGAAGCTTTGCCTGCAGGATCGGATTACACATATTCACACCGACACCTTCGCAGCATTCCGGGATGCCGACCGATGTCTTCTTCTGTGTTCCGGCTTTACAGCCGACACCATACACCTCAAAGCCATGTCTGCGCAGGATATCTGCCAGGATACGGCTTTCTTTCAACAATCCGACACAGGTTGCGATCCCGATCTTTTTCGCATTAATCTTCTTTGCAAAATCCATGATTTCTTCGACACGGGTATGTTTGCAGTAATTCTCATACTCTACTTCAGCTGCAGCGATTGTTACTTTGCGGTTCTCGTCTTCATTGTAGCATTCCATAGCTTCATTTAGAACTTCTTCATCCATGTGTGTTGTCAGACAGAAATCCGGATAGGTTTTATCCATTTTGTTGCAGTTTTTTACTGCGCAGTCGATACAGGACATGTCTTCTTTTTTCATTTTTTCATTCTCCTTTTGTATACCTTGGTATCTACAGAGGCCTGCCACTGGCAGATTCTCTAGATTAAGCTTTACTTTGTAAAATATCCTCTATTTACTTCATAATAACAAATACTTATACTACAGACAATGGTTTTCCGTTTTTATTTTCTTATTTTTTGTAGTTCTTTTCTATGAGAAACGTTCCCCGATTCAGGGTTGATTTGTCATGAATTGTCGATTCTGATTTTTGAAAAATTATTGAAAATTATCTTTTTAAACTTGAAGATATATAACAGTCTCTCTGATAGACCATCATCTTTGGATTTATACTATCATGTATAGGTTATTTCGTCAATCAAAACATTTATCCACTTCCCTCATTTCAATCCCAGCTCTTTCAATACCTCAGCCGAATACCAGCTACATGGAAGCCAATAAACCATGCAACAGCGGTTCTTTTATTCGCCAGTATATGCAATTTCTATCTCATAGCCGCCGTTCTCATAGTAGGCGTGGGAAAAATAGTATCTTATTGTTATTTCTGAAATATAAAATTTGAATCATAAAACTTCTTTCCCTCTCAAATCCATTTTTACCAAACCAACTACTAACAATCCAATAAAAATTGCCGTGTCCACAAATAACAGTACAACAACACTTTTTACCACTCCGAAAGTAAAAAGTATGGAGAAGATTTCCACTGACAACACAATAAAACACATATAATTTGTCAAATACTCTGTTATAATTTCTCCATAATAATTGTTCATCTGCAATTTCGCATAGATAAAAGGTTTTAATAAATAACGGATTATGATACATATAACAGGACAAATAAAAATCCAGTTTTTATTAACTAGGGATGTTGCCACTCCTTTACTCCATTGTACTGGAATTTCTGTCGGCAACTTAGAATAAGACAAAGCCCCAATAATCAAGCATAGTGCGGTAATCATAGTCCAGGTAAGCATACTTCCCCATATATACAAAAAGCTGACGGAATCCAGTTTGAAAACAGTTCGATTATCTTTCCAATAGTCATGCAAATCTGTTACATATTGTTCTACCTGTAATTTTTCATAACTAATACTTTCTTCATCCAGCATTTTTTCGCACATGAGTTTCGCCTTATTCAAATCAGTAATCTGATTTTTTAATACTTCCTTTTGCTTCTTAAGCATTTCTTGCAATGTTACTTTTTCGGATATAATACTTCGTATATCTTCAATAGAAATTCCCAATGTACGTAGATATGCAATCTTCTTTATATTTTCCACATCATTTTCAGAATAATCTCTATAACCATTACTTTCATTTCTCGAAGGCTCAATAAGTTTTTCCTTTTCATAAAAACGGATATTAGAACGGGATAAACCTGTTCGCTCTTCTACGTCTTTTATAGTCATATTATGCCCTCCTTTCGAGCAACTCTATTTTACTTAATAATAAGCTATAAACAAGGTTTACAGTCAAGCATTTATCAAAAAACTAAAGATGTACCGTTTCACCAAATAGACGGGACGTACTTCATTTGATAAAAAACTAAAAAAACAGCGATTTACATCAAACTTACATCAATTGATGCAGAAATCGGTGCAAGCAAGAAAAAATCGCATAATTAGTGCAATGAGTGGGCAATTCCAATCGGAGTTGCCCATTTTTAAAACAAACAGAAATACAAATCGGAATTTGGAGGTAATATGCTTATGAAAAAATTTCTTTCTTTGTTTTTGTGTCTTACTTGTGTGCTGACTTTAGTTGCGTGTGGAAAAAAGGTAGCTCCTATTACGTTACCTCAAACCGACGAGATTACATCTATTGATATAACTTTTGGGGAAAATACAGTAAGTCATTCAGACAAAACTTGGATAAGTGAAATAATCGCCGATATTTCCAGTTCTGAACCGACTAAGAAGGAAAGTGTTCAAGATGTCCCGCAAGCGGAAAGTTATATCAGGATTGACTTCCGGCATGAGACAGGAACTGAGACAGAAACAATTACTATCTTTGCGTATGAGGACAGGGGGAAGTACTATCTTGAACAACCTTATCGAGGAATTTATAAAATTGATCGCAAACTGTTTGAAAGGCTAAAAGGAACTGATTGATTTCAGGTTGCCGCACTCGTTCCCTGCAGGGCTTGGGGCTCCGCACGCCTCAACAAGAGCATCCGCCTTGCGCATGTAGTCATTTTGTGATACAATTATCCCGATAGGAGGTATCTCGTATGATGCAGACATTCGTTCGCCCTTCCCGGGATCTGCGCAACCATTACGCTGAGCTTTCGGAGATGCTCAAAGACCACAACCATGTGATCATCACGAATCATGGCCGTGGAGAATCCGTACTCATCAACATTGAGGACTACGCCAAGTACGAGGAGTTTTTGCACCAGCGATATGTTGCCGAGGCACTTGCCAAGGC
>OMAG01000756.1_pt1 | contig 11932 bp, 8 predicted proteins | sample 1673781 | NCBI WGS metagenome assembly OMAG01 (sample SAMEA103958127, study PRJEB25191) | human gut metagenome | biome: human-associated habitat [ENVO:00009003]; feature: intestine environment [ENVO:2100002]; material: feces | place: Germany | collected 2013/2015 | reverse complement strand
CACAAAAGTGCCGCTGTCATAGCTGCTGCGCAGGCAATCCGTTATGGAATCGCCTTGAAATAGAATTCTCATATTGTCCTCCTGCTTTTGAAACTAGAAATGTAACGAATGCAGTCTATTCATAGTCTTCAAGTTTCCACTCGTCCAGCCAGTCAATATAGGCCATCTCTCCGTCAAATCGAAGCGGCAGCCAGATGTAGTCGGCAAGTACGGTGTTTTTGATGCCGATATCCAGCGTTTCTTTCTGCTGCTGCGGCGTATAAACGGCATTCGGGTTACTGCCGAACCCGCGTTCAAAGAGAATACGGTATTTTTCATAGGAAAGCGACATTCTCTGTGGCAGCCAGCGATCGGCGAGTGCAATATAGAGGTCTTTTTTGCCCGGGACCCGGAACACGGAGGAAATCTGTGAATGAAATGACGTGCGCGTATCATCCGCCGGATGCGGATCGCCCAGAACGCGGTACGGACCGTGCCAGGTATCGGCAATTGCAAGTTCCGAGGGGTTCGGGAAGTACCCGGTCGTACCGGAGGTAAGAAGATAATGCTTCCCTTTCCGGATAAAATGCGCAGGTGCTTCGCGCGTATAGGGTGGACCGAGGCGCGGAAAATGCGTGCTGTAATAGCCGGTCACGTTGGTGTAGTCATCCGTCAGATCAGCACAGATCAGCTCAGAGTGGACTCGTTCAAAGAAATAGTAGGCTTTCCCATCGGGCGCGACCGCAAGGTCAAAGTCGCCCGGCTCCATGCCAAGCGGCCAGAGTCCCTCGTGTACGACGGTGTATGGCCCCAGCAGCGCATCCGCAGTCAGAACTGTGCAGCCCACGGACATGACCTTCAGCCAGCAAACGTATTTTCCGGTTTTCCGATTGTATAGGATGTGCGGACGATCAACGCATTTACTTGGGTGCAGCGTAGACGCAGGATCGTCCGGCTCCGGCGGAATGATCAGGCCAAGATCGTCCCAGTTGTAAAGATCGCCTGAGACATAGCAGCGGATTCCCCAGTGCCAGATCGAATCAAGGCCAGTCGTTTTTTCCTTGTTTTCCCCATACCAGTAGTAGCGGCCGTTTTCATAGAAAATAGAGCCGCCGTGCGCATGGATCCGCTTCCCATTGGTGTCCAGCCACGGCTGCCCCGGATGAAAACTCTTGTATTTCATGTGATCAATCCTCCTGTGTCACAAAATATATCAGTTCGCTCGTGTGTCTATTTTCGCGCATCGCCTCCCGGCACTCCAATATGCCGCAAGCAGAAAAACCGCGGCAGCAAGCCAGCCGAGCGGATAGGATAAAGAGCGGCCCAGCGCGCCGCAGCGCGGGATCAGGACGGCGGCGCAGAACGCATTCCCGATGAACTCGCCGGTGCCGGACAGCATCGCCAGCTTTCCGCGTCCGACGCTGACAAAAAACGTGCGCAGTGGGTACACAACGCCAAGCGCCAGATGCCCCAGCCCATACCAGCGCCAGTATTCCACGCCGTAAGCGATGATCTGCCGGTTCTGAAACAGCATGCCGAAATACCACGCCCCGAGCGTCCAATACAGCAGGCAGCACAGCGCGCCATACAGAACGCAGCACACAAGCGATAACCGCAGAAACGCCCTGATATGTGCGGCATTGCCGGCAGCGAAATTGGGCGGCACAAACGCAAGTCCCGCCGAGGTGATAGCGCTCATGATGCCGGTCAGGGGCAGGCTGACACTCAAAACCGTAATATAATCAGACGGAAGCAAGCGGTTTGCCTGAAGCGTCACGATCAGGTATCCGGCGGTACAGAAAAGGTTTTGCAGCGCGATCGGCACACTGTCGCGCAGGATCGCGGCGGTCTGCATCCAGTCCGGTCGGAAGCGTTCTCCCGCGCGGAAATAGCCTTCCCTGCGGAACAGGAACCAATAAACCAGCAGATGCAGCGCCGCGCCCAACGCGCTGCTCAGGGCTGCACCGATCAGCTTCATGCGGAAAACCGCAAGCAGAAGAACGGCGGCAAGCAGATTCGCGCAGATCACGATAATGTTGATCCAAAAGATCCGCCGTGCTGCCGATCCCGTTGACGATCGTTATAAAGAGCGCCGCAAGCGCGGAAGGCAGATACGCGATCAGATACAGAATATAATAAAGTCTCGCGTCAGCGCCGAACACCGGTGGAACGTTCAGCGCATGCAGAACCGGCTCTGTGAGCAGCAGCATCAGTCCCGCGCAGGCCGCGCTGGCAAGCAGAACCGTAAATCCCGCGTTTTTCATCGCGCGTGTCACGGTCGGATGGTCGTGCAGGGCGAACTGGTGCGCAATTTTGATCCATGCAGCAGTATAGACGCTGGAAACGACGTTCACGAACAGCGTCGTGGCGACACTCAGATAGCCGGTCACGGTGAAATAGGTCTGCCCCGCGTATTGACTATAGAGCCGGTTCGTCAGCGTCGTTGTGACGGCAAGCACAAGGTTGACGAGGATCAGCGGTGCGCAGACACTCCAAAGCGCGCGCGAAGGAGAGATGCGCAGGTAGTCCGTGCTTTGTCCCGAAACTCGCATAGGCGTTGCTCCTTTGCGTCAGCAAAATGTTTTGTGGATTCTGCATAGATTATAGACCGGCGATTATGAGAAGTCAACAAATTTCGCTATACGGGTAAAATTATTCTTGCTTTTCCGGTTTAGAAAAGATATACTGCAATCGTAAAAGGATTGGATCATCCGGAATTATCTGATATTTTGATGCTTTTTTGCATTGATCCGGGTAGCAAAATGGAAGGAGGAAACGCCCATGAAGGTCACGCGCACAGATGTAGCAAAGCTTGCAGGCGTTTCCACCGCGACGGTTTCCTATGTCCTGAACGGCTCGCGCAGCATGTCTGAAAAGACGCGGAAGCTGGTGCTGGACGCCGTTGAGCAGCTCAACTACAAGCCGGATATGATCGCGCGCAGCATGACAAAAAACGAGACCCGTCAGCTTTCCTTCATGGTCAACGATGCGACGAACCCGTTTTACGGCGAGATCATCGTCGGCTTTGAAAACGCCGCGATGGAGCGCGGATATTTCGTCAACATCTGCACCGGCAACAAGAATATCAACGACTATTTCGACAACTATATCGCCCGCCGCGTGGACGGCGTTTTTATCGCTGCCATTCCCTACAAGTTCGACATGGCCAAGCTCTACAGTCTGACCGATAATGGTATCCGCGTCGTCGTTTCCGGCAACACCGACGTCGATCTCAAGCGTGTCAGCTCGATTGAAAGCGATTATGTCACTGCAATGGATAAGGCGGTCAGCTACCTGTACGGCCTCGGGCACCGGGAGATCTCATATCTGAGCGGCCTCAGCCGGAAATTCCAGTTTGACCACCGTATTGACGGCTATCTCGCCGCAGTCGAGCGTTACCAGCTCCCCTGCGGCTCGGATCTGCTGTTCGACGGCAAACCGCCGTATCACACAGAGATCGCAGAGGGCTATGCGCTGACGCAGGAACTGCTAAAGTCGGAACGCCGGTTCACAGCCGTCATCTGCCTGAACGATCTGATGGCAATGGGCGCGATCTCCGCGCTTCAGGAGGCGGGCCTGCGCGTGCCGGAGGATGTTTCCGTCATGGGCTTTGACGACATTCTCTTTTCGCAGGCGTGGCGGCCCTCCATCACGACAATGGCAGTTTCAAAGGCGGAATTCGGCAAAAAGGCGTTTGAATTGCTCTATACCAACATCCAGCAGGGCACGACCGGATATTATCTGAATCAGCTGGAGCTGATCCAGCGCGCATCGACTGCGCCTCCCGGCCGGTAATCACTTTGGAAATTCTACGGATCAAAACGTAGAATTTCTTTCAGGCTCAAAAGTTACCCGTGTAGCATATTTGAATGAAGCGCCCGCAGCCCGCTCAGGCATGCAGAGCTGGCAGCGGCTTCAGGATACATTATAATTTTAACATGAAAGGAAGCAAACAATGAAAAAGATGCAAAAGTGGATCGCGCTCCTGCTTGCCGTGCTGATGCTTTCGGCGATTTTTGCGGGCTGCGCAAAACCGACGACCACACCGGAACAGGGCGACACCCAGCAGACGGAGACGGACACACAGGGTACAGAAACTGCCGATCAGCCCGCCCCGCAGCCGCAGGAGGGCTCTGACGCAGCATGGGACACCAGCAAAAATGACGAGATCATCGTCACGGTCATCAACGGCTACTATACCGCAGGCGAAAAGAAGCTCGCCGAGGAATACACCAAGCTGCACCCGGAAACCAAGGTCACGGTCGACGTTGTTTCTGACAACGACGCTTACATGGCCAAGATGCAGTCCCTGTTCTCCGGCGACATGACCGGCACCTCCGATATCGTCCATGCAAACTTCCTCACAAATGCGCTGGGCGGCAACGAGGTCTGCTTCCAGAAGAACTATCTGCGTGAGCTGAGCGACGTTCTGGATATGCAGCACCCGTATCAGGATGGCCTTGTCCGCGACATGTACAACGACACCATTCTGACCGAGGCCTGGAACGCCTTCGGCGGTCTTGGCATCGGTGCGCTGCCGTTTGACAAGACCGGTATTTCCTTCTACTATAATAAGACCGCGTTTGAAGCGCTTGGACTTGAAGCGCCGCAGACCTGGGAAGAACTGCTGGAAACCTGCCAGACGCTGCGCGACAACGGATACGAAAACCCGATCACTGTCGGTCAGGAGGCTTCCTGGATCCTTGCCTCTCTTGCAGACGCAGGCTTCCGCTATGAAGAAAGCGAATTCCTTGTGCAGCCCGGCGACGCGATCTATGACGCCGAGACCATGTCCGCAAACGACGGGTTTGTCTTTGATGACAACAACCTCTCCTGCGACGCCTTCACCGTGACCAGCACCGAGCGTATGCTTGCTGCCAGAAAGAACGATATCATCCATTCCAATATCAGCCGTACCTCCTGGATTGAGTTTGCGAAGCTCGCGGCATATTTCCCCGCAAACTGGATCGGCGGCGGCGCTGACAACATCACCGAGTTTGAAACGCAGGTCTCCCCCATCCTGCTCAACGGCGCGTGGAATGTCGGCCTGATTCTGGACGACATCAATAACATGCCGGAGAGTGCGCAGTTTGACTGGGCGACCTTCAACATCCCCGACTTCGCCAACGCTCCCGAGGGTTTCGGCACGAAGATGCGCGGCCTGTACGTGCTCGGCAACGTCATGGGCATTGTTCCGAAGAACGACGCCGACCACGACGCGCGTGTTCTGGACTTCTATCTGTACTGGTACTCGCAGGCAGGCGCACAGATGTGCTATGAGGAGACGCTCTCCAACGGCAACTTTGTGCAGGGTCCGTGCATGATCAACGGCGTCGTCCTCAAGGACGAGCTGATGGAAAAGCTGACCGGCTTTGTGGTCGAGGGTGCTGTCAAGGCGTATTCCTCCGAGCTGTGCGGCCTGTATCAGACGCAGGAGGCTGACCGCCCGATTCACAACGACCTGATCAACAAGCTGACAGCGGGTGAGATCGACATCGATACCTTCCTCGATGGTCTGGCCACCGTGCAGGGCAATGATACCGACGTCAAGATCGAAGCCGGCGGCTACGACCTTGACCCGGCCACCGCTGACACCGCGAAATAAAATTGGATTCCGCCGGTCGGGGAAAAGCTCCGCGCTTTTCCCCGGCTATTCTCAATAACTGTCGATCCAAGCGCAGCGCAGCTTAAGAGAAGCACACCGTTTGGATGGACAGTTATAAAAGACAGGAGGCTGCTGGATATGAAAAAAAGCTTTGCGGAACGGTGCGTTCCTTATCTGTTCATTGCCGGAACGTTTCTGATGCTGATCGTATTCATGTATTTTTCGGTCGGTCTGGCGTTCTATACCTCGCTGACCGACAAAATGCCGGGACGCGAAACGCATTTCATCGGGCTGGAAAACTACAAGGCTCTGCTCTCTGACGATATGTTCCGCATGTCGTTCCGGAATCAGGCGGTTCTGAGCCTGTTTGCCGTGTTCAACAGCGTTTTCTTCCCGCTACTGGCCGCGCTGATTCTGTATCACGTCCGGCATAAGAAACTCTCCCGCATCATCAAGACGCTGTTTGTCATCCCGATGCTGGTGCCGAGCATCGTTGTGATTTTGATCTGGAAATACCTTTATAATCCAAATTTCGGCTTCAACAGCATTCTGAAGCTGCTGCATCTCGGCAGTCTGACGCAGAACTGGCTGAACAACGCTGACACCGCGCTGATGTGCATCATTCTGGTCGGATTTCCGTTCGTCTCCGGTATGTACTTTCTGCTGTTCCATACCGGCATCAACAGTATCAGCCCGGAGCTCTATGACGCGGCCCGCGTGGACGGCGCAACCAGCATGGATGTCGTCCGGTATGTGCAGATCCCCGGAGTATGGCCGTATGTCAAGATCGTTGCGACGCTGAGCCTGATTGGAAGTCTGTCCGGCTTCGGGCAGGTCGCAGCCATGACTGCCGGCGGCCCCGGCTACAGCACCATGATCCCGGCATTACAGATGTATAAGGTCGCGTTCGGCGACGGGCGGCATGGCTATGCGTCCGCGCTCGGTGTGGTGCTGTTCTTTGTGATCGTCATTCTGACGCTCATTACCAATAAGGTGCTGTCCGGAAAGGGGGAGAAATCCGCATGAATAAAAATGCCCCGCGCACGGCCTCCTATTGGGTCAGTCGAATCGTTCTGGTCTTTCTTATCGTAACGACGTTTTTCCCGTTCGTGATGCTTATAAACATGTCGCTCAAGCCGACGGTTCTCATCACGACCGACTTTCTCGGACTGCCGAAGGAGCCGTACTGGCAGAATTTCAGCAAGGCGCTCAGCTTTGTCGGCCGTCCTATCCTGAATTCGTTCCTGATCTGCGGCGCGTCGCTCGGTTTCATTCTGCTGCACGTTTCTCTGAGCGGCTATGCCTTTGCGCGGCTTCGGTTCAAGGGTAAGCGCTTTTTGTTCGGGATGCTGGTCGCCGTCATGATGGTGCCGACTACGATCACGATCGTGCCGCAGTATCTCATCATGCAGAAACTCAGGCTCATCAACAAATACTGGGCGCTGATTCTGCCATACATTGCAAGCCAGCAGGTTTTTGGCATTATGCTGGCAAAGGCCGCGTTTGAGCAGATGCCGAACGATATTTTCGAGGCGGCAAAAATCGACGGCGCAAATGAATTTTCCAGCTTTCTGCGCATCGGTCTGCCGCTGCTCAAGCCGACGCTGGTCACGGTCGGCATTACTGTCGTCGTCGCCATGTACAACGACTACATCTGGCCGACGATCGCGCTGACCGGCGGTGACGATATGAAGACGTTCTGCCAGATCGTATTCAACGCGGCCTCCGGCATTGCCCGGACAGATCTTGGCCTTGTTGCAGCCTCGTTTATTCTCGGTACCATTCCGCTCATGCTCATCACATGCAGCTGCCTGAAATACTATCTGGAGGGCATGGTCGCCGGAGCCGTCAAAGGATAACACAGGAGAACGATATGATTCAAAAAGAGGAAAACACCCTTTTGCAGAAACAGGGGCTGGAGTCCCGCGCGGAAGCGGACGAGCGCCGCCGCGTCTATCTGACGCCCACGGCGGTGATATGGGAAGCCGGGCGCGTTTCCGGCAGTAAAGCGCTGCTGGAAAACCGCTCGGTACAGGTCGGGCTTCACAATTCCGACTGCTGCACGCTCACAAACGACGGCGCTGCCGCCTCCATTCTGCTGGACTATGGAAAGGAGCTCGCAGGCGGGCTGATGCTCAGTGTCGGTACGCTGTGCGGCGCGGAAGAAGTGCGGCTGCGCATCCGGTTCGGCGAATCCGCGACAGAAGCAATGAGCGAGCCGGGTGGCCCCAGCGGCGCAACGAACGACCACGCCTGCCGCGACTGGACGATTTCTGTCCGGCAGCTCAGCATGACACCCGTCGGCGAGACCGGCTTCCGCTTTGTCCGCATTGACCTGCTGACAGAGGGTGCCGGTATGCAGTTCTGTGCAGCAAAGGCGATCCTTCTATACCGCGATATTCCGTATCTCGGAAGCTTCTCCTGCAGCGACCCGCTTTTGAACCGGATCTGGGAGACCGGCGCTTATACCGTCCATCTTAATATGCAGCAGTATATCTGGGACGGCGTCAAGCGCGACCGGCTGGTATGGATCGGAGATCTGCACCCAGAACTCTCTACCATCCAGGCCGTCTTCGGCGACCAGCAGGTCATCCGTGACAGTCTGGATCTGGTAACGTCGCAGACACCTGCCGATCAGTGGATGAACGATATCCCGACCTATTCCATGTGGTGGATCGTCATTCAGCATGATTACTATATGCAGTTCGGCGACCGGGCGTATCTGGCCCGGCAACTGCCCTATCTCAAAAAGCTGACGGAAAATCTGTCCGCGCATATCGGTCCGGACGGAAAGGACTGTACGCTGGAAAATCGGTTTCTGGACTGGCCGACGAAGGGTGATCCCGCAGCAGTCGACATGGGGATCCAGGCGCTGCACATTCTTGCGGCGCGGGCAAGCAGCCGGATCTTCCGTGCGCTTGGCGAGGAAGCACTTGCCCAGCAGGCAGAGTCCGACTGTACCCGTCTGCTGCAATACCGCCCGGAGCATTGTGCATCCAAACAGGCCGCAGCACTGGCCGCGCTGGCAGGGCTTCTCGATGCAGCTGACGCAAACGAGACCATTCTGAAAAAGGGCGGCGCCGCCGGACTGTGCTGCTTCATGGGCTATTATGTGCTGCTGGCGCAGGCTGCGGCACAGGACTATGCGGGCGCGCTCGACATGCTCCGCGCATACTGGGGCGGCATGCTCCGGCTCGGCGCAACGACCTTCTGGGAGGACTTTGATCTTCGGTGGATGGAAAACGCTGCGCCCATCGACCGGCTTCCCCGCGCGAGCGAGATTGACGTTCACGCGACCTATGGAAAGCACTGCTACCGCGGCTTCCGCCACAGTCTCTGTCACGGCTGGGCAAGCGGGCCGACCGCATGGCTGACGCGGTTCGTGCTGGGCGTGGAGATTCTGGAGCCCGGCTGTAAGAAAATCCGCGTTTGCCCGCATCTGGACGGACTGGATTGGGCAAAGGGCAGCTATCCGACGCCGTTCGGCGTGATCAAACTGGAACACAAGCGCCTGCCGGACGGCAGCATCCGGACCGCCGTGCAGGCTCCGCCTGAGATTGAACTTGTCTATGAAAACGCTGGAACAGGAATTTCATAATCCCTCCGCCGCCTATCGCGGCAAGCCCTTTTGGGCGTGGAACGGAAAGCTGGAGGAGCAGGAGCTCCTGCGGCAGATCGACGTGCTGCATGAAATGGGCTTCGGCGGCTTTTTCATGCACTCGCGCACTGGCCTGCAGACGGAGTATCTGGGCGAAGACTGGTTCCGACTGACGGATGCCTGCATAAAAAGGGCGCAGGAACTCGGCATGGAGCCATGGATCTACGACGAGGATCGCTGGCCCAGCGGCTGCGCGGGCGGTCTTGTGACAAAGGAGCCGCCGTTCCGACGCAAATATCTGACCCTGACGCTGAATGAAGCGGCGGATTCTTCGGAGCCGCCGCTTGCGGTGTTTGCCGCGCGGATCGATGGGCTTTCCCTTTCGCCGGGCTACCGCAGCTTTGACCGGCTGCAGCCCGGCGAAACGAAGCTGGTCTTCCGCGTCCACACCATGCAGCCGCAGAGTGTTTATAACGGCTTTACGGACTCTGACCGGCTGAGCCTTGCCGCGACGGAGCGCTTTCTGGACGTAACGCACCGGCAGTATGCCGCACGCTGCACGGAGTTTTCCTCCATCCGCGGCGTTTTTACCGACGAGCCGCACCGGGGGATGGTGTTTTCCGATTTTTCCGACCCCGGTGAAGAACGCCGCTGGTCGCTCCCGTGGACGGACAATCTGCCGGAGGCGTTTGAGGCGGCCTATGGCGAGCCGCTGCTGCCGCGTCTGCCGGAGTTGTTTCTGCTTCTGCGCGGGAAGCCGGTTTCAAGGCTGAAGTGGCAGTACATGGAGCTGCTGCAGACGCTGTTTATGACGCGTTTTTTGCAGCCTGTCCGGCGCTGGGCGCAGGAAAACGGCTTAAAGACGACGGGACATTTTCTGCATGAGGACAGTCTGAGCGCGCAGGCCGTCCCGACCGGCTCGATGATGCGGTGCTATGAATACCTGGACGAGCCGGGGATCGACAATCTGACGGCGTTCAATTTTACGCCGTGGGCCGTCAAGCAGCTGGAGTCTGCTGCGAGGCAGTTTGGGAAGACGAAAAAGCTTTCGGAGTTGTTCGGCGCGACGGGCTGGCAGATGACGTTCCGGGATTACAAGTACATTGCAAACTGGCAGACGCTTCTGGGCATCAATGTGCGCTGCCCGCATCTGGCGTGGTATACCATGCAGGGGCAGGCAAAACGGGATTATCCGGGGTCGTTCCTGCATCAGGCGACGTGGTACCGGGAACATGCCGCACTGGAAGCGAAGCTCTCGCGGCTCGGCCTGCTTATCTCGCAGGGAACGCCGGTCTGCCGGACGCTGGTGCTACATCCGGTCGAAAGCCTCTGGTACCAGATCCATCCCGGCTGGGTAAATGGTCTGGACGCCGCCGAACCGGCCATGAAAAGGCTGGAACGGCAGTTCCGGCAGTTGTTCCATTGGCTGATGCAGACGCAGACCGACTTTGACTATGGCGACGAGGGCATTCTGGCCGCACATGCCGCAGTCGATGCCGCGCAGCCCGCTGCGCTCCGCGTTGGGCAGATGCGCTACCGACGGGTCGTGATCTGCGGCTGTACCTGTATCCGCGCATCGACACTGCAGCTTTTGCGGAGCTTCTCCGCAGCGGGCGGCGAGCTTGTCTGGATCGGCACACCACCGCGCTATATCGCCGGAGAAGCATTCTCCGAATGCGCTTCGCTTGCGGCAGCAGGCATAAGACTTCCACTGCGCAAATCGGATGTGCTGCGCTATTTCCGCGCGCAGCCGCAATCGGTCAGAATTATGGATGACAACGCTGCCGCAGAGATCTATTTGCAGATGCGGCAGACGGATGACTGTATATTTGCATTTTTGTGGAATAAAAGCATGAGCCGGACGCTGCACGATGTCCCGGTTCGCATCCCCGACGGCTTATACGCTGAATTGTGGGACTGCCGGGACGGGGCTGTATATGCGCTCCCGGTGCGAAACAACTGCGTTTCGGTCAGCCTTGCACCGGGTGCGGTGCGCACAGTGCGCCTTTGCCGCGAACAGCGTGCGCTCCCTCCCCTTCCCCTTCCGCCGCAGACCGAGCCGGTCTTCCTTCGCTCCCCTGCCGGTTTCCGTCTCAATGAGCCGAACGTGCTGCCGCTGGATCGGGCGGCACTCTGGCTGGACGAAGAACTGCTCTGTGCGCAGGATGAAATTCTGAAGCTCGACCGCACGCTGCGCGGGCGGCTGGGCATGGAGCAGCGAAGCGGCGAAATGCTCCAGCCATGGGCACGAAAAGGGCCGGATACATCCTATCCGATTCGGCTGTGCTTCTCCGTTTTGTGTGAGCAGCTTCCACAGACGCCGCTTCTGCTGGCGCTGGAGGATCTGCCTGCGCAGACGCTGACTGTCAACGGCATGGCCATTTCGCTTTGCAAGGCGGCAGGCTTCTGGGTCGATTCCTGCTTTTCCCTCTACACACTTCCGGCAGCTTGCTGGAAGCTGGGCGAAAATCAGATCGAGTGGACTGCAGCGTATTCCGAGGTCTGCGGACTGGAAGCGGCGTATTTGCTGGGAGACGTTGGCGTCTGGTTCCGTTCCGGAACACCGGTAATCGGGTGTCTGCCGCAGACGCTGAAAATCGGAAATCTTGTTTATCAGGGGCTTCCGTTCTACAGCGGCAAGGTGCGATATCTGTTTGACGTACCTGCCGATCAGAAATTCTGGCTTCAGCTTGACGCTTTCGGCGGCAGCTGCACCGCGGCAGCTTGCGGCGGGGAACGGACTGTATTCT
>OMAG01000755.1_pt1 | contig 11954 bp, 7 predicted proteins | sample 1673781 | NCBI WGS metagenome assembly OMAG01 (sample SAMEA103958127, study PRJEB25191) | human gut metagenome | biome: human-associated habitat [ENVO:00009003]; feature: intestine environment [ENVO:2100002]; material: feces | place: Germany | collected 2013/2015 | reverse complement strand
CCATAGATACATATAAAAGCAAGGTGGCAAAGGCAAATATCAAGGCAGGTGTGGATTTAATCAATGACATCTGGGGATTAAAATATGATGAAAAAATGGCAAAGGTAATTGCTGATGCGAAGCTTCCATGCTGCCTGATGCATAACCGCAAGGAAGCCGATTACAAGAAATTTTTAAAAGAGATGAAAGCAGATTTGAAAGAAAGTATCTGGCTTGCCAAGGAAGCAGGTATTAAAAATAAACGGATTATTCTGGACCCGGGAGTGGGCTTTGGAAAGACCTATGAGAATAATCTGGAGGCGATTCGTTGTCTGGATGTTCTGGAAGAAATGGGATATCCGGTGTTGTTGGGAACCAGCCGGAAGTCAGTCATCGGACTATCCTTAGATTTGCCAAGCGAAGAAAGAGTGGAGGGAACACTGGTAACCACGGTATTCGGGGTTATGCAGGGAGCAGCCTTTGTGAGAGTCCATGATGTAAAGGAAAACAAGCGGGCAATTACCATGGCAGAGGCAATTTTAGGAAGGAAAGACCTGTAAGACATGGATAAGATTAAGATAAAGAATCTGGAGGTATTTGCAAATCACGGGGTATTTCCGGAGGAGACAAAACTGGGACAAAAATTCCTGATAAATGCAACTTTATATACAGACACCCGTAAAGCAGGAAGAAGAGATACCTTGGAGGAATCCATTCATTACGGAGAAGTCAGTCAGTATATGGCAGAGTTTATGAAAAAGAACACCTATCAACTGATAGAGGCGGCTGCGGAACATTTGGCGGAGGCATTGTTGAGAGAGATCCCAAGACTGCGTCAGGTAAAGCTGGAGATTCAGAAACCTTGGGCACCTATCGGACTTCCGTTAGAGGCAGTATCTGTGGAGATTATCCGTGGATGGAATAAGGTGTATCTTTCCTTTGGGTCTAATTTGGGAAACCGGGAGGAATATATCCGTCAGGGAATTGAAAAATTAAGGCATCATGAAGATTGCAGGGTTTTACAGGTATCGAAACTGATTCAGACAAAGCCTTACGGCGGTGTAAAGCAGGAGGATTTTTTAAATGGCTGTCTGGAAATGGAGACACTTTTGACACCGGAGGAGCTGTTGGAGCTGCTTCATAAAATTGAGGCAGAGGCGGGACGAGAACGGAAAATCCATTGGGGTCCCCGTACATTAGATATGGATATTTTATTTTATGACAGAGAGTGCATTGAAACGGAAGAACTAACCATCCCCCATGTGGATTTGCAAAACCGCAGATTTGTATTGGAACCTTTGGCGGAGATTGCACCCGGCTTCCGGCATCCGATAATCGGAAAGACTGTGAAGGAGATGTTAGAAGAACTGGATTAGACGAAAGAGAAAGGAAGCAGAAGATTGCTAGAATATCGAAAAACGATGAGAGTATGCCTGGCTGTATTTGGCGGTCTTTTAGCCATGCATATGATTTACGGAGCTTTTTGTTATGAGAGAGCAACTTTCTTTCATATTATGATTTATTCAGCTCTTTTTCTACTGCCTCCGCTACTTGCTTTTTTGATTTCAAAAAACCAAAGAATGGTAGAGTTGCTTACTTTGTTCTGCATTTTGATGGCGACTTACATGATTTCTGTAGAAGTGGAAAATTTGGTTCATCCGATTCTTGTGTTTTGTTGTGCAGCAATCATGATTGCAATGTTTGCGGATAAGCCTCTGTTCTATATCTATGCAATAGGAACGATAATGATTTTAATCGTCATGCCATTGATATATCCGGAATTTTTGCATGGAGAGATGACAGCTATAAAATATACCATGTATGTGATAATCTATAGTGTTCTGATTATCAGTCTTTTGAGTGTAGTACATTTTTATGAGGTTTATAAAAAAGAACTTATTGCAAAAGCGGAAGAAGCAAATATGGAAAATCGCAGTAAGAGTACCTTCCTTGCCAATATGAGTCATGAAATTCGAACACCGATGAATGCCATTGTGGGAATGAGCGAGCTTTTAATGAAGGGAGAACTGTCGGCGACTCAGCGGGAATATGTGGATACGATAAGAAATGCTTCGGATAATCTATTGGCAATTATCAATGATATTTTAGATTTTTCTAAGATGGATGCAGAGAAGCTGGAATTGGCAGAGGTGCCTTATGATTTGGGAAAGGTAGTAACCGATTTGCAGAATCTGATTGCGACCCGACTGATAGGAAAAGATGTTATTCTATTGATTCGGATGGAAGAGAATATACCAAGTCTCTTAGAAGGGGATGACGGAAGAATCCGTCAGATGCTGCTAAATATTCTTTCCAATGCGGTAAAGTTTACAGAAAAGGGAAAGATTCTGTTACAGGTGGAGTGGGAAAAGAAGTCCGAAAATAAATGTGAATTAATTTTCCGGGTGTCGGATACGGGAATTGGTATCCGAAAAGAGGAGATGGGAAGTCTGTTTACGGCATTTTCCCAAGCGGATTATAAAAAAAATCGGCAGCAGGAGGGAACCGGACTGGGGCTTGCTATTACAAAAAAATTGCAGAACAGATGCATGGGAATATTGAAATTGAGAGTACTTATGGAGAAGGCACGATAGTTACTATTCGGGTAGAGCAGAAGATGTTAGAAGAACAGTCCTTTGTGAAAATGGAACACCCGGAACAGTACCGAGTTTACGTGTATGAGCCAAACCGTTCCTATATGGAAAGCATTCTGGAAGGCGGAAACAAAATGCAGTTGCAAGTAGTGCCGGTTCGGAGTCTTGGAAAGTTGGAAGAAATAATTGTTGATGAACCGGGAACAATTTTGTTTTATGATTATGTCAGCGGACAAAAACGGATTGGAGAGTATGCAAAGACCGTAAAAAATGTCCGGTTTGTTGCCATGGCGGGAATTCAGGAAGAAATCGGAATCTCAGGAAAGATGAATAAGGTAATTGTGAGAAAACCGGTTTATATTTACAATATGGCAGTTGCAATCAGAGAAGATGCGGAAAACAGGAGACAGGAGCAGGAAGAAAATGTTCGATTTATAGCACTGGGAGCAGAGGTGCTGGTGGTAGATGATAATTACATGAATTTAAAGGTGGTAGAAAGCCTGCTTCAGATTTTTGAGTTAAATGTGACCACAGTGTCAAGTGGTTATGACTGTATCCGGTTGTTAGAAATGGGACATTTTTATGATATTATTTTTATGGATCACATGATGCCGTATCTGGATGGTGTGGAAACTACCCGAATTATCCGTGACAAAGAACGGGTCAGAGGAGAACATCAAGTGGTAATTGCACTGTCGGCAAATGCCGTTAACGGTGCGGGAAAGTATTTCCGGGAACAGGGCATGGACGATTTTATCTCTAAGCCGGTAAACCTAAAACAGCTGGAAGTCTTCTTACGGGAATGGATACCGGAAGAAAAGCAGAGAGAAACGGAAAAGAAAAAAGCGGAGAGTAACGAAATTGAAACAGCATCTGAGATGTTGAATATGAAAAAAGGTATGGAGAGTGTCGGAAATCAGAAAGAAAAGGATTACCAGAATTATGTCATAGAGGTACATGCATTAAAGAGTAGTATGGCAGGAATCGGAGCCTATGGATTATCTACCATGGCAAAGGAACATGAGTATGCAGGAAAATCCCAGAACTATGATTTTATAGAAAGTCATATACAGGAGTTGATAAAGGCATACCGGGATGTAATAGAAGAAATACAGGAAATTCTAAGAAAAGAATCTCTGGAAGAAATAGAAGAGAAGAAAGAGGATGAAGACGTATCCTTGGATAAAATTAAAGAGGCTCTGTTGGATTATGATGCACAGGAAGCCTGTATCAGAATCAAAGCAGCAATGAAGAATGAAAAATGGAGAGAAAAATTGCAGACCATACTGGTACATGCAGGAATGTTGGAGTATGAGAGAGCCTTAGAAGAACTAAAGGAGTTAGAGGATGAAGAAGATATTGTTTGATTTAGATGGGACGATTACGGATTCCTTTGAAGGGATTACAAAGTGTGTACAATATGCTTTGAAACATAAAAGGATAGAAGTGGAAAATCTCGATGATTTGAGAAGTTATATCGGACCGCCTTTGAAATATTCGTTTCAGAAAAACTATGATTTCGATGATGAAACCACAAGTTATCTGATTGAAAAATACCGGGAGCGTTTTGACAAGGTAGGGATTTTTGAAAATCGTTTGTATGGCGGGGTGGAAGAGTGCCTAAAAGCCTTAAAAGATAAGGGATACCCTTTAGCTTTGGCATCCTCGAAGCCGGAAGAGGCGTGTAAAAAAATCCTAAAAAAACACGGATTGGACGGGTATTTTGATGAGATTGTGGGTGCAACGCTGGATGAGCGGATTTCTACAAAACAGGAAGTATTACAGGAAGTATTTCGAAGAATGAAAGTGGAGAATCCCAGAGAATGTCTGTTGATTGGAGATACGATTTTTGATGTGGAAGGGGCAAAAGAAGCTGGAATGGAATGCATCGGTGTGTCCTACGGATTTGGGAATAAAAAAGAGATGGAGCAGGCAGGAGCGTTGGTGGTCTGCGATAATTTGAAGGAAGTGGAGAAATATATTGAACAATACGAAGCTTAACCGGGCATGGGCAATCGTGTATCCGGTGGGAATTTATTATGTGATTACAAATGTGGCAACTTTTATGATTACTCTGTTTGTGCCACTGACCAATCAAAGCTATGGCTTTATCAAGGTATTGTCTACTTTGCTGACCCTCCCGTTTATTTATAGAATTTATCGGGCAGATGAAGTGCGGCGGGGGTATTTGGAATCTGAGTGGAAAACGGTCATAAAAAGCTTCCGAAAGGAAATTCCTGTGATTGTGGGCATTGCTCTTATGGCGGCCTGTCTATCCGTTGTTTTAAATAACATTCTGGCGTGGACGCCGCTGATAGAAACTTCTAAGAGCTATCAGCAGGTGGCAAAAGCCTTTTTTGGCGGAGGAATCATTTTTGAAATTTTAGGACCCTGTATTTTGGTTCCCATATTGGAGGAATATGTGTTTCGGGGGCTGGTTTACCGCAGGCTGCGGGAATGGCTCTCCCTTCCATGGGCGGTGGGAATTTCCGCAGTAATTTTCGGAGTAATGCATATGAATCTGGTACAGTTCATCTATGCGGGGTTGTTGGGAATTTTCCTTGCACTTTGTGCGGAACGGACAGAATATCTGTATGGTGCCATTGCCGGACATATGGCGGCTAATACCATATCGGTAATTCGAACAGAGACAGAATGGCTGAAATGGATGGAGCATCCCTTTGGGGTAAAGCTGTGTATGACCATCGGTCTGGGACTGGTTTTCGTGGGAGTAGCAGTCATTATTTTTCGGAAAAAGAGAGACACAATTTAAACACAATTTAATAAAAAAAGAGAAAACGAAGAGGTTTTTAGAAAAAAGTTTTTGTAGGATTCGAGAAAAATCCAACAAAATTGTTTCTGAAAACCTTTTTTAGTGGAAAAACAAAAATAAATAATCTGATAATATAAAAGAAAAAATATTAAAGACAAATAATCAGACTATTTGAGCGAAAAAAGTGTTTACACGAAAAAAAAACAGGTGTATCATAAATGTTAGAAAAACGTAGAAGGTGCAATAAACAGATGGCACAGAAAGGAAGAGGTATGAAGACGCAGATGAACGAGAGTACTGCAACAGCAAAAGGACTGTATGATCCGAGTTTTGAGCATGATAACTGCGGTATCGGTTCCGTTGTAAATATCAAAGGAATCAAGACCCATGAAACCGTAGAAAATGCATTGAAGATTGTAGAAAATTTGAAACATAGGGCAGGAAAAGACGCCGAGGGTAAGACCGGTGACGGTGTGGGTATTCTGTTACAGATTTCACATAAATTTTTTAAAAAGTCATGTGAACCTTTGGGAATCCAGTTGGGAGAAGAGCGGGATTACGGAATTGGAATGTTTTTCTTTCCACAGGAAGAACTGAAGCGGAACCAGGCAAAGAAAATGTTCGAGGTTATCATAGAAAAAGAGGGGATAGAATTTTTAGGTTGGAGAGAGGTTCCTACAGACCCGAAGACTTTGGGACAGAAAGCTATCGATTGTATGCCGTATATCATGCAGGGTTTTGTAAAACGTCCGGCAGACTGTCGGAAGGGACTGGATTTTGACCGGAAGCTGTACGTTGCCAGAAGAGTGTTCGAGCAGAGTAATGATGATACCTATGTGGTTTCCTTCTCCAGCAGAACCATCGTATATAAGGGAATGTTTTTAGTGGAACAGCTCCGAATGTTTTTCAAGGATTTACAGGATAAGGATTATGAGTCTGCTATCGCAACGGTACACTCTCGTTTCTCTACCAATACCAATCCAAGCTGGGAGAGAGCCCATCCAAACCGTTTTATCGTACATAACGGTGAGATTAATACCATTCGGGGTAATGCAGATAAGATGCTTGCCCGTGAGGAGACGATGGAATCTGAGCATTTAAAAGGCGAACTGCAGAAGGTGCTTCCGGTGGTCAATACCGCAGGTTCTGACTCCGCCATGCTGGATAACACGCTGGAATTTTTGGTAATGAGCGGTATGGAGCTTCCACTGGCAGTTATGATTACCATTCCTGAACCTTGGGCAAATAACAGTATTATGAGCCAGAAGAAAAAAGACTTTTATCAGTATTATGCAACCATGATGGAGCCGTGGGACGGTCCGGCATCTATCCTCTTTTCCGACGGAGATATTATGGGGGCGGTTCTGGATCGTAACGGATTGAGACCTTCCAGATATTACATTACAAATGACGATTATCTGATTCTTTCCTCAGAAGTGGGAGTTTTGGAGATTGAGCCGGAGCGAATTAAAGTAAAAGAAAGGCTTCGCCCGGGAAAAATGCTTTTAGTGGACACCGTAAAGGGAGAGGTTATTGACGATGAGGAGTTAAAAGACCGTTATGCGGACAAACAGCCTTATGGTGAGTGGTTAGACCGCAATCTGGTAGAGTTGAAGGATTTGAAGATTCCAAATGAGCGTGTAATGGAATACAAAAAAGAAGAGCTGAGAAGAATGCAGAAGGCATTTGGATATACCTATGAATCCACCAGAGATACCATTCTTCCAATGGCACAGAACGGAGCAGAATCCATTGCAGCCATGGGTATTGATTCCCCGATTCCAGTGTTATCCGATGACCAGCAGCCGTTGTTTAATTATTTTAAACAGCTCTTTGCACAGGTTACCAACCCGCCAATCGACTGTATCCGTGAGGAAGTGGTAACTTCTACCACCGTATACATCGGAGAGGACGGAAATCTTCTGGAAGAGCAGGCAATCAACTGTCAGGTATTAAAGATTCACAACCCGATTCTGACCAATACGGATTTAATGAAGATTCGTACTATGAAACGGGATGGAATTAAGGTTGTGACTTTGCCGATTACTTATTATAAAAATACCAGCCTACAGAAAGCCTTGGATCATCTCTTTGTGGAGGCAGACAGAGCCCATAGGGATGGGGCTAATATTCTGATTCTTTCCGACCGTGGTGTGGATGAGAATCATGTGGCAATTCCTTCTCTGTTGGCAGTGGCAGCATTGAACCAGCATTTGGTCGAGACAAAGAAACGCACCAGCCTTGCCATGATTCTGGAATCCGGCGAGCCGAGAGAGGTACATCATTTTGCCACTCTGTTGGGATACGGTGCCTGTGCCATCAACCCTTATCTGGTACAGGATACTATCAAAAATCTCATCGATGAGCATATGTTAGACAAGGATTATTATGCAGCCATTGATGATTACAACAATGCAGTTATTCACGGAATTGTAAAGATTGCTTCCAAAATGGGTATTTCCACCATTCAGTCCTATCAGGGCTCCAAGATTTTCGAGGCAATCGGTATAGATTCCGAGGTCATTGATAAATACTTTACCAATACCGTCAGCAGAATCGGCGGTATCAATTTGGCAGATATTGAAAAGGCAGTAGATACGCTTCATTCCGAGGCTTACGATCCATTGGGACTGGAAACAGATTTGACTTTGGACTCCAAAGGACGTCATAAGATGAGAAGCGGAGCAGAGGAACATCTCTATAATCCTCAGACCATCCATCTGTTACAGGAGGCAACCAGAAGAGGGGACTATGGATTGTTCAAAGAATATTCCAAGCTTTTAGACGGAGAAGAGAGAGCTTTGAATATCCGTGGCTTGATGGATTTCGATTATCCGAAGAAAGGAATTTCCATTGAAGAAGTGGAGAGTGTGGATTCCATTGTGACACGGTTTAAAACAGGAGCTATGTCCTACGGTTCTATTTCTCAGGAGGCACATGAGACACTGGCTATCGCCATGAATAAACTTCACGGAAAATCCAACTCCGGTGAAGGTGGAGAGAGCTTAGAACGATTGACTGTCGGAAAAGACGGACTAAATAAATGCTCTGCCATTAAGCAGGTGGCAAGCGGACGTTTTGGTGTTACCAGTCGTTATCTGGTAAGTGCCAAGGAGATTCAGATTAAGATGGCACAGGGAGCTAAGCCGGGCGAAGGCGGACATCTTCCGGCAGGAAAGGTTTATCCTTGGATTGCAAAAACCAGACATTCCACTCCGGGTGTAAGCTTAATTTCCCCGCCGCCTCATCACGATATCTATTCTATCGAGGATTTGGAACAGTTGATTTTTGACTTGAAAAATTCCAATAGAGATGCCAGAATTTCCGTAAAACTGGTATCCGAGGCAGGAGTGGGAACCGTTGCGGCAGGTGTTGCCAAGGCAGGTGCACAGGTTATCCTGATTTCCGGTTATGACGGAGGAACCGGTGCTGCACCGAGCAGCTCCATCCATAACGCAGGACTCCCGTGGGAGCTGGGACTGGCAGAGACTCATCAGACCCTGATTATGAACGGACTTAGAAATAAAGTCAGAATCGAGACAGACGGAAAGCTGATGACCGGAAGGGACGTTGCCATTGCAGCACTTTTGGGAGCAGAGGAATTTGGTTTCGCTACGGCACCGTTGGTAAGTATGGGCTGTGTCATGATGCGTGTCTGCAACTTAGATACCTGTCCGGTGGGAATTGCAACACAGAATCCGGAGCTTCGGAAACGTTTCAAAGGAAAACCGGAATATGTTATGAACTTTATGCGGTTTGTGGCAGAAGAACTTCGTGAATATATGGCAAAATTAGGCGTACGTACTGTGGACGAATTAGTAGGACGTTCCGATTTACTGAAGGTACGGGATGAACTGACAGAGCGTCAGAAAAAAGTGGACTTGTCCCGAATTCTGAACAATCCATTTGCGGGATCGAAGGAGAAGGTAACCTTTGATCCGAAACAGGTTTATGACTTTGAATTGGAGAAGACCGCTGACGAGAAGGTGCTGTTAAAGCAGTTAAAAACAGCCTTGGATTCTGGTCAGAAGCGGGGTATTGAGATTGAATTGACTAATACGGACCGTTCTTTCGGTACGATTTTTGGTTCGGAAATTACCAAGAAATATTACGATACCTTAGAGGAAGATACCTATGTGGTAAAATGCAGCGGTGCCGGCGGACAGAGCTTTGGAGCCTTCATTCCGAAGGGACTGACTCTGGAACTGGTAGGCGATAGCAATGATTATTTCGGAAAAGGCTTGTCCGGCGGTAAGCTGGTGGTATATCCGCCGACAGGTTCCACTTTTAAGGCAGATGAAAATATCATTATCGGAAACGTGGCACTTTACGGAGCCACCAGCGGAAAAGCATTTATCAATGGTGTGGCAGGAGAGCGTTTCTGTGTCCGTAACTCAGGAGCTATTGCGGTAGTAGAAGGCGTGGGAGACCACGGCTGTGAGTACATGACCGGTGGACGTGTGGTTGTTTTAGGAAAAACCGGTAAAAACTTTGCGGCAGGTATGAGTGGCGGTATTGCCTATGTACTGGATGAGGACAGCGATTTATACATGAGAACCAACAAAGAGATGGTTTCCATGGAAGAGATTACTTCCAAATATGATGTTTTTGAATTAAAGGAAATGATAAAAGAGCATGTGGCACTTACCAATTCCGAAAAAGGAAAGATGATTCTGGATAATTTCAGCGAATATCTGCCGAAATTCAAGAAGGTAATACCATTTGACTATAACCGTATGCTGATGACCATTGTTCAAATGGAAGAAAAAGGTCTGAACGCAGAGCAGGCACAGATTGAAGCATTCTATGCCAATACAAAGAGATAGGAGGGAGATGGAACCATGGGAAAATCAACAGGTTTTATGGAATATAACAGAGAGAATACAACAGCAATTGAACCGAAGGAACGTATCAAAAACTTCAACGAGTTCCATATTCCTCTGTCAAAGGAAAAAAGAAGGGAACAGGGAGCCAGATGTATGGACTGCGGGGTACCGTTCTGCCAGTCCGGTATGACCATTATGGGAATGACCAGCGGATGTCCGCTACACAATCTGGTACCGGAGTGGAATGACTTGGTATACCGGGACAATTTGGAACGGGCATATGCTAGACTGACCAAGACGAACAATTTTCCGGAGTTTACCTCCAGAGTATGTCCGGCACTTTGTGAAAAAGCTTGTACCTGCAGTCTTTATGGAGATGCCGTTACTGTGCGGGAAAATGAAAACAGTATCATAGAGAATGCCTATGAAAAGGGCTATGCAAAGGCAAAACCGCCAAAGGTACGCAGCGGTAAGAAAGTGGCAGTTATCGGCTCCGGTCCTGCGGGACTGGCGGCGGCTGACCAGTTGAACAAGCGTGGTCATTTCGTAACCGTATATGAGAGAGATGACCGTGTAGGTGGACTTCTGATGTATGGTATTCCGAATATGAAACTGGAAAAACAGTACATTGACCGGAAAGTGGAAGTTATGAAGAAAGAAGGTGTGGAGTTTCTTACAGGTGTCAACGTAGGAAAAGACATAAAGTCGGCAAAACTCTTAAAAGAATATGATCGGATTATCTTAGCCTGCGGAGTCAAGAATCCACGGGATATCAAAGCACCGGGCAGAGATGCAGAGGGTATTTACTTTGCAGTAGACTTTTTGAGCTCCACCACCAAGAGCCTTTTGGATTCTGAATTAAAGGATAATAAATACATTTCCGCAAAAGGAAAAAATGTCATTATTATCGGTGGCGGTGATACCGGAAACGACTGTGTAGGAACCTGTATCCGCCACGGAGCAAAGAGTGTGACCCAGTTGGAAATGATGCCGAAGGCACCGGATGAGAGAGCAGAAAACAACCCGTGGCCGGAATGGCCGAAGGTTTCCAAGACCGATTACGGTCAGGAGGAGGCTATCGCAGTTTTCGGTCATGACCCTCGTATCTACCAGACTACGGTAAAAGAGTTCTTAAAGGATAAAAAGGGTGCGGTCTGCGGCGTAAAAACTGTCAAGCTGGAAAGTAAGAAGGATGAAAAAACAGGACGCGTGGTTATGGCAGAGGTAGAAGGAAGCGAAGCAGTACTGGATGCCGAGCTGGTTCTCATTGCAGCAGGATTTTTGGGAACAGAAAAATATGTTGCAGATGCCTTTGGCGTGAAGATGAATGAGCGAACCAATGTGGCAACGGAGCCGGAGCATCATGCTACCAGCGTAGAGCGTGTTTATGTGGCAGGAGATATGCACAGAGGACAGTCTTTGGTTGTATGGGCAATCCGCGAAGGACGTGAGGCGGCAAGAGAAGTAGATGAGAGCCTGATGGGCTATACTTATCTGGCACGTTAAATTAAATAGAAGAAAAAAGTTGTTATACGGTGATGGTGTAACAACTTTTTTATTTCATGTGTTCACAAACCCCTATGATTTGTGCTACAATAAGTCTGGTTATAATTATGTAAATGTTAGGTGAGATTATGGGAAGAAAAGCAATCTTTTTTGACATAGACGGAACGCTATGGGATGAAAAATTTCAAATACCGGACAGCACCAGAGAGGCTTTTTGTCGTTTAAAAGAGAATGGGCATTTAACCTTTATCTGTACGGGGAGAACTATGTCCTATA
>OMAG01000753.1_pt1 | contig 11983 bp, 8 predicted proteins | sample 1673781 | NCBI WGS metagenome assembly OMAG01 (sample SAMEA103958127, study PRJEB25191) | human gut metagenome | biome: human-associated habitat [ENVO:00009003]; feature: intestine environment [ENVO:2100002]; material: feces | place: Germany | collected 2013/2015 | reverse complement strand
TTCACGGGGCTCGACCCGCGCACCATGGAACCGATCTACGTGCCGAAAAACCCGCATGAGAAGGCGCTTCAGCGCGCGCTCATCCAATTCTTCCTCGACGAAGCCTCAAAGGCAGGCTATCTCGAGACACAGCCACCTTACGTGGTCAACGAGGCATCGGGCATCGGCACAGGTCAATTGCCCGACAAAGAGGGACAGATGTATCACTGCAACCTTGACAACCTGTATCTCATCCCGACAGCCGAAGTGCCTGTCACCAACATCTACCGCGATGTGATTTTCGATGAGAAAGACCTGCCGAAAAAGAACTGCGCATACTCAGCATGCTTCCGCCGCGAAGCCGGCAGCTACGGCAAAGACGTACGCGGGCTGAACCGTCTGCACCAGTTTGACAAGGTGGAGATTGTACGCATCGAGAAGCCTGAAAACTCATACGCAGCGTTGGAAGAGATGAAAGACCACGTGCAGGGACTGCTTGAGAAACTCGAGTTGCCATGGCACATTCTTCGTCTCTGCGGCGGCGACATGAGCTTCACATCGGCAATCACATTCGACTTCGAGGTGTTCTCGGCCGCACAGAAACGCTGGCTTGAGGTAAGCTCGGTTTCAAACTTCGAAAGCTACCAAGCCAACCGTCTGCACTGCCGCTACGCGACGCCAACAAGAAGATGACGCTCTGCCACACGCTCAACGGCTCCGCTCTCGCCCTGCCGCGCATCATGGCTGCGCTGCTCGAGAACAACCAGACCCCGGAAGGCATCCGCATTCCGAAGGCACTCGTGCCTTACACTGGCTTCGACATCATCGACTAAGCGACAAACATATCTGCAAGCCACTCTCGAGACTATGCACGAGAGTGGCTTGCTTAATCCTATAAACCAACGTTTTTATGAAAAAATCTCTACTTGTTTCAACACTTGCCGTAGCCTTCTGCGCCATAGTTGCACTGGCAGGCACTCACAAAGTGAAAAAAATCATGGTGGACAACATTCAGAAATCCACCACAGTAAAGTCATTGGAATCCCTCAGCAAAGCTGGCGAGACCGCTGACGAGACTCCGAATCTCCAAGTGCTTCTCGAAGAGGACTTCTCCAAATTCACCGCCGGAAGTGAAGCCACTCCCGACGCCACCGACGTGGCTGACGCAACAACCGGATATATCGCCGACGAGTTGACAAACACTCCGGGCTGGAGCGGATCCGGCGTGTTTCAAGCCGGCGGATGCGCATATATCGGCATCGTAGATGAAGGCACCGACAACGAAGACACCGGTTTTCTCAACACATCGACATTCGACGGTTCGGGCAACGGCGGATATATCGTGGTGACATTCCGCGCACGCGTGGCAGAAGAAGGAGCGACCGACGCCGTTGAATTCGTCAGCATCGACGAGGACGACATCAACGAAAGCGATCCTATGTCGGGCGTTGTTGACTACAAACAAGTGGCCATCACCGACCAGTGGGCAGAGTATGAGGTAGAGCTCAAATCGGGCGCAGCCAACGCCTCCATCCAGCTGTACGCCTACCAGTCGCCTATCTACATTGACGACATCAAGGTTGTCCAGACAGTCAAAATCGACGTTCCGGCACCAGAGGCACTGGCAGCCACCAACGTGACCCCGACAAGTTTCACAGCCAACTGGAGCGCAGTGGAAGGCGCCACCAGCTACATGCTCACAGTGTTCTCGTTCAAGACCATCAAAAGCGATGTGGAAGAGGCTACAGTCACTGAAGGATTCGACGGCATCGTCGCTACCGGCAAGAAAGACAAATTCATCGACACTGAGAACTCAAAATTGCCGGAAGGCTGGACAATCAGCGTCAGCGATAACGGCACAAGCCGCGAAATCTACGCTTCAAGCGGCAACTACCATTCAGAGAAGATAGCCCTTGCCTTTGACGCAACCGGCGACTTCATCGAGACCCCGGAGGCTCCGGCTCCTATCAAAAAATTCAGTTTCTGGGTAAAGAACCAGGGAGCCGGCGCAGGCAGCATCATAACTGTTTCCGGATTCAACGGCACAGAATGGATTGACCTCGGCAAACTCAACTTCGCCGACGTTGATTCCAACTTCGCCGACTTTGTAGACTTGGACATTGACGACGAAGGCATCGTGAAACTCCGTCTGTCGTACACAAAGGAAGTGGGCAATTGCGCCATCGACGACGTTTCATACACCTATGGCGGTGTCTACAACATAGCCACGCTCCTGCTTGAGGACAAAACCGTTGAAGGCACTTCGTTTGACGTCACAGGCCTGACAGAAGGCGAGCAGTACTACTATTACGTCTGCGCCGTAAACAACGGCAACATTTCCGGAGATTCAAACATCGTAGCCGTAGGCGAAGGCAGCGTTGACAACATCGCAGCAGGCAACGCAAAGATTGCGACTACAGCCAACGGCATCGAAATCAGCCTTGCAGAGGCCGCTCCGGTGGCAGTCTACAGCGTTGACGGCAAATGCCTCTACAACGCAACCAGCGGCGCGTTGAGCCACACTGTGGCGCTCAACAACCACGGCGTATACTTTGTCAAAGTAGGTAACAAGACGACAAAAGTGGCGCGCTAACTACAACGCACCCACACCCACAAAAACCGGGAATCCACACAGATGCCCGGTTTTTTTTCGCTAAATATCTTGCCCAAACAAAAACAAATCAATATTTTTGCGGTAATAATAGAAACATTTGTAAAGGGCAAATACACCAAACAGCAATAAACCATCAGTTTTATGAACAAGACTCTACTTTTCTATTCACTTGCGATTGTCACAGCGGCAACCGCAATGGCGGGACTGCGCCACACACAGAAAGCCCCAGCCGCCCTTGACGCCAAACTCGAGGCACTCACCGCAAAACCCCACTCGCCGTCGCTCCGCGAAATAGGCTCGGAGATTGTGCTCGTTTCCGAAGACTTCGCCAAATTCACGGCAGGAAGCGAGGACGACCCCGACGGCACCGAACTTTCCGACTGGAACGACGGCACGATCGACGCCAAGTACACACAACAGCCAGGCTGGCGCGGCGGATTCGTATACCAAGCCGGCGGCTGCGCCTATCTTGACGTAGACACCGAAGAAGGCACCGGCTGGCTCATCACCCCTACCCTCAACCTGTCGAACTACGGCGGTTCGTTCACCATCAAATTCCGCGCGCGTGTAGCTTCGTCAAAGTCGAGCACCACCGATGAAATCTATGTGCAGAACTGCTTTCTGGGCGAATACAGCAACTCCGTGACCAGCTCTCAGACCATCGAGGGCACCACAAAATGGAAAGAGTACACGCTGACATTCACCGACGGCAACTCAAAAGACGATATCCAGATAACGGCAAAAAGTTATCCAATCTTCATTGACGACATAACCATCACCCAAATCGACAACGGCAAGCCCGGCGCGCCATTGGCACAAGCCGCCACCAACGTAAGCGACACCCAATTCACCGCCAACTGGCAGGCTGTTGAAGGCGCCGAAGGCTATCTGCTCAGCGTCTACACGCTGAAAAACGCCACAGAGCAATATCTCTTCAAGGACAAGGAAGTGAGCGGCACAAGCTACGACGTCACCGGCATCGAGGCAAATATCGACTATTACTACACCGTCTGCTCGAAACGCAACGGAGAGACCTCAAACACGTCGAACACAATAACCGTGATACGCAAACTCAAGACGCCAGTCACCCTTCCCGCCACCAACGTGGCAAGCTACGGCTTCACCGCCAACTGGCAAAGCGTGCCGCAAGCCACAGCCTATGCCGTCTACACAATCCTCACCCACACCGCCCAGGCCGACAACGAACCGTTTAACCTGTTCAAATCCGACTTCAGCGCAGTGAAAGTGGGCACAATCGACAGCCCATGGGACTACTCCCGCCTCGGCGGAATCCGCGTGTTTCTCGACGACCTCGCCCCACGCTGCGACTGGATAGCATTCGCACCGATGGCAGCACAAGGTATGTTTGGCATCTCAAACATGTTCCTTGACTACAACGTTCCCGGCACCATCTATTCGCCGATTCTCGACCTCGGCCACGACGGAGGCAAATCCACACTCCGCTTCAATGTGCTCGGCCGCAACGTCACGAAATTGAGAATCTGTGTGCTTAAAGACAGGGCTGACGGCAAGGCCGACGAACTGTTCAAGACAGAATGCCCCGTCACCACCGACCTCGCCGAACAAGTCATCACGCTTGAGAAAGGCGAGAAAGACACCTACGTCGAGATTTCAATCGCTGAAGGAACAGGCTATGTGCTGTTTGATGACCTGCAATTAAGCCAGAACCTCAACAAAGGCGAAAGCACGGAGCTGAAATACAAATACGACGAGACCTCCGACACAAGTCGCAGAATCGACACCCCCGACTATTCAGCCGGCGATGTCTATGCCTACACCGTTCAGGCATTCCGTCTTGATTCAAGCAGCAACATCATCGAAGAGGCAACGTCCGACCGCTCGGAACCGCAGGAAGTGAAACGCAACGACGCAGTGGAGAGCATAACCGCCGGCAATGACGGCGCTACGGTTGCCACAACAGCCGACGGCATCCGCATCACCCTCGCCGAAGCCGCTCCGGTGGCAGTTTACAGCCTCGACGGCAGACTCCTGCATCAAGACAACACGGCAGCTACAGAACACAACGTAGCGCTCGGCAACCACGGCATATTCCTTGTGCGCATCGGCGCAAAGACAATCAAAGTGGTGCGCTGATATTTGAAATCCATAACGAAGCAACCGACGGGCAGACAATGCCCGCCGGTTGCTTTCTTTTTTCACACACGGCATAATGTTAAAAAAACGGTATGCGCCGCATAAACGCAGACTCATTCGTAGTGGCGTACCTCTGGCACGCCGACTGCAGGGAGCATGTCGAGTCCCGGCACGCGCCGTTGCACTCCGCGTACCGGGTTACGGAAGAGTGTCGTCGCTCCGCGACGATAGCCTGCCATCGTTGCCATTGTTTAATGGCGCAAAGTTCGACATTTTTACATCTATCCTATATATCTTCGTTAAACGCGCGCAAATTGTTATTATCCATAAGTCAAAATCCCACTTTGCTTAAATATATTAACAAAAATGCTTTGAAATCTGAAAGTGATTAATTATATTTGCAATATCATTTAGCAAACAGATAAAAAACATTCTTTTAATCTTAAAAATTTACAGTATGAAAAAACTACTTCTTTTCGTAGCAGCGTTTCTTATAATGGCGTTGCCGACAGTCGCTCAAGAAACAGATTTGAGCGAGGAGGAATTTAAACAAAAAATTGATTCGGTGTTTGAGCACGTCGACATGACATCTGTAGAAACAGGCATTCTCATCGAACATGGGTTCAATTTGCTTGACCCAAACGTCTTCAACGGTCAAAAACCAGATTCGGTATATTCAAACAAAGAAATCATGAAAGCCCTTTATGCTGGGCTTTATGACTCTCGCGTGAACGATTACTTCTCTTTGGAAGACACCGATAGCACATTTTCCAAAATAGACAATGCCAAAAACATATCAATCCTTTTTTTGGCATACAACAGATTTAAAGATTATATGTTTAAATCTGGCGACATCTATTGGGAAAATGGTCAGTTAAAAAAAAACAGACAATTCCAAGTGGGAAAACCTCTTTGACTATGACTTTTGCTTCGCCGTAGCTCTTGGAAAAGATGAATTTGTAGGAAATGAAGTGACAATTCCTATCAATGTCGACAATCTGCTCAACAATACAATGTCAAGAATCTCACAAATAGACGTGAAAGCAGACGATGGAACTTATGAAAAAGTGGCTCTAAATACAGATTGGAAGCACACGTTCTCGCAGTTGGGTGAGCACTGGCTTACTTTCCGTGTGTTGTTTTACGATGGGTTTCTTATGGAGTGCCGCACCCCAATAATGCTCCTCGAACAAAACAGCCAACACCTTCCGCCAATGGACAAACCTATAGAAACATTTGCGGATATTGCCGCCGATGAAGAACAGTCTGGAGGCGAACTGCAGGTGATTTACCTCAACAAGGAGAAAACATCGGGCAAGTTTATCCGCCCGTTGGTAATTGCCGGCGATATCAACCTGTCGGGACTGCTTACGGGCAATGCTTCAACGTCGTTTGACCTTAAAACAATCGGAGCAAGCGGAAGCATTGGCACTAAAATCAACGAATTGTCGCAAATCTACGACATCATCTATCTGAAATACAACAACGACACTGACGACCTCCTGCGTAACGGCAAATTGCTGCGCAAAGCATTACTGGTCGTCAACAACAACCGCTTCTCTGTGTCTGACGACACGTATGTTGTCGGTCTTGGTGTCGGCGGCGTAATTGCCCGCATCGGAATCAATATGATGGAAAGCGAAGGCGAGAACCATCGCGTATGCAAATTTATCGCCGTGAATTCCCCATTCAGAGGGGTAAATATACCGTTGTCGCTACAGTTGACCATTAGACAACTATCAGAAGTTGCTTCTTTTACGGAAAGATATGGTGTGTCTCTTGAAAAAGCTAAGAGAATCACGCACTTGCTTGATTCAAAAGCGATGAAACAATTGCTCTGCAATTATGTTGATGGAAACTACACACAGAGTAAAACTGATTACCGTGATTTCACCAAATCCAACTTCGTTTCCAACATTCCTAAATATTGCGTGACCATTTCCCTCGCAAATGACGGCAATGCTATTGCTAAGCCATTCGAAAATATAATAAATTATTATACCAAAAGCACATTTAAGGGGAAACGACATTTTGGGGGAAAATGTGAAATCAGAATAAATGCGAACCTACTATCGTATAATGAGAACGACTTTATTTATTCTGGAAAATACTATTTCTATGCAAATTATTTTGGCATTCATGTCCCTAAATATAATTTGGGCATGTCTGTCCGTAATTTTTGGAATACGACATCTATCGACCATATAGGGGGTGTATATTTTCCGCGAATAAAAGCTGAAATTTCCAATCTGGTTCCTCCAATTGAGACCTTATGCGATTTTTGCTTAATTCCAGGATTTAGCACACTTGACATTAATTACAACTCCTACAAAGGATTAGACCATCAAGGAAAGATCGACGCAGCGCCTTTTGACAAAGTTTATATTAAAAGTAGCGCTCCATATCAAGACGCATATTCCACTCTCCTAGATGACCTTGCCTACGAGTTGATTCCTCACATTGAGGGACAGACTTCGGATGTGCTTGGCACGACGGAACTGACGTTGACAAACATCCCCAACTTCTCATTCATCAAATACGAGTGGTCCTCTAAGCTCGGCAACTTCAAGGTTGTGTCGTCATCGAAAAACAAGGTGATGCTGACTCCTACTAAGTATTCCATAACCAACAGAAAAATCCTTGATAAAATCACCGTAACACCCAAAGTGCAGTTGATAAATATTCCAGAAATTGAGAATCTCAGTGCATCCATAACAACTTCAGCTGCATACTTATCTGTAAATGGCAATAACTATATCTCTCCAGAGCTTAACGTCTACAGCCTTTCGCGTATACCTGATGATGTGACAGCTGTTGAATGGACTGCATCAAAAGGCGTTGAACTTACTCCTTACGAGGATATGACTGTCGGAGCCACTGTGAAGAAAGCCACCGCCGACCGTTGGATACAAGCCTCGTTCACATCCTACGGAGTAACCCACGATATCCGCAAAAGCCTCAAAGTGGCGACTCTCGACTCTGTCTGTCTGAGAATGATGAAGCATTGGCGGAATAAACAGGAACAACTCGACAAATATTATTTCCACATCGACATCTATCCGCCATCATCAATCGATGAAATGACATTCTGTTGGTATAATACCGTTTGTATTAAAAAAACCGAAGAGTCCAACAACGGAACAATCGATGGTCCAATAGGAGGAGAGACAGTCAACCGTATCAATGGAAAAGCAACAATTAAAACAGATGGCGATGTCGGGTCGTGCAGATTCGACAAAGATTACCCTGTCGTTGGTCCTATTTTCCCAACCGGACCGTTGGCAATCAATGACCTACCAGAAATCCCGGTTGAACCAGTCTTAATGGGAAAGAACGAAGCAATTGTATCAATGCCGAAAATTGGGGTTGACGAAGTTGCAGAAGGCGATGTATACTGCGATGTCAAAGACAAATTCGGCACGAAATACACAGTCCACTACCCAGTAGAATCGCACTATGCCGTAATTTACTGCGTAGCCCCCAATCCCGCCGATGCGGTGATAACGATAGCAAAAGTCATTGATGGAGAAAACAATGGCATAAGCACTTGCAGCCTTGACTCTGTCACCGCACGCCTATACAACGAACAGGCTCTCGTACGTGAACAGACTACTGATGGCAACTGCCGAATAGATGTCAGTGACCTGCCCGACGGCACATATTTTCTTGTCGTGACAGAGAATGGGGAAATGGTTTTAAGACAGTCTGTGATAATTAAGCATTAAAAAACAAACACGAATGGGCGGGAAAAAATACCCACAACGCCACATCAATGGTATTTTCCGCCCATTCTATAATTTTCAAACCACAGCATTATGAAAAAATCAATCTTATTAATCTTCATCGCACTGATGACGGCGATGGGAAGCCAGGCGCAAGAGGCAGACGCTACAAAAACAACGCGCTACAACAACCGACATACAATGGACGGATACAAGGCTTTTTATGAGGCTGGATATTTTTGGGGCATCGACGACCAAAATGGGCCGCATCTCCCGAACAAGTTCAGCGTTACAACCTCTCAGGGCTTTCAATTGAACAACTTCGTGTATTTCGGAATCGGCGCCGGCATCGACTCTTATCGGCATAACGAAAACTGCTATATCAGCGTGCCTCTGTTCGCCGACCTGAGGGTGAACTGTCTAAACGACAAACGAGTAATGCCATTCTTCGACATCAGAATGGGATACAGTATGGGCGACCGCGCACGAGGCTTTTATTGGGAGAACCAGTTGGGCGTGAGGATAGGACTGAAGAAGCATCACGCGGTTTATGCCGCCGCCGATGCTGTCTTTCAATTCACCGACTTCTCCACCTTCTTAACCAACGACGACTGGGGGCTATATGGAGCTTTTGGCTTTAAAGTTGGCTACGAGTTTTAGACCATCCGGGCTACCTTAACGCAGTCTGTTGCATAACTAACCGAAAAAAACCAAAGCATTATGAAAAAATCAATCTTTTTAATCTTCATCGCATTGATGACGGCGATGGGATGCTAGGCGCAAGAGGCGGCAAAAAGAGATTCAACAGCGATTTCAAAATATCAGGCACGGCACACACTTCAGGGATTAAAGGCGTTTTTTTGAAACAGGATATCTGTGGGGATTAGGCGGCGAGGCATATCTTGAATCCCCCACAGGAGAGATTGTGCCTCTGGACAAGAATATATTCTCACCCAGCCATTTCAGCGCATCGGCATCGGTCGGTTGCCAATTCAACAACTTTGTGTTTGTCGGCTTGGGCGCAGCAGCAAATGTCTACAGCTCAAGGGGCACGACATATCTAACAGTGCCTATATTCGGCGAGTTAAGGATTAATTTACTGAACGCCAAACGCTTCACGCCATTTGCAGACGGAAAGTTGGGCTACGGAATCGGCGATATGCACGGCGTTTATTGTGCTTGCCAACTTGGTTTGCGCTATGCGTTGCCGAAGAAACATGCAGTCTACTTGGCCGGTGAGTGGAACTTTCAAATCAATCAGGATTTAAAAGTACTGAAAGCCGACGACATCAATTGCAATTTGGGATTTAAATTCGGCTTTGAATTATAGCGGCCCCACACCGCAGGAGCAACCGACGGGCAGAAATGCCCGCCGGTTGCTTTCTTTATGTTGAAAAGCGAACAGATTGCAGAAAGGCAATAACTGCGTTTTTTATGGCAATAAATGACAAAAAACTATCGGAGGGAGTCAATTTTAGAGATGTATTTCCTTGTATATGACATTTTTTTGTTATTTTTGGAATTTCTTTTTAATGTACATTTGCAAACGAAAAACAAAAAACGATATGAAACGGATTCTATCTCTCGCATTTGCGATTGTCCTGTTGGCAACATTGCCGATGCAAGGACAAGGAAAACGCTACCAAGTGGCAGGCGTTGCGTTCTACAATTTGGAGAACCTTTTTGACACCATCCCCAACAACCCGCTGGGACGCGACGCAGAGTATACCCCCAACGGCTCGCGCAAGTGGACAGGCAAACGCTATTGGAACAAAATCCACAATCTTGCCTACGTAATCAGCAACATGAAGACCGACATCACACCTATGGGACCAGCCATCATCGGCGTTTCCGAGATTGAGAACATCACCGTCATGCAGGATCTCGCCCGCGACGAGCAACTCAAGGCGTGGAATCTGCAAGTGCTACACCACGACTCACCAGACCGCCGCGGTGTCGACGTAGGCTTCCTGTTCAACCCACGCTTGTTCCGCCCGCTCAACGTGACCCACCACACCCTTGTCATCGAGTCGAACCCCAATTTCCGCACCCGCGACCAGTCGTGTGTCAGCGGCCTTCTTCTCGGCGAGCCGGTAAGTGTGATTGTCAACCACTGGCCGTCACGTCTTGGCGGACAAAAGCAGTCGAGCTACCTCCGCGAGGCAGCCGCAGCGTTGTCGAAACATATCGCCGACTCCGTGCTTGCCATAAATCCTAAGCAGAAAATCATCATAATGGGCGACTTGAACGACGACCCTATGGACCCCAGCTGCGCAGAAGTGCTCGGCGCCAAACGCAACGTCAAGGACGTAAAGGAAGGCGGCTGGTACAACCCCTGGTGGGATGTTCTTGCCAGCGGCGTAGGCACCCTCGCCTACCGCGGACAGTGGAACCTCTTCGACCAGATAATCATCAACTACAACCTCGTCGGCAAGGACCGGTCGACGCTCAAATACTTCAAGTGCAAGGTTCACAACGACATTCCCGGCATCCGCACCGAGGAAGGCGACCGCACCGGCTATCCGCTCCGCACGTTTGCCAGCGGCGTTTATCTCAACGGCTACAGCGACCACTTCCCCACACAGATATTCCTGACCCGGGAACTCAAATAACCGAAATCAAACAAACAAAAATAAACCAACTAATTTATGAAACTAAAACTGTTTATCACGCTGCTCCTGCTCGCAGTGATGCCCGCGTTCGCACAGAACACAGGCGTGAGCGGAGTGGTGGTTGACGCCGACAGCGGACAGCCGATAGCAGGTGCCACCGTACTTCTCCAACAGGGAAGCAGCGCCTTTACCGGCCCGAACGGCGACTTCCGCATCTCAGCCGCCCATACCGGCGACGAGACACTGACAGTGATTGCCTATGGCTACAAGGACATTGTGACCAGCGTGGCAATCGACAGCCACAGCGTCACCAACCTCGGCACGCTCAAGATGGCTGTGGACAAAAGTATTGCCACCAGCACCGACATGGCGGTTCTCGACGAGAACCAGATTGAAGACGAGGAAGGCAACGACCAATCAATCGGCATGCTTGCCGGCGCGTCGGACGACGTCTACTACAACGCCGCAAGCTACGACTTCTCCGTAATGCGATTCCGTCTGCGCGGCTATGCCCAGGAATACTCGCAGATGTATGTCAACGGCGTGCATCTCACCGACGCAATCCGCGGCCGCTTCAACTACTCCTCGTTCGGCGGCATGAATCAGGCATTCAAGAGCAAGGCAGCAAGCATCGGGCTAACCCCGTCAAACTACACCCTCGGCGAGATCGGCGGCTCTACCAACGTCAACACTCTGGCATCCAACTATGCCCCCTACACAATGCGCGGCATGGTCACCTACTCCACCGGTCTTAAAGAAAACGGATGGGCGTTTACGCTCTCAGCCGTAGGCCGCTACAGCAAGGAAGGCATCACAGAAGGCACGTTCTACAACTCAGCCGGACTGTTTCTGTCGCTGCAGAAAGTGTTTAACGCCAACCACAGCCTCGGCATCACGCTCTACGGCGCGCCGACACGCCGCGGCGGCTCGTCGGCAACCTA
>OMAG01000747.1_pt1 | contig 12043 bp, 8 predicted proteins | sample 1673781 | NCBI WGS metagenome assembly OMAG01 (sample SAMEA103958127, study PRJEB25191) | human gut metagenome | biome: human-associated habitat [ENVO:00009003]; feature: intestine environment [ENVO:2100002]; material: feces | place: Germany | collected 2013/2015 | reverse complement strand
AGAATGATGTTCAGCCGACAACACAGGATAAGTACAAAACCGATCCCGTACCGTCGGGAAAGCCAAAGCCGGTTGAACCGGAAGAACAGGAAACAAAAGATACAAATCTTTATTGTACCTTTACAATCACCTGTTCAACAATTCTCGACAATATGGATGCCCTTGATCCGGAAAAAAAAGAACTCGTTCCAAAGGACGGTATAATCCTCAAAAAACAGAAGGTTCAATTCAAAGAGGGTGAATCTGTATATGATGTCCTTGTAAAAGTTTGTAAGGACAACAATATTCATATGGAATCAAGCTGGACTCCTATGTATAATTCCGCTTATATTGAAGGAATTAACAACCTCTATGAATTTGATTGCGGTTCTCTTTCGGGCTGGATGTACAAAGTCAATGAATGGTTTCCAAACTACGGCTGTTCACGATATGTACTCAAGAACGGCGACGATGTGGTCTGGTGCTACACCTGTAACTTAGGCTATGATGTCGGCGGAGGATACGCAACAGGAGAATAATGATGAAGGATACTTTTTCAAACATGCACCCCTTTATCAATTTTATATTTTTTGCACTTACAATAGGGTTCACGATGTTTATCATGAACCCTGTTTGTCTTGCTGTAAGTTTTTTATGTGCGCTTGTAACCGCTTTATACCTTAACGGCAAAAAAGCTGTGAGATTGTCACTTGTTTTTCTTTTACCTATGATACTCTTGATAGTTCTCGTAAATCCTGTTTTTAATCATGAAGGAATGACTATACTCACATATTTTCCGTGGGATAACCCACTAACCCTCGAATCAATCGTTTACGGTATTGCAAGTGCATTTTTGCTTTCGTCAACAGTTTTATGGTTTTCTTCATTCAATGCAGTAATCACTTCCGACAAGGTAGTTTTCCTGTTTGGCAGAATAATGCCATCATTGAGTCTGGTGATTTCAATGGCATTGCGTTTTGTTCCAAGGTTTTCGGCACAAATGAAGCTTGTGCGTAATGCACAACACACAATCGGGAGAGATATAGACGAAGGATCATTGTTTCAAAGAATAAGAAATGCTGTAAAAATTCTTTCGATTATGATAACATGGTCGCTTGAAAACGCAATTGAAACAGCAGATTCAATGAAAAGCAGAGGTCACGGTCTTAAAGGCAGAACATCCTATTCACTTTATAAATTTGACAAAAGAGACGCATTTATGCTTTGCACAATCCTTTTTACCGGATCGGTACTTATGATTTTGCTTTTTACAAACGCAATAAAATTCAGATACTATCCGTCAATCAAGGGCGATTTGTTTACGGTGCAAAGTATTATTTTTTATATATTCTACACATTTTTAATGTTGATTCCGCTATCGGTAAATATAGGAGAGGGGATAAAATGGAAACATATGCAATCAAGAATCTGAGTTTTCGATACCCCGAAACCGGTATTGATGTACTTAAAGATATTACTTTTAGCGTAAATGAGGGCGAGTTTATCACAGTCTGCGGTCCGTCAGGCTGCGGAAAAAGCACACTTCTCAGACATCTGAAACCCGATCTTTCACCGCACGGTGTTCTTTCGGGAGAAATATTCTTTGAAGAAAAACCTATATCAGACCTTTCTCACAGGGAGCAAAGCAGTAAAATCGGCTTTGTTATGCAATCACCTGAAAATCAGATTGTTACCGATAAGGTATGGCACGAACTTGCTTTCGGACTTGAAAGTCTTGGTTATGACAACAATACAATCCGAAAAAGAGTTGCCGAAACAGCTTCATTTTTCGGAATCCAAAATTATTTTGAAAAAAGTGTTCTCGAACTTTCGGGCGGACAAAAGCAAATTTTAAACCTTGCTTCAATTATGGCAATGCAACCGTCCGTTCTCATTTTGGATGAACCGACAAGCCAACTCGATCCGATTGCGGCAAGCGAATTTTTGCACTGCGTTTCACGCATAAATCACGAACTGGGGACAACGGTGATAATAACGGAACACAGACTTGATGAGGTGCTTCCGCTTTCAGACAAGGTGCTTGTCATCGAAAACAACGGAATTTCAGCTTTTGACTCTCCTCAAAAGGTCGGGAAAATTCTTAAAGAAAAAAACAGTAAAACATTTCTTTCTATGCCTGCTCCGATGCAGATATGGCAGGCTGTTACAGAAAATGACAATACCGACTGTCCCGTAACTGTTCCAAGCGGCAAAAAGTGGCTTTCGGAATATGCCCAAAATCATAAAATGTATGAGCTCACGCCCGAAAACATTCAGAAACATTCTGATAAAGAAGCAGTAAGTCTTAATGATATTTGGTTCAGGTACGAAAAATCGGGTGCAGATGTACTAAAAGGTCTTTCACTAAAAATATATCAGGGGGAATTTGCAGCTATACTCGGCGGTAACGGAATGGGAAAATCAACCGCTTTGTCAATTATCTGTTCACTTAACAAGCCATACAGAGGCAAAGTTGAAATCTCTCCGCTTAACAAAAATTCTTTTGACACGCTCGTAGCAGTATTACCCCAAAATCCGCAGACACTGTTTTTGAAAAAAACTGTACTTGAGGATTTATACGAAGTATTTGACGGCAGAAAAATCAGCAAGGAGGAAAAAGAAAGACGGGTTACCTCAGCGGTAAAGCTGTGCAGACTTGAAAGTCTCTGCAATCGCCATCCTTATGATTTATCCGGCGGTGAACAGCAGAGAGTTTCAATCGCAAGAGCACTTGCCAAAAGACCGAAGCTTTTGCTTTGTGACGAACCGACAGGTGCGCTTGACTACAACACAGGCAGACAGATTCTGAAATTGTTGCAGGAAACCTGCCGTAAAGACAAAATGACCGTTGTTCTCATCACTCACAACGGAGCAATAACACCGATGGCGGATCACATTATAAGAATGAAAAGCGGAAAAATTGTTGAAGATATTTACAATGAAAATCCGAAAAATGTTGAAGAAATTGAGTGGTAAAAAATGAAAAGGAGGTGTCACAATGACTAAATCCTTGATAAAAAACACATTCAGAGAAATTAAAAATACAAAAGCAAGATTCATCTCAATTATGGCGATTATTGCCCTCGGAGTGGGATTTTTCGCAGGAATAAAGGCAACTGTTCCGTCAATGTACAATCTTGCAAGAACCTACACGGACGAGCAGGAGCTTATGGATTACCGACTTGTGTCAACGGTCGGATTTGATGAGGACGACATTAAGGCGGTAAAAAATACAGACGGAGTAACCTCTGTTATGCCGTCATATTTCTGCGATGTTCAGACCGATGCCGACAGCGGCGGCAGGACTATGAGAGTCATTGCGCTTCCCGAAAAATACGGTGATAATTCCGTTCAGAACAAGCTTGTTTTGACGGAAGGCAGACTTCCCGAAAAGTCGGGTGAAATTGCAGCCGATTCAAGCTCGTTCACGGCAGAGGGTTATAAAATCGGTGACAAAATCAGATTTGCAAAACAGACGGGCGATACAGATACTTCAACCGAACTTAAAACCCTCGAATACACTGTGGTTGGTCTTGTGCAGTCACCTCTTTACATAGCATATCAGCGAGGAACTACGACGGTCGGCAACGGAAAAATCTCGGATTATTTCTACATTTGCCCCGAAGATTTTGCCTTTGAACGCTACACGGAGCTTTATGTAAAAACCGATATTTCGGATAAATTCCTGGCATACACGGACGATTATGATAATGCCATAGAGGATAAAGCCGCCGATTTTGAAAAGGTGGGAGAGAACAGGAGTAACAGCTTTACGGTCGAGGTTATCGACAAGGCTAAGAGCGACCTTGCAGATGCAAAACAGGAGTATTCGGACAATAAAGAAAAAACCGAAAAGAAGCTTGCCGATGCAAAGACGGCGATTGATGACGGCAAAAAAGAGCTGAAAACCAAGACCGATGATGCACAGAAAAAACTTGATTCGGCAAAACAGCAGATTGAGGACGGCAGGACACAGCTTGAAAATTCACGCAATGAATACAACACAAAAATTGCCGATGCACAGGCTCAGATTGCCGAAAAGGAAAGTCAGCTTAATTCTGCCGAAAAACAATATAGTTCTTCAAAAGCAGAATTTGATAAAGAAATTTCAAAATCACAGGCTGAAATAGAAAATGCGGAATATCAGCTGCAGTCGGCAAAGGATACATTTCAAACCGAACAGGAACCCCAGCTTTTGGCAGGAATAAGTCAGGCTGAGGATGCCGTTTCCGCTTTGCAGTATCAAATCAGTCAGACAACCGATGAAGAAACGCTTGCTGTTTTGAACGCACAGCTTGAACAGGCTCAGCAAACGCTTGATGAACTCAACGCAACATACGATTCCGCAAAGGCACAGCTTAAAGAAAGCGAAAGCCGACTTTCCGAAAGCAAGGCTCTTTTTGAACAGAAAAAGAGTGAGGGACAGGCTCAGCTTGACTACGCATATTCACAGATTTCAAGCGGAAGAACACAGCTTGATGCCGCAAAAGCAGAACTTGCACAACAGTCGGCAGACGGTCAGGCTCAGCTTGATTCAGCAGAAAGCAAGCTGAATGACGCTCAGAGCAAATATGACAGCGGTGTTGCAAAGCTTGCCGAGGAAAAGAAAAACGGCGAGAAAAAACTCTCCGATGCACAGACAGAATACGATGACGGCGTTAAAAAAGCTGATGAAGAATTCAAAAAGGCAGAGGATAAAATCAAAGATGCAGAGGAAGAAATTAATTCTCTTACAGAACCAAAGTGGTATGTCTTCGACAGAAGCGACAACCCGGGTTACTCAACATTTTCTTCAAATGCTGACAGACTCGGCGCTGTTGCAACGGTATTTCCAGTATTCTTCCTGCTCGTAGCGGTGCTTGTCTGCGTAACCACAATGACAAGACTTATTGAGGAAAAGCGTACCGAAATCGGAACGCTGAAAGCACTCGGCTACAGCAACACAAGCATTATAATGAAGTTTGTAATCTACTCATTGCTTGCGGCTGTTATCGGAAGTGTAATCGGTATTTTAATCGGCATTTTCACCTTGCCGTTTGTAATTTATGATGCTTACAAAATTATGTACTACATCGGCGATATAACGCTGATACCAGACTATACAAGCATAATTTTCGGAATTGTTGCCGCAGTTGTCTGCACGGTTGTTGTGTCGGTTGTAGTGTGTGCTAAATCTCTGCACGAAAAGCCTGCGGCTGTTATGCGGCCGAAAGCACCAAAGGCGGGCAAGAGAATTTTGCTTGAACGCATAAAACCGTTGTGGTCACATATGAGCTTTAACTCAAAGCTGACCGCAAGAAATCTGTTCAGATACAAGGTAAGACTTTGTATGACTGTTATCGGTGTGGCAGGCTGTACGGCTCTGATTGTTGCAGCATTCGGTTTGCTCAACAGCTTTGAACCGATGACACACGATCAGTTTGAAACAATCTATAAATACGACGCCGTTGTTGTTCCGAAAGACAGCGGAAGTGCCGACAATCTTTCGTTTTTGACAGATACACTTGATAAAAACAGCAATGTCAAACACTCAATGCTTGTTTCACAGCAGGAATGCACGGTAACACACGGTAATAAGATTAAGGACAGCGACACAAATCTTGTTGTACCGCAGAATCCCGAAAAGTTTGACGAAATTGTTTCTCTGCATACAAGAAAGGGCAAAGAAGAACTCAAGCTTTCGGACAGCGGAGTAATGCTCAGTGAAAAAATGTGCAGTGAGCTTGGAATAAAAACGGGCGACAAAATCACACTGAATGTTGACGGCAAAAAGGCAGAGGTCAAGGTCAGCGGAATTTTTGAACAGTACCTTTACAATTTTGTCTATATGACGCCAACCGCCTATAAGAGCTTGTTCGGCAGTGACTGCACCTATAATATGGCTGATGTCGCACTCAAAGATACCTCGGATTCCGCCTGCGACAAATTCGGTTCACAGGTTTTATCCGATGATAAAATTGCGGCGGTAAGCTACATTGCATCAAGCTTGAACGAATTCCGAAATATGCTCAACTCTCTTGATATGGTTGTTACGGTTATGATAATCTGCGCAGCGGCACTTGCCTTTGTTGTACTCTACAACCTGACTAATATCAACATTGCCGAGCGTGTCCGTGAAATTGCAACCTTTAAGGTTCTCGGATTCTACAACCGTGAAACTTCATCTTTCATTTACAAAGAGAACATAATTTTGACTCTCCTCGGAATTTTCGTAGGTCTGTTCCTCGGAAACCTTTTGACAGGTTTCATCATTCAGACGGTTGAGGTTGACAACATTATGTTCGGAAGAGATATTTATTTCACTTCATACCTCTATGCGGCAGGGCTGACATTCCTGTTTTCAATTCTTGTAAATGCGGTTATGAGCTTTAAGATTAAAGCCGTTAATATGGTTGAAAGTCTTAAAAGCGTTGAATAACGGAATATTTTGCCGTATGCTTAAAAAATCTTTTGTAAAATATTGATTGAATACAGCAATTGTGTTATAATACAGAAGAATAGGCTAAATAAATAGGCTGACAGGCAAAATATCTGTGAAAGGATAGTTACAGTAATGATAAAAGCTAATGAATACCGCACAGTCACCTGCGGTGAGTTAAGAGAAGAAAATATCGGACAGCAGGTCAGAGTTGCGGGCTGGGTTGAAAATATCCGTGACCACGGCGGTGTAATGTTCCTCGATATCCGTGATCAGTACGGTGTGCTTCAGGTTGTTGTTCACAACGATGAACTTCTTAAGGATATCAACAAGGAATGTACAGTAACTCTCAGCGGTACTGTTGTTAAGCGTGACGAAGAAACAATTAACAAGAAGATTGCAACAGGTTTCGTTGAAGTTCACACGGAGGACATCAAGGTTCTCGGCAAGTGTAAGAATGTTCTTCCGTTTGAGGTTGCAACCTCTACAAATACCAACGAAGAAGTAAGACTTAAATATCGTTTTCTTGACCTCCGTAACCCGAAGGTTCACAATAATATTATGATTCGTTCGCAGATTATCACATTTCTGCGTAACAAGATGAACGAAATGGGCTTTATGGAGATTCAGACTCCTATCCTTTCAACTTCATCTCCGGAGGGCGCTCGTGACTACCTTATCCCGAGCAGAAAGCACAAGGGCAGATTCTATGCTCTCCCACAGGCTCCTCAGATTTTTAAACAGCTCCTTATGGTGTCAGGTTTTGACAGGTATTTCCAGATTGCACCTTGCTTCCGTGATGAGGACGCCCGTGCAGACCGTTCACCGGGTGAGTTCTATCAGCTTGATTTTGAAATGGCTTTTGCAACACAGGAAGATGTATTTGCTGTTGCTGAAGAGGTTCTTTACGAAACATTCAAGAAGTTTTCAAATAAAGAGGTTTCAAAGCCTCCGTTTGCCCGTATTCCGTATGCAGAGAGTATGCTCAAGTATGGTACAGACAAGCCTGACCTCCGCAATCCGCTCGTAATTGTTGAAATCAGCGATATGTTTGAGGAAACAGACTTTGCTCCGTTCCGCAAAAAGACAGTTCGTTCAATCAATGTTCCGAACGCCGCAGGTCAGTCAAAGAAATGGTTCAAGAAGATGGAGGAGTTTGCTCTTTCAATCGGCATGAAGGGCCTTGGCTATGTTAAGGTTAGAGATGACCTCACATTTGACGGTCCGATTGACAAGTTCCTTAAAGAGGGCGACCGTGAAGAACTTATCAGCCGTAACGGTTCAAAAGCAGGCGATGTAATCTACTTTATCGCCGATACTGCTCAGGAAGCTCCAAAGCTTGCGGGTCAGATCAGAACAGAGGTTGCAAAGCGTCTTGACCTTATCGATACAAGCCGTTTTGAAATGTGCTTTATCGTTGACTTCCCGATGTTTGAGAGAGATGAAGAAACAAATCAAATTATCTTCACACACAATCCTTTCTCAATGCCGCAGGGCGGTCTTGACAGCCTTCTTAACAAGGATCCCGAAGAGGTTCTTGCTTATCAGTACGATATCGTTTGCAACGGTGTAGAGCTTTCATCAGGCGCTGTTCGTAACCACGATATTGAAATTATGAAGAAAGCGTTCGAGCTTGCAGGCTACAGCGAGGATGACCTCAAGGCTAAGTTCTCTGCACTCTACAATGCGTTCCAGTACGGCGCTCCGCCGCACGCAGGTATGGCTCCGGGTGTTGACCGTATGATTATGCTCCTTACAGAGGAAGAGAACATCAGAGAAGTTATTGCATTCCCGATGAACTCCAATGCTCAGGATCTTCTCCTCGGTTCACCGGGTGAGGTAACAGAACAGCAGCTCCGTGAGGTTCATATTAAATTAAGATAAAAACTGCATTTGCAGTCATATATTCAAACTCAAAGGGCGAGTTATATATTATATGACTTGCCCTATTTTCTTTAAAAAGGACGGTTTTTATGGTAACAAGAGAAGATGTTGAAAACATTGCGTTGCTTTCAAAGCTTTTTGTTCCCGAAGAGGAGCTTGACGGCCTTACAAAGTCAATGCAGGAAATCATAGATTTTGCCGACACAATCAATAACGCTCCGACAGACGGCGAGGAGTTTGACGATATTAACAATCTGTCAAATGTTTTTCGTGAGGATGAGGTTGTTGAGTCCTACGATACAAAGGAAATTCTTTCAAATGCTCCCGAGCAGGCAGAGGATCACTTCCTTGTAAGAAACAGAGAGTAAGGCGGTGTAAAAATGGGTTCTATTGAAAAAATTCATGAAATGCTTGTGTCAAAAGAGTGTTCATGTACCGAGCTTACAAAAAGCTATCTTGACGAAATCGAAAAGGCTGACGGCGAGCTTAACGCATATGTTAATGTAACAGGCGAGGAGGCTCTGAAAACTGCCGAGGCTGTTGACAGAAAAATTGCCTCCGGCGAGGAAATCGGTATGCTCGAGGGTGTTCCGATGACGCTCAAGGACAATATTTCAACAAAGGGAATAGAAACAACCTGTTGTTCAAAAATTCTCACAGGCTATAAGCCGATTTATAACGCAACCGTTTGGGAAACTCTTGCAGGCGAAAACGCAGTTATGCTCGGCAAGACGAATATGGACGAGTTCGCAATGGGCTCTTCATGCGAAACATCATACTTTGGCGGTGCAATGAATCCGTTTGATTCAAACTATGTTTCAGGCGGTTCATCAGGCGGTGTTGCAAGTGCGGTAGGCGCAAACATTGCCGCTTACGGTCTTGGCTCTGATACAGGCGGATCAATCCGTCAGCCGGCATCATTCTGCGGTATTGTAGGTCTTAAACCTACTTACGGTGCGGTTTCCCGTTACGGACTTATCGCATACGCAAGTTCACTTGACCAGATTGGACCGATTACAAAGTCTGTTGAGGACGCTGCAATTGTTTTTGATGCAATTTCAAAGAGAGATGAAAAAGATTCAACCTCAAAGGGCTTTGTCGGTGACACTTATTCAAAACTCAACAATGACATCAAGGGCATGAAAATCGGTATTGCAAAGGAATATCTTGAGGGTGTCCGTGACGATGTAAAAGAGGCTGTCTTAAAGGCTGCCGATATCTACAAGTCAATGGGCGCAGAGATTGTTTACTTTGACCTGCCCGAACTCAAATTTGCCCTTCCTGTTTACTATATCATCGCCTGTGCCGAGGCATCTTCAAACCTTGGCAGATATGACGGTATCCGTTTCGGCTACAAAACCGAGCATTACAACGGCACTCACGATATGGTTTGCCGTACCCGTTCGGAGGGATTCGGCGAAGAGGTTAAACGCAGAATCCTCCTCGGTACTTATGTTCTTTCCGCAGGTTACTATGACGCTTATTACAAAAAGGCTCAGAATCTTCGCGGCACTATCGTCAAGGCATTCAACAACGCATTTGAAAAGTGCGATGTAATCCTTGCTCCGACTGTTCCTATGACAGCATTTGAAAAGGGACACGCTGTAAGCGATCCGATTGAAACCTATCTTACGGATATCTGCACTGTACCTGTCAATATTGCAGGTCTGCCGGGTGTTTCGGTTCCGTGCGGATTCAACGCAAAGGGTATGCCGATTGGTATGCAGCTTATCGGCAAGAGCTTTGGCGAGGCTGAAATTCTTAATGCGGCATACAAATATCAGCAGGCTGCTGCTGAAAACTTTAAGGATACAAAGTGGGGTGTTAAGCTGTGAGTTACGAATTAGTTGCGGGTTTTGAAACCCATATTGAGCTTGCCACAAAGACAAAAATCTTCTGTGGCTGTACTACAAAATTCGGCGGTGCGCCAAACAGCCATTGCTGTCCCGTGTGTATCGGTCTGCCGGGAACACTTCCAAAGCTTAACCGTGAGGTAGTTCGCTATGCAATCCGTGCAGGTCTTGCAGTTCACGGTGAAATCGCAGAGATTTCAAAAATGGACAGAAAGAACTATTGCTATCCCGACCTTTCAAAGGCTTATCAGATCAGCCAGCTTTATGCTCCGCTTATTATAGGCGGTTATGTTGAGCTTTCAAACGGCAGAAAAATCCGTTTGCACCACATTCACATCGAAGAGGATGCAGGAAAGCTCATTCATCAGCACGGCGACACATATGTTGACTATAACCGTGGCGGTGTTCCTCTTATCGAAATCGTTTCAGAGCCTGACATTCGTTCAATTGACGAGGCAAGAGAGTATGTTGAAAAGCTTCAGCAGGTTATGCGTTACATCGGAATTTCCGACTGTAAGATGCAGGAAGGCTCAATGCGTTGCGATGTAAACATTTCGGTTCGTCCAAAGGGCAGCGAAAAGCTTGGTACAAGAACCGAAATTAAAAATATGAACTCAATCAACAACATAGCAAAGGCTATGGAGTATGAGTTTGAAAGACAGGTTGACCTTATTGAAAACGGCGGAAGTGTTGTTCAGGAAACTCTCCGTTATGACGACGCAACCAACACAACATCTTCAATGAGAAGTAAAGAGGACGCTCACGATTACCGTTATTTCCGTGATCCCGACCTTGTTACTATCCATGTTCCGAAAGATGTTGTTGAGGAAATCAAGGCTGCAATGCCTGAGCTTCCTGCCGACAAGTGCAGAAGATATATTGATGAACTTGCAATTCCCGAAAAGGATGCACAGCTTCTTACAAAGTACCGCAAAATCAGCGAGTATTTTGACAAGGCTTGCGAGGGCGTTAAGTCACCAAAGACAGTTTCAAACTTCATTATCGGTCAGATTTTCCGCAGAACGGAAACCGAGGCTGACAAGGAAATCTTTGATGTTGCGGTTACTCCCGAACAGCTTAACGAGCTTGTAAAACTTCTTGACAGCGGTAAAATCCGCAACAACCTTGCAAAGGCAACACTTGAAAAAATGCTTGACAGCGGCAAGGGTGCTCTTGAATTTATCAGCGAAAGCGATATGGGCGGTCTTGACGAAAACGCACTCAACGATTTGTGCAAGCAGGCTGTTGAGGGCAATCCAAAGGCTGTTGAGGACTATAAGAACGGCAAGGAAAAGGCGATTAAGTCGCTTGTCGGAAATGTTATGAAGAACAGCAGAGGTAAGGCAGATCCTGCTCTTGCAGAGTCAAAAATTAAGGAACTTATCGGCTGATAACTTAAACCTTCACGGGGGTGTGTCTTATGAAAGAAAAAATCAAAGTAACGGCAGTTGTAATGTTTCTCGGAGTTATATTTTCGGGAATTTTGGTTGCATACAAGCTGGTTAATACGATTATCCCGTCATTTGACGGCGGATCGGCATCGGTATTCGACTATCTGCTAATCGTGACTGTCACCGTTTCAATGGTGCTGAAGCTCGCAGTAGGTTCAATGGGACTGAGAGCCGTTTCAAAAAAGACATCACCGCCGGATATGCAAAAAATGTTGAAAACTTCGGGCAAACTCGCAGTAGTGCTTGTGCTTATCGGAGTGCTTAACATCATATTTAATATTGTCAACGGACAGGTTGTTTTTGTGATTGAAGTGTTCGACATAGCAACCGATATTCTCCTCGGTTTTGTGTATATACTTGCCTCCGCAAGCGTTCGTGCCGGCAGAGAATAAGTTCGGATTCAGATTAACCTAATAAAAAATTAACGGTTGGATTTACGAAAAAAGTAATCCAACCGT
>OMAG01000743.1_pt1 | contig 12070 bp, 6 predicted proteins | sample 1673781 | NCBI WGS metagenome assembly OMAG01 (sample SAMEA103958127, study PRJEB25191) | human gut metagenome | biome: human-associated habitat [ENVO:00009003]; feature: intestine environment [ENVO:2100002]; material: feces | place: Germany | collected 2013/2015 | reverse complement strand
TATAATAAAGGATACGCTCTGTTAATGTTGTCTTACCAGCATCAATATGAGCCATAATTCCGATATTTCTGGTTCTCTCCAATGGATATTCTCTTCCAGCCATGGATAAAACCTCCTATAATTATAATTAGAATCTGTAATGAGCAAAAGCCTTGTTTGCTTCTGCCATCTTGTGCATATCTTCTTTCTTCTTTACAGAAGCTCCTGTATTATTAGCAGCATCAAGAATCTCGTTAGCGAGTCTTTCTTCCATAGTCTTCTCGCCTCTTGCACGAGAGTATGAAGTCATCCAACGAAGAGCTAAAGCCTGTCTTCTATCTGGCTTAACTTCGATAGGTACCTGGTATGTTGCTCCACCGATACGTCTAGCTTTTACTTCAAGAACTGGCATGATGTTGTTCATAGCTTCTTCGAAAACTTCGAGAGCTTCCTTGCCTGTCTTTTCAGAAATTCTATTAAATGCGCCGTATACGATCTTCTGAGCAACGCCTTTCTTACCGTCAAGCATGATGTTGTTGACAAGCTTTGTTACGACTTTGCTGTTGTAAATCGGATCTGCTAATACGTCTCTTTTCGCAATATGTCCTTTACGTGGCACGGTTCTTCCCTCCTTAATAATCATTAATTCATCGGTACTCATACTTAGTTATTGCATGTTCGTGCAGGACTTTTATATCTCCTGTAACCTTTGTAGGAAACAATAAAGTTCCGGCACAACTATACAAGGTAGCGTTTATATCACGCTGCTTTGTACCAATTTAGTTTTGTTTTATTTTTTCTTAGGTCTTTTAGCTCCATATTTGGAACGAGCCTGCATTCTGTTAGCTACACCTGCTGTATCAAGTGTACCTCTAACGATATGGTAACGAGTACCTGGTAAGTCCTTAACACGACCACCACGAATCAGAACAACACTATGTTCCTGTAAGTTATGTCCTTCACCTGGGATATAACTTGTTACTTCGATTCCGTTAGAAAGACGAACTCTGGCAATTTTTCTAAGAGCTGAGTTAGGTTTTTTCGGAGTTGCAGTTTTAACTGCTGTACAAACACCTCTCTTCTGCGGTGAAGCAGAATCTGTAGGTCTCTTCTTTAAAGAGTTGTAACCTTTCTGGAGAGCAGGTGCTGTAGACTTCTTAACAGATGTCTGACGTCCTTTTCTTACTAACTGGTTAAATGTTGGCATGTTTTTCACCTCCTGTATGTCTAATTTGAATTTGTGCATTTGTATGCACGCTAAATCATTATATAAGCATTTTTTGAGACTGTCAAGGATTTTTCTTCATTTTTCCTTGATTTTACAGGCTTTATACCTATATAACATGTCATTTTATAAAGGTATCCCTTGGGGGGCAGCTCCTTCGGATGCATGACACCAAAAAGCAGCCGCTATTCACGGCTGCTCTTTCTTCTATATAATATGTATGGCGATTATGCTGTTTTCTCTTCTTTCCGGCTGCTGATGATAAGATAGATTCCCACGAAGAACACTGCCACGCAGAGCACTACTCTTGCATTCAGTTCCGGTCCGGTGGTTGGTGTATTGTCAAGTACATGAGCTCCCCCGGTTGCACCGCTTCCGGATGCTCCCCCTGCCGTAGTGGTTACACTGCCACTTCCGGTGGATACGCTGGCACCGCTTCCGGATGCTCCTGCTGCACCACTCTGGCTACTGCCTCCTGTAACATCACCTGTGGTTCCTCCGTCTCCGGTTGTTCCTCCCGTAGAAGGATCTGCTGCACCCGGATCTGTCGGACTTGTTGGGTCTATCGGGTTCTCTTCATTTAACAACTCATAGGTATATCCATATGCGGTAGCAAAAGCCTCACCTGCACTACCTGCATAGGTATAGATGATTGCCGGATCCCAGCTTGCCTGACTTCCGATACTTCTGACACTGGATGGTATAGTTATTGTCTGAATACCACTGTTGGAAAATGCATTTCCCTCAATGGTTGTAATATTATTCGGTATATTCAAAGTAACTATTGCATTACATCCGTTGAATGAACCTGTTCCGTATGTGGAGGCATTTCCTGCTGTCTGTATGCTGGATTTTCCTGCCGGACAAATCAGAAGCTTTGTCATTCCCCTATTATAGATACATCCATCATAGGAAGAATAATTGGAATTGCCACTGCTTACTGTAATGCTGGTAAGATTTCCGCATCCGTCAAATGCTGTGTTGGAAATTATGGATACCCCTGCCGGTATATTGATACTTCCCAGCAATCCGCACTCAGCAAATGCTTCATCACCGATGGTTCCGATTCCCGATGGAATGACTATGCTGCTTAGGCTTTCACAGTTGAAAAAGGTTCTCTGGGGAAGTGTTGTAATACTTGCCGAAAAATCAACATTAGATAAACTGCTGCAGCTTGAAAATACTCCCACGCCCATGCTGGTTACGCTGGATGGCACCGATACGCTTACCATGTTAGAGCATCCTGAAAATGCATAGGCTCCAATGCTGCTGACACTTCCCGGAATCGTAACACTGGTAACACCATCGTCATCCTGAAAAGCTCCATCTGCAATAGTCGTTACCGAATCCGGTATGGTTACATCTCCGCCGGCTCCATGGTAATCTACCAGAACTCCGCCGTTAATGGTAAAATCCGCCTCCCCGTCTGCCATTGCTGAAAATGCCGGGAAGACTAAGACCGCAAGCATTGCAACGACTAAAAATATTCCTATTCTTCTTTTCGTCTTTCTTTTCATTTCATCGCCCTACTTTCATCTACATTTATTGTTCTGTAACTTCCTTTGCCACTATATATAGTCTACCATTTTCTACATAGTTATTACAAGTAGAAAGTGTTAATAATTTGTCTCCGTAGCTGATTGCATTTTCATCTGCAAATACTGCACTTTCTTCAATGTTCTTTAAGAAAACATCAAACTGCTCTTCATTCTCTGCATTGAGGAAATCATAATACCGGAAAACGTCTTCATCCTGATACTCCACTTTACCCAAGCATACCGCTACCACTTCATAGGTTCCTTTCTCGTAAATGGTATCAAACTGAATGGTTTTATGTGCCTGCCAATAGCTTTCATCCATGTATTTTTTAAGAGAGCCGAACATGGCACTGCTTCGCATATTATGACCATATATAATAATGTTCGTACTCCTGTTCACAATATCATTTCTGGCATCGATAAACAGGGTTCCGTTTTTATCTTCTTCATGGCTGAAGGTATGGGTCAAATAATAATCTTCGTCATTTTTTGACTGCATAACCGGATAATCAATAATGGTATCATCTATTTTCAACCATCCTACGAAATCATTATTTTCTTCATAGATGGCACTGTATTCAGGTAAAATCGTAGGTTCTCCCTGCTCTGTGGAGCCTTCCGTCTGGGTTTCTTCTTCCGAAACCTCCCGTGCATCTCCCAGTCTTGCTGTGGGCATCTCATCCAGTGCCTGCTGTTTCAATTCCTGTAAGTGCTGTGTTTCTTTATTTCCTTTGTAATTGCTATACTCCAGACCAAAGTAAATCAAAAAGCAAACCATTGCTATTCCAATACAAATAATACCGCCGTATTTTTGCAATCTATCGCTCTTTTTTTTCTTCACAACCTCTTTTTTATCTTCTTCCAGTTGCTTTTGGGAATAGTTTGCAACCCGTTCCACTACATCTGCGTAAAAAGCTTCCCCTATTGGACTCTTTAACACTAACTTTTCATTTTTCATCCAATCATAAAGATGCAGCACCACATCCGGATCTTCAATATCAACGTTCTCGACGATGTAACGGATTGTGTTAACATCGTCGAGTCCGTCACGGTATTCTTCGTATGTGTGAAACACATATGCACCTATTCTGTACTCATTTTTCATCTTTACTTCACTTTAATACTTTTAATTACTGAGTATTGTCCGTATACTTTCTTACCGTTTATGGTCTTATAAACACGTACCTTATAATAGTAAGTACCATTGCTGGTCAGCTTTGTTTTTGTATAAGTGGTACAGTTACTTCCCTTGGCATCACGAATCATCGTGTAATTACCATCTTTCTTCGTACTCTGGTAAACTTCATATCCGTCTGCCGCTTTCTGCTTTGTCCAGACAATCATTGCCTGAGCAGTTCTCGGTGAATTTACCTCTATTCTAGGTGTTTCCGGTACCGTATTAGTAGAAATCTCGTTACTGTATGCACTGTATGTAGTCTCAAAACCATCCTTTACATAAGCACGTACTCTGTATCTGTATTTTGTGGAAGCAGTCAGCTTCTTATCTGTATAACTTGTGGTTGTGACAGTTGCTATCTTCTCCCATTTGTTTCCACCTTTATCACAGTATAATTCATATCCCGAAACAACGCCGCCCGGTCTCCATGAAAGTTTAATCGTAGAATCTGATGTTGCAACCGTTTTCAATCCTATCGGCTCTGCAACCTTAATAGCGAAGTCTATCTTCATCGTTCCGCTGTAATCGCCTTTTCCGGTTACAATCGCCTTGCCCCAACCCGGCTCCTTATTATTCTCATATTCTACCGTATAATCCGTGTTTTTAACTAATGTCTTTCCATTGTTCCATAGAGTAATCGTCGGTTTCTTTTCGATACCGTTATAAGTAACCTCTTTCATTCTGCCAAGGGTACAGGTTGTGATACTCTTTGAAATAATTTCAAAATCCTTCTCACAGGTACCTGCATATTCGCCCAGTCCTTTTAAGATGACTGTTCCGGTACCTACATTTATATTATCCTTATAGGAAACCTCATAATCTGTACCTTCTGTCAATACTTTTCCTTTGTAGATTACCTTTACTACCGGTGTTATCTTATTTCCGGTATAAGTATAACGATTCGCCAGCTCTTGCACCTCTGACTCTCCAATATCATAAGAAATATTGAAGTTTGCCATTATGGTTCCATCATATACGCCGGCTCCTTTTATCGTCACTTCTGCTACGCCTACACCTATGTTCTTTTTATAAGTAACTTTATAGTCCGTTCCCTTTACTAATTCTCTTCCGTCAAAGGTTACTGTTACCTCCGGCTCAATCAAATCTCCGGTATAACACTGTGCCTCAATTGGCTCTACTGCACCATACTGCTCCAAATCTCCTCTGATGTTAAACGTTTTGGAGATAGAAGATGTATAATTTCCTTTTCCTGTGGCGGTTACAGTAGCAACACCCGGATATTGATTATCTTCCCATGTAAGTTCGTAATCCTCGCCTTCCGTCAGTGGCGTTCCATTGTAGTCCACAACAACCGGTGGTGTAATAGCTTCGCCATTGTATGCCTGATCCGGAATATCCGCAATGGTAATTCCCTCGGAATCCAATGCCTTTCTGGTAATGATAAAGCTGGTCTCCAATTCTCCATAACAACTATTAATACCGGTAATTGTGACATAAACTCTTCCTACGTCAATGTTATTGTCACCATAGTCCACAATGTAATCAACGTCTTTTTGTAACGTAATATCTCCATAAGTAAGAACAGGTTCCGGGAAAATTTCACTTCCGGTATAGCTCTGGTCTTCCATTTCCTCCAAATGCACATCGGCATCTGTTATATTCTTTGGCAGAATCTCGAACTCTACAGTGTATGTATTCTGCTTCGTACCGGCGTCATAGTCATTATATGCCGTATAATTGCCAATAAAGCTTATAACCACTTTCGCCATTCCGATATATTGATTGTCAACATAGGTAACTGTATAATCTCTGTCTGCCACCAATTTGGTTGCACTTGTTCTACCCGGAAGTGTATCACGGATTACCACCTTCGGTTCGATAGCTTTTCCTACATATGGTGTTTCCGTTATGATATCTTCCATAGAAGCTCCCTCTATGAAAGTCTGTAAATCCGCCTGCATAATGTTTCTCGGACGGATGGTAAAGGTGGTGTTAATGGTACCTCCGTAATTACCCGCACCTGTGATTACCAGTGGCTGCTCTCCCGCATTGATACGATCCTGCGGAGTTTCAATCACATAGTCTGTTCCTTTTTTCAGGGTTGTGGTACCGTAACGTACTACCGTATCCGATACAACATCATGACTCTTGCCGTCATAGGTATATGGCGGTATCTCTATGGTTAAATCTCCCGCTTCATATGCTTCATTCAGCAGACATGATACTACATTGAAAATCGGATCTTTCTCGGTAAAGGTTCTGGTTCCGGTATAGTTTCCAATTCCGGTAATGGTACCATATGCCGGACCGATTCTTTTATTGGTATCCTGAACGTAGGTAACTTCATAGTCCACGCCCTGTATTAAGACACGGTCTCCCTGCATCAAAACCAAATCCGGTGTCAACACTTCTCCTGTGTACTGTACGGACTGAACCTCTTTTAAATCTACGTCGTAGTTGCTTCCATCTGTTTTCTCAGTAATATCCTTACGCGTGATATTAAAGGTCGCTGTCTTCTCTCCGGTATAATTTCCGCTTCCTTTGATGGTTATGGTTGCCGTTCCCTGATTGATATTGTTTTCTCCCAGTACAATATAATCTGTGTCGGCAACTAACTCTCTTTTTACTGCCCCTACATCGCCCTTTTTCTTCTCGTATACTTTGAGATTTGGAGGAATAATCGCAGAGCCGGTATAGCCCTGATCAGTAATACCTTCATATGTAATTTCATACACCGGGGAAAGATTAATATCTATCGGCAAAATCTTATAGGTCAAATCTGCCGTTCCTTCATAATTGCCTTTTCCCTCAAAACGAACGATATACGTTCCTGCATCCTTACATTCTGAAACCTCTGTTAATCCTCCGGATGTGTCTTTTCTATAATAGGTACAGGTGTAGTTCTCCGGCTTCATAGCCACTCCACCCGACAGAATCTGTACTTGCGGGTTCTGCACTTCGTGATTGTAGGCAACCTCTGATGCTCCTGTAAAGCTTACATCTGCCTGAGAGATTACGCCTTTTTGAATCTCATATGAAAATTCCAATGTTCCACTAAAACTGTTTTTTCCTTTTACCACTACGGTAACGATTCCTGCATTGATACATTGGCTATTTTTTGTCCCTGTTGTATCACCGGTGTCTATGCAGGTAACAATGGTATAATCATCCGTAGATACCGGAGTTCCGTTATATTCCAAGACCTCCGTCATCGTTTCCGGTCTGTGTGATGTTCCATCATATTTAATCACAGACGATCCCACATAATACGCTTCCGCAATATCTCTGGTGGTAATCTCATAGGTAAAGGTATCTGTTCCTGTAAAATTTCCCAAACCTTCTGCTTCTACCAGAATCGTTCCTGCCTTGATACAGCCATGATCTGTGTCATCTGCTGCATTTGTCCAACTGAGAACCTTAAAATCTTTGTTATTCTGTAAGATATAGTCACCTAATTTGTATTTTGGATAGAACTGATGCTTCTGTCCATCATACTGTACCGATTCAATGGTCAGCTTGAAAACAGTACTTAATTCACGCGGCACAATTGAATAACTGTCGGATCTGGTTCCGATATACAATCCTTTTCCTGTAATACCAACCGTATAACCATCTCCTACATTCATGGAGTTGGTATTGTTATAGGAAATATCATAATCTGTTCCTGCTATCAAAACAGTATTTTTATATTTCAATCTGATGGTAGGCTGAATTACCTCACCGGTATACTGCAATTTGTTTCCCGTTACCACATTTCCGGTTTCATCCAACATCTCCACGGTAACATCATTAATATTATATACAATAGTATAGTTGACGCGAACCTCACCGGTATAGTTACCTCTTCCTTTGATAACTACCGTAGCGGTTCCTGCTTCTGTGTTGTTCTCATAGCTTAACTTATAATCAGTATCCCGTACTAATTCCTGCTCATCCCATTCTATAACGATATTATCCTCATCAGCCTGTGGGAAAACCGGATTACCATTATCATACGGCACTCTGACACCCTCAATACCGGAAATACTCAAATTGCTTACCGGATTGCCTTCTGCATCTGAGAAGGATTTTCCCGTGATGGTATAGTAACAGTTGTTATCTTCTTTGCTGCCTGTGTAATTGTTGTAATCACCGTCTGTAATAGCTGTAATCTTAACATACTGTTTGCCTTTTTGAGTATAATCAGAACCGCCTGCAACCTTTTCTACCATGTAATCTCGACCGTACACTAAGGTTTCCGTTCCATAGGTCACTGTCATCTTACTCATGGCTGTGGTAAAGGTATCCTCACCTGTATACTCCACTGCAGGTCCTTCACAGGTAATATCATAATCATCCAGCTTCTTCTGGTTAATGGTATAATTCATCGTACGGGTTCCGGCATATTTACCGATACCGTTTACTTTGATGGTCTTCGTTCCCTGATTGATACAATCTTCCGGATATTCTACCGTAAAGTCTGTGCCTTCTTCTAAATATTTATCGGTACTCTTATCTTTGATTTTCGGCACCGGTTTGTATTCTTTTCCACTATAAGTCTTATCAGAAATGGCCTCTACCGTTACCTTTTCATCGTCCTTAACATCCGTACAAATCAAGAAGTTTCCGACGGTGGTTCCTTTGTAGTTACTGTCATCCCGTGCCTCAATATGTACAATACCTTTCATACCGTTTGAAGTTTCTGTTAAGTCTACACCATCCACATCTGTGTAAGAGGTAATATTGTAATCAATACCTTCCCGTAACAGATGCTCACCGTCCATTACAACCACATTCGGTCTCGGCAGTGTTCCGATACCCTGCCAGTATTCATCCACCGTTACCGTTGCATTTTTAATATCCTTCTTATTAATATTAAATTTCCAGATAATGGAACCACTGTAATTTCCCGTTCCGGTAATAAATAATATTTTATCTTCGCCTACATTAATAACATTATTTTCATCTTCTTCCAGATAATTTAAGGTATAATCTGTTCCTTCTTTTAGAAGTATTTCCTTTACAATTACAGACACCGGCGGTTTAATGGCTTCCCCTGTATAGGTCCAATCCTTGGTTCCACTGATGATATAGTCGGTAGTCTCTGTCAGTTCACTTAAATTTACCGGATGAATTACAAAGGTTGTAGATGCTTCATCCCCATAGTTATTGATTCCGGTTGCCGTAACGGTGGCCAATGTGCTTCCATCACTGGCATTTACGTTGTTTGAATAGCTCAACGTATAATCTACTTTTTCTTTCAATGTATTGCCGTTGCACTTAATCTCTACTTTCGGCTGAATCGCTTTTCCCGTATATACCAGATTTTCTGCATCAATTAATGTAATTTCAGCGTTTTTGATACTCTGTCCCACAATAGAAAATGTCACATCCGTATAACCTGTATAGTTACCGATACCACGGACACGGACATTCTTTTCTCCCATACTGGTCAAATCATCCGAATCCAGTGGAATAACCTCGTAGTCTGTGCCTTTTACCAATTTATTGGTGTTGTAGTAAACACTAACCGGCGGCTCTATCGCTGAACCTGTATATCCTACAGATTTCAGACAATTGACAGTCACATCCTCATCCGTAATATTCTTCGGTGTAATATAGTATGACAAAGCAACACTTCCGCCGTAATTTTTCATACCTTCAATGGTTAAAGTTACTTTTTTCCCCTTGGTTCCCTCTGTTTCCCCAATGGTGGATTTCACCGTATAATGAGTATCCTGATATAAAAGGTTGGATCCATCCTTCAGATTCAAAGTTGGTATAGTGTCCTGTCCGTTAAAAACCTGATCCGGCAGAGTATATTCTGTAATATTTGTATTTCCGATACTTGCATTCTCTATGCTTCGCTGTTTGATGGTAAATGTTTTGGTCTTGCTTCCCGTACTGGTTGCAGTAGGATAAATGGTTACAGTTGCGGTTCCCGCATTCACGTTATCGGTATATGATACTGTATAATCAGTTCCTTTTGCCAGAAAATCTCCGCTCATGGCATCCTGAACTAATACATTCGGAGTTTTCTCGGTTCCGTCATACTCAATATTATCCGCATTCTGTATCGTGATGGTTGTCATAGACAAATCATAGCCTGCACCGACTCTGTATGCAAAGACATCCATGCCGTACAACATTTTATTTTCCTGTGCCTGAACAGCATTAACAGGCTCCTCAGTCTCCTGAGCAACCTCTTGATTTGTCTGGTCATTTGTCTCTTCTGTTTCTTCACCAGGAAGCATATTCATCTGCATTCCCTGCAGTCCTTGGGCATCTTCTGCGGATACATCCGTATCCTGACCTACCTCCGTTACGTTCTGGGTGTCATCCTCTGCCGCCGCATTGAGAACTGTCCAGTTGACCCCCGCAGCTATTATGCATGTGCATAAAGTTAACGCCAGAATCCGCTTCAATACGTCCTTGTACATACCATCATCCTTCCTAATTGTCATTTACCTATATTACTTTATATAGTATATCGTCCAAAATATATATTCTCTATATAATATATCGACCAAAACTTCTATTAATTTACATAGATTATAGCTTTTTTTTCCACCTTTTTCAAGGAATTTACCAGTTTTTATGTAAACAAAAAGAAATGTACCCAAATCATGGATACATTTCTTTTTTATTATTTATTCCTCATCACCAACAATATCAATTGCCACTACTGCATCTTCCGGTACTTCCGGCATTTCTTCACTTTCAAAATCTGCAAAATCATCATCAAAATCAATATCTGCAAATTGATTCAGGTCGGAATCCAGCTTAATGTCACGGTAACGTTTCATACCGGTTCCTACCGGAAGCAGTTTACCGATTAATACATTTTCTTTTAATCCGATTAACGGATCTACCTTTCCTTTGATAGCCGCCTCGGTGAGAACCTTGGTGGTCTCCTGGAAGGATGCTGCGGACAAGAAGGAATTGGTTGCCAATGCGGCTTTTGTGATACCTAACAGTACCTGTTTTCCTTCTGCCGGCTCTTTGCCCTCTGCAATTAATTTCAGTGTTTTCTCACAGTCACAACCGTCAACTCCTCCTGTTTTAAATGTAAGATTTTTCCCATACATATCTGGAAGCGGTAAACTCTGTGCTTTATCATAAAGTGCAACGATTGTTACAATTGCATTTGGTCTTGCGCACTCCCATGCAAGACGAAACGTTGATTCTGCTCCGGCAACTTCAAGAACAACATCTGCTCCGCCATGATCACTTGTTTTCTTAACAAATTTCTCGCATTCTTCCGGGGAAACAGTAAGTACATCTGGATAATGCTTATTAATAAATTGGATACGTTCTTCGTCTTTCTCACACATGATAATGTGCTTTGGATTCTTCAGCATAACACTTAGCAAAGTGCAAATCCCTGTAGGACCGGCTCCGATGATCAGTACAGTATCCTCCTCTGTGATCTCAGAAATACGTGCAGCCCAATAGCCAGTGGCAAGAACATCTCCTACCAGCAAAGCCTGTCTGTCAGTAACTCCTTCCGGAATTTTGTTCAGTCCCTGGTCAGCAAACGGAACTCTTACATATTCTGCCTGACCACCATCTATACGACAGCCAAGAGCCCATCCGCCATTCTCATCTGTACAGTTATTTACATAACCTTTTTTACAGAAAAAACATTCACCACAAAAGGTTTCTACATTTACAGTCACACGATCCCCCGGTTTTACATGAGTTACAGCACTTCCAACTGATTCAACAATACCTACCATCTCATGTCCCACAGTTATACCAGGAACTGCACGGGGAACACTTCCATGCTTAATGTGCAAATCACTGGAACAAATACTGGCAAGGGTTACCTTTACGATAGCATCCCTTTCATGCATGATTACCGGTTTCGATTTTTCTCTTAATTCAAATTTCCCTTTTGATACATATGTATAAGTCTGCATTATTTTATCCCATCACTTTCCGGATTATTTTATCAGATGATCCTTCATAAATTTTAATGTTTTGTCTGCCTTTAGCCAAACTGCTTCCTGTTCTTCATGGGTAACAAAGATCAATGTCTTTCCCTCGGTCTTTTTTAAAATATAATCAATTGTTTCTGTGCATACCAGTCTTATATTGGAAGCAGCACTCAGATTTTCGCACAGGCGATCTTCCTGAAATACTGCACTGATCTTCCTGTCACTTATCCCTTCTATTTTTCCCTTATCCGGAATATCCAGCCCCAGAAGA
>OMAG01000742.1_pt1 | contig 12070 bp, 11 predicted proteins | sample 1673781 | NCBI WGS metagenome assembly OMAG01 (sample SAMEA103958127, study PRJEB25191) | human gut metagenome | biome: human-associated habitat [ENVO:00009003]; feature: intestine environment [ENVO:2100002]; material: feces | place: Germany | collected 2013/2015 | reverse complement strand
CGGTATGTACGCCTTCGTCATCTGGGACAAAAAGAAGAACAAGCTTTTTGGCGCCCGCGACATCTTTGGCATCAAGCCGCTCTACTACTATCCCATGGCCGATGCGGGCGACGGCGCTCCGGGCGTGCTCTTTGGTTCCGAGATCAAGAGCTTCCTGGACTACCCGCACTTCCACAAGGCGGTCAACAAAAAGGCTCTGCGTCCGTACATGACGCTGCAGTATTCGGCGACTGAGGAGACCTTCTTCGAGGGTGTCTACAAGCTGCCGCCGGCGCACTACTTTACCGTCGATATCCCGACCGGCAAGATGAACATCGAGCGCTACTGGGATTGCGATTACTCTGCCGTCGAGAAGCCGTTCGAAGAGTATGTCGATGAGCTGGACGAGGTCGTGCACGAGAGTGTCGAGGCCCATCGCATCGCCGACGTCAAGGTCGCGTCGTTCCTCTCCGGTGGCGTCGACTCCAGCTACATCGCCGCTTGCCTCATGCCCGACAAGACCTTCTCGGTGGGCTTTGACTACAAGAACTTCAACGAGACCAACTACGCCAAGGAACTTTCCGATAAGCTCGGCGTCGAGAACGTTCGCAAGATGATTACCGCCGACGAGTTCTTCGGTGCGCTCGAGGACATCCAGTATCACATGGACGAGCCGCAGTCCAACCTGTCTTCCGTGCCGCTGTGGTTCTTGGCCGAGATGGCCCGCAAGGACGTTACCGTCGTGCTTTCGGGCGAAGGCGCCGACGAGCTCTTTGGCGGCTACGCCTACTACGAGGACACGGTCCCGGTGCGCAAGTACAAAAAGATGGTGCCGCTGCCCATCCGTCGCGCGCTCGGTAACCTGGCGCTGCATATGCCGTACTTCAAGGGACATAACTTCCTGGTCAAGGGTGCCGAGATCCCCGAGAAGTCGTTCCTGGGACAGGCTCTGGTATGGCCGGAGCGCGAGGTCGACGGCGTACTCAAGCCCGAGTACAACACCGGCGATGGCGCCTTTGAGCTCGCTGCACCCATCTACGCACGCGTGAAGGGTCAGCCCGAACTGGTCAAGAAGCAGTACCTGGACATGAACATGTGGCTCCCGGGCGACATTCTGCTCAAGGCCGACAAGATGTGCATGGCGCACTCGCTGGAGCTGCGCGTGCCCTTCCTGGACCGCAAAGTCATGGAGTTCGCCGAGCACATTCCCGATCGCTACCGCATCAACGAGAACGGCAACAAGCAGGTACTCCGCCACGCTGCCAACAAGTCGCTGCCCGATGAGTGGGCCACCCGTCCCAAGGTGGGCTTCCCGGTGCCGATTGTCTACTGGCTGCGCGAGCAAAAGTGGTACGACTATGTCAAGGAGTACTTCACCGCGCCGTGGGCAAGCGAGTTCTTCAATACCGACGAGCTCATGCACCTGCTCGATCTGCACTTTGCGGGCAAGGGCGATTTCCAGCGCAAGATCTATACGCCGCTCGTGTTCCTAGTGTGGTACAAGCGCTTCTTTATCGACGAGGACCAGCCCGCTGTTCAGGCTGCCTAGCCTCGGCTTACGAACGCCTGCGCGTAACGGCTCCTCCGGGAGCCGTTTTTGCGTGGGTGCGTTTCAGTTACTATAAAACCGTCCCTGCCAAATGGCTGAGAAAGGTGAAAGATGCACCATTCGGATTCCGCGACCGTGACCACGGTCGATACGCTTGCCAAGCTTCTCGATGTGTGCGGCGAGCTGCGCGCATCAGAGCAGGTTGACGAGCGCGCCGTGACCGGCTGCTCGTTTGATTCGCGCGCGGTCTCGGCAGGTGACGTATTCTTTTGCAAAGGTGCTGCCTTTAAGCCCGCGTTTTTGAGCATGGCGCTCGATGCGGGCGCCGTCGCATTTGTGTGCGAGGAGTCGCTGGTCGAGTCTCTGGAGCCGCTGGCGCAGGAGAGCGGTGCTGCGATGCTGGTTGTTGATAGTGTTCGCACGGCCATGGCCCTGTTGCCGCCGGAGGTCTACGACCGTCCCGACCACGACGTCAAGATCGTGGGCATCACCGGCACCAAGGGAAAGACCACGGCCGCTTTTATGCTCCAGTCCATCATCAAGGCGGCGGGCGAGTCCTGCGGCATGATCGGCTCGGTGAGTACCGACGATGGTATCGAGTGCTACGAGAGCACCAACACCACGCCCGAGGCCCCCGAGGTTTGGCGCCATATCGCCAACTGCCGCACGTCCGGTCGCCAGTCCATGGTCATGGAGGTCTCGAGCCAGGCGCTCAAGTACCAACGCGTCGAGAATCTGCCGTTTGACGTGGCGTGCTTCCTCAACATCGGCCGCGACCACATCTCGCCGATCGAACACCCCACGTTTGAGGATTATTTTGAGAGCAAGCTTAGGATCTTTGACCAGGCAAAGACCGCCGTGGTGAATCTGGGCACCGATGAGGTTGACCGTGTGCTAGAGGCAGCGTCGACGGCCGAGCGCTTGGTGACCGTTGGCGTCGAGCATCCCGAGGCAAGCCTGTGGGCGAGCGATGTCCGCATGCTCGGCTTTAACATCGAGTTCAACTTGCACGGCATGAGCGCCGACGAGCCCGAGGCGGGGGAGAAGGTCCTGCTGGGTATCGCGGGCGACTTTAACGTGGAAAACGCGCTGGTCGCTATCGCCGCTGCGCGCGAGATCGGCATCGGTATCGAGGCTATCAAGAAGGGCCTCTCCAAACTGCGTGTGCCGGGCCGCATGGAGGTCGTGGAGTCGAAGGACGGCCGCGTGATCTGCGTCGTTGACTATGCGCACAACCAGCTTTCGTTCCGTTCGCTTTTCTCGTCGGTCAAGCGCGCGTTTCCCGCTAGCCCCGTCATTGCGCTGTTTGGCGCCGCCGGCGGCAAGGCGCAGGAGCGCCGCGAGCAATTGCCACGCGAGGCCGCACCGTATTCCGACCTGATGATCTTTACGAACGAGGATCCAGCTCACGAGGACCCGATGAAGGTCTGTCGCGAGCTTGCCGAGCATGTTCCCGACGATACGCCGAACAAGATCATCCTCGACCGCGAAGCCGCTGTGCATGCGGCGTTCAAGGCGGCGCGCGAGGAGTACGTCAACCCCGATGCTCCCACCATTGTCTTGCTGCTGGCAAAGGGTGACGAGGAGCTCATGCACGTGGGCGACGAGTTCGTGCCCATCGAGAGCGACCTTTCGCTGGCCAATCGCCTAATCGATGTTACCCAGTTTGACTAATGAACCATGATGGCGGCGGCGCCCTGAGTGCGCTGTCGCCATAAGCGTGTTCCCTCAATCAAAACATGCCGTCCAAGTCCAAACCCTTCTACGTAAACGGAGTAACCATGTCCCACAACACCTTGCCGACCGTTGCCGAGCTTTCGGGCGAGATGCGCGAGCGCTTGGCCAAGGTCAAGTACGTCTTTACCGACCTGGATGCCACGATGCTCGCGCCCGGCTCGTGCGTGCTGCGCGACAACGACGACAACCCCTCGACCAAACTCGTCGAGGCCGTCGTGGCGCTCGCTCGCGCTGGCATTCAGGTGGTTCCCACCTCGGGCCGCAACCGTACCATGATCCACGAGGACGCGCGCGTGCTCGGCCTCAACTCCTACATTGGTGAGATGGGCGGCCTGGTCATGTACGACCTCAAAGCCAACGATTGGGAGTATCTGACTGGCGACATGCCTTACGACCCCGCCTGCGGCCTTACTCCGCACCAGGTGATCGAGCAGACCGGCGTGTGCGAGAAGATTCTTGCCCGCTGGCCGCACAAGATCGAGTATCACAACGACATGTCGACCGGCTACAAGTACCGCGAGGTCACCGTCGGCATGCGCGGCGATGTGCCCGACAATGAGGTCCAGGCCATCCTGGACGAGGCCGGCTGCGGCCTGGTGTGGGCCTGTAACGGTCACCTGACGCATCTGTCCAAGCCGACGACGCTCGAGCTCGATCGCGTCGAGGACGGTCGCGCGTTTAACATCAATCCCGCCGGCCTCAACAAGGGCGTTGCCATCGCGCGCTTCTGCGAGCACCTGGGGATCGAGCGCGAGGAGACGCTCGCGCTCGGCGATTCCGAGTCCGACTTCTACATGGCCGATCACGTGGGCACGTTCTGCCTGGTCGAGAATGGCCTGACGAGCGCCGGTGCGCCCGAGTTCCTGGCTGCTTGCGAGAACGCTTTCGTTACGCGCGGCAAAATTGTCGACGGTTGGGCGGCGACGGCAGAGCTGCTGGTCGCGGCGCGTTCGTAGCGCGGCGTCGCCGCACTTGGACATGTCTTTTCGAGAGAGACTGGTGAGGTAATGTCCGATATCGAGAATCCGACAGGCGACACGCGCCCGATTGGCGTGTTCGATTCTGGTTTGGGCGGTCTGACGGTTGCGCGCGCCATCGCGACGGTGCTGCCGCGCGAGTCCGTCTACTACTTCGGCGACACCAAACGCTGCCCCTACGGCACGCGCACCGAGGATGAGGTGCGCTCGTTTGCGTTGCAGGCGGGCCGTTGGCTGTCGAAGCACGACGTCAAGATTATGGTCATCGCCTGCAACACGGCGACAGCTGCGGCCTTGCGTCTGGCCCAGCAGGTGCTCGACGTTCCCGTGATCGGCGTGATCGCGCCGGGTGCCCGTGCGGCAATCAACAGCACCCGCACGCGTCGCGTGGGCGTGCTCGCCACCAACCTCACCATTCGCTCGGGCGCTTACACGCGCGCCATTCAGGACCTAGATGCCGGCGTCGACGTATACGGCTGCCCCGCCTCGAGCTTTGTCGAGGTTGTCGAACACGAGCTCGCCTCGGGTGCGCATCTGCAAGAGCAGTGGCTTGAGAACGAGGACATCTTCGATACGCCTGCCGTGCGTGCGCTGGTGGGTGCCACGGTTGAGCCACTGCGCGACCACGGTATCGATACCGTGGTGCTCGGCTGTACGCATTTTCCGCTGTTGGTGGGACCTATCCGCCATGCGCTGGGGCCTGGGGTACGCGTCGTGAGTTCCGCCGAGGAGACCACGCGCGAGCTGACCGATATCCTCACGCGCCGCGAGCAGCTGGCGGGCGTCGCCGCCGAGCCGCAGCATCGTTTTGCCACGACGGCCGATAACATTGCCGAGTTTGCGGTGGCGGGCAGCTTTATCTTTGGTCAGCCGCTCAAGAGCATTGAGCATATCGATATCGATGAGCTGAAATAGATGTAAGGCCGCCGTCAGAGCCTTCGCCACACCTTTTGCCGAAAGGATTTTTCTATGGAGTACATGCAGGTCAACCGCGCCAACGGTCGCGCCGCCAACGAGTTGCGCCCCGTTAAGCTCACCCGTGGCGTCATGAAGCACGCCCACGGCTCGTGTTTTGCCGAGTTCGGTGACACGCGCGTGTTGTGCGCCGCCACAATCGAGGAGGGCGTGCCGGGCTGGCGAAAGGGAGCTAAGGTCGGCTGGGTGACCGCGGAATACGCCATGCTGCCGGCGTCGACCGGCAAGCGCTGCAAGCGCGAGCACGCCAACCGCAAGGGTCGCTCCATGGAGATCGAGCGCCTCATTGGCCGCAGCCTGCGTACCGTCGTCAACATGAAGGCGCTCGGCGAGTACACCGTCACCGTCGACTGCGATGTGATTCAGGCCGATGGCGGCACGCGTACAGCGAGCATCACCGGCGCCTGGGTGGCGCTGCACGACGCCCTCGCCATGTGGGTCGAGGCGGGCAAGATCGAGCGCATCCCGCTTACCGGCCAGGTGGCTGCAATCTCCATGGGCGTTGTCGACGGCAATACGCTGCTTGACCTCGATTATTCCGAGGACAGCCATGCCGAAGTCGACATGAACCTCGTCGCCACCGACACCGGTGAGATGATCGAGCTCCAGGGCACTGGCGAGCAGGCGCCCTTTGACCGTAAGCGCCTCAACGCCCTGCTCGACCTGGGCGACAAAGGCATCGCCGAGCTCATCGAGCTTCAGCGCCAAGCCATCGCCTAACCTGCCAAAACGGGACAGGTTTATTTTGGCAGGTTTTATCTGGGAAAACGTCGAAGTATAAGACTGCCGTTGATTGAGAGGGGAGAGGCGGAGGCCCTCGTCGCCCTCGGCGCGGCATTGCTATAGAGACAAGGAGACCACTCATGGCACTTGAGAAGATCGACATCGACACCCTCGACCCGGCGGCGACCATTGTCGTGGCAACGGGCAACGCCCATAAGCTCACCGAGATCGAGGCCATTTTAGGCAAGGTCATGCCCGAGGTTCGCTTTGTGGCGCTCGGCCAGCTGGGCGATTTTGAGGACCCCGAGGAAAACGGCACGACGTTTTTGGAGAACGCCATCATCAAGGCGCAGGCTGCCGTCGAAGAGACGGGGCTCATGGCCATCGCCGACGATTCTGGCTTGGTCGTCGACGCGCTTGACGGCGAGCCGGGCGTGTATAGCGCGCGCTATGCGGGCGTGCACGGAGACGATGCCGCCAACAACGCCAAGCTTCTCGTTAACCTGGAAGGCGTGGCGGACGAGGACCGCACCGCGCGCTTTATGAGCGTCGTTGCGCTTATCGACACGGATGGTCTGGTCACCTATGGCGAGGGCGCCTGCGAGGGCGTTATCGCACACGAGGGCCGCGGCGATCACGGCTTTGGCTATGACCCGCTGTTCCTGCCGGTCGACACGCCGGGCAAGACCATGGCCGAGCTGACGGCGGACGAGAAGAACGCCATCAGCCATCGTTTCCACGCGCTCGAGCATCTGTCCGCCAAACTGACGGGCGAGGAGTAGGCCGTGCGTGCGGTGGTGCAGCGCGTACTCAACGCCGGCGTGACGGTCGACGGCGAGTGCGTGGGCAAAATTGGGCGCGGCTATCTGGTGCTGCTGGGCGTGGGCCACGGCGACACGCGCGCCGAGGCCGATAAGCTGTGGGGCAAGCTCCGCGGCTTGCGCATTAACGAGGACGAGAACGGCAAGACCAACCTGGCACTTGCCGATGTCGACGGCGAGGTTCTCGTAGTGTCGCAGTTCACGCTGTTCGCCGATTGCCGTCACGGCCGCCGCCCATCGTTTACGGATGCCGGCGCCCCCGATGTCGCCAACGAGCTCTACGAGTACTTCCTGACGCTCGTTCGTCAAGATGTCGAACACGTGGCGCATGGCATCTTTGGCGCCGATATGAAAGTCGACCTCGTCAACGACGGCCCATTCACCATCGTCCTCGATACCGACAATCTGTAAGTAGCCAAATTAGCTACTTGCGCGTGGTCGCAACAGGGTGCTATAGTATTAGAGTTTTGTCTATCTTAGGGGTATTATCCCCTTTTTGAATTGCACCTTCTGGAGGCCCTGTTCATGGAAGAGATGGAAGTCAATCACGTCGACGACATCCACGAGAAGCTGACCGATATGGTGGGCGATCGCGTCAAGGTGAAGGCCAACATGGGCCGCACCCGCGTCGTCGAGCGCATGGGCACCATCAAGAGCGTCCACCCCGCCGTCTTTATCGTCGAGGTTGACGAACGTCGCGGCCGCAAGTCGCGTCAGTCCTACCAGTATATCGATGTCCTCACCGGGCAGGTCGAGCTGTTCGACCCCGAGAGCGGTGAGCACATTTTTACCCCGCTCGGCAATCAGCTCGAGGAGCACTAACGGTGACCGATCGGTCCCTGACTCTTTCCGCGCCGGCAAAGATTAACCTCTACCTGGGGGTTCATACCGAGCGCGATGACCGCGGCTACCACAGGGTCGATTCCCTGATGGCAGCCGTCGGTCTTTCCGATTCCGTGACGGTCGCGCCGGCGCAGGCGCTGACCGTCCAGACGGTTCCGGCATCAGATTTTCCCATGCAAAAGAATACGGCGTATCGGGCTGCGGTTGCTATGGCCGAGCATTATGGTTGCGAGGCAAACATCTGCGTGACGATTGAGAAGCGCATTCCATTGTGCGCCGGCTTGGGCGGCCCCTCGACGGACGCGGCCGCGGTCATTGTCGCCTTGGCGGAGCTCTGGGGAATTGATCGCACCGACCCCGCGCTCGACGACATTGCGCGGGGTATTGGTGCTGACGTCCCGTTCTTTTTGCACGCGAGCCTTGCGTTCTACGTAGGTGGGGGAGACGTGCTGGCAACTGAGTACCCCGCGCTGCCCGCGACGCCCGTCGTGCTGGTCAAGCCGCGCGAGGCGAGCGTTTCGACAATTGAAGCCTATCGACGTTTTGACGAGGCCCCGGTGCCTGCGGACAAGCCCGGCGCGATAGCTTCTGCCTTGCGTGCTGGTGATGCCGAGACGGCATATGCACTCATCCATAACAACCTTGGTGTCATTTCCGCACAGATGGAGTCGCAGATTCAAACGGTCCTCGACTGGCTGCGTAAACAGGACGGAACCGTTGCTGTAGATGTGTGCGGATCGGGTGCCTGCTCGTTTGCCATTTGCGACACCGCTGCCACGGCCGAAAGGCTTGCCGATGCTGCCCAGCAAAATGGCTGGTGGGCCTGCGCGACTGAGCTTATTCCCAACACGGTTCAAATCGACGCTTCAAAGAAATAAAAATTTCTCTAGCACGCGGCGAAAATCTTTGTTAATATAGTCGAGCTAACGGGTTGTGGCTCAGTTTGGTAGAGCACTGCGTTCGGGACGCAGGGGTCGCTGGTTCAAATCCAGTCAACCCGACCAGAGCATGAGGAGGGACCGCTTCTTGCGGTCCCTTTTTTTAGCTAGTGTTGTGATACCGCGATACCCGCGGTATACTCATTCGAGCTTGTCTCGCTGTATTGTGGAGGTCTACATGTTTGGACTGAGGGCTCCTGAGCTCATCATTATTCTCGTCGTTGTCCTGATTATCTTCGGGCCCAAGAACCTGCCGAAGCTCGGCAAGTCCCTCGGCTCTACCGTCAAGAATATCCGTGAGGGTATGGAGGGCGACGATAAGGCCGAGACCAAGCAGGCCGAGGAGGTCGTGGTCGAGCAGTCCGAGGAGGACAAGGAGATCGCTGAGCTCGAGGCCAAGCTCGCTGCTGCCAAGAAGAAGCAGGCAGAGGACAGCGACGCGGACGCAGAGTAGTCCCATCCCTTTGGGGTGAGCACCTGACCGGCTTGCCCGCAGGCTAGCCGGTCTTTTTCGTTTTGTTGACAGTTGATTGTTTGATCAGAGTTGGGGAGATATCCGTATGGACGCAAGCCAGATCGTACTGACCGCTGAGGGCCGCCAGAAGCTCGTCGAGGAGCTCGCTTGGCGTGAGGGCGATTACGCCAAGGAGATCGTCGAGGACATCAAGGAAGCCCGCGCGTTCGGCGACCTTTCGGAGAACTCCGAGTACGACGCCGCTAAGGACAAGCAGGCCCAGAACGCCGCTCGTATTGCCGAGATCCAGGCCATCCTCGCCAACGCTCAGGTCGCTGCCACCACGGGCGACCTGACCGTCTCCATCGGTTCCACCGTTTCGCTGATTGATCCCAACGGCGAGGTCATGGAAGTCACGCTCGTCGGTACCACCGAGACCAACTCGCTCGAGCACAAGATTTCCAACGAGTCTCCGGTCGGTCACGCCATCATTGGTCACGGCGAGGGCGACTCCGTTGAGGTCGTTACGCCTTCCGGCAAGACTCGCGTCTACACCATCGCTAAGATCGCACGCTAGACCACGGTCCCGCGTAAAGGTATGTTTTCGCTCCCTGGGACCGAATCCTGGGGAGCGTTTTAGTTTGAGGAGCTAACTTATGGCAGAGAACCAGAACGCCGCCGATCAGGCATCGACGCTCAACGACGAGCGCGCCACCCGCCTGGCCAAGCGCGCCGCCCTGTTCGAGGCGGGCCAGAACCCCTATCCCGAGCACTCTGAGCTTGAGGACTACGTCGCCGATATCGAGGCTAAGTACGCCGAGCTTGCCGATGGCGAGGACACCGAGGACGTCGTGAAGATCGCCGGCCGCGTGGTCGCCAAGCGCGGTCAGGGCAAGATCATGTTCATCGTCGTGCGCGATGCGACTGCCGAGATTCAGCTGTTCTGCCGCATCAACGACATGGACGAGGCCGCCTGGAATACGCTCAAGGCCCTCGACCTGGGCGACATCCTGGGCGTGACCGGCGTGGTCGTGCGCACCCAGCGCGGCCAGCTTTCCGTTGCCCCTAAGAGCGCGACCCTGCTTTCCAAGGCCGTTCGTCCGCTGCCCGAGAAGTTCCACGGCCTGACCGACAAGGAGACGCGCTATCGTCAGCGCTATGTCGATTTGATCGTGAACCCGGAGGTCAAGCGGAATTTCATCATCCGTTCGCAGTTCATCAAGCATCTGCGGGATTATCTGGACAATATGGGCTATATCGAGGTCGAAACGCCCGTTCTCAATACCATCGCGGGCGGCGCGGCGGCAAGACCCTTTATTACGCACCACAATACGCTCGATATCGATATGTATATGCGTATCGCGACCGAGCTTCCTCTGAAGCGCCTGATCGTCGGCGGCATGGACCGCGTGTATGAGGTCGGCCGCATCTTCCGCAACGAGGGCATGGACCCCAAGCACAACCCCGAATTCACCACGGTCGAGCTCTACCAGGCCTACGCCGATTTCCACGACATGATGGACATCGCCGAGGGCGTTTACACCACCTTCGCCCAGAAATACCTCGGAACCTATGAGCTGAACTGGATGGGCGAAACGATCGATCTGACCCCCGGCTGGCCGCGGCTGACGATGGTAGATGCCGTCAAGCAGTATGTCGGCGTTGATTTCGGCGCGATCACTGACGACGCAGAGGCCGTTGCTGCGGCAAAGGCAGTCGGCGTCGAGCTGGCGGAGGCTGCCGAAAAGACATGGGGCAACGCGCTTTACGCCTGCTTCGACCAGAAGGTCGAGGAGCATCTGGTGCAGCCGACCTTTATCACGATGTACCCGGTCGAGGTCAGCCCGCTGACCAAGCGCAGCCCGGAGGACCCGCGCCTGACCGAGCGCTTTGAGTTCTTCATCTGCCGCAGCGAGATGGGCAACGCCTATTCCGAGCTGAACGACCCCATTGACCAGCGCGAACGCTTCATGAAGCAGGTCGAGCAGCGCGAACGCGGCGACGACGAGACGGAAATGCTCGACGAGGATTTCCTCACCGCGCTTGAATACGGTATGCCCCCCACGGGCGGCATGGGCATGGGCATCGACCGCGCCGTCATGCTCTTCACCGGCGCAGACACCATCCGCGACGTCATCCTGTTCCCGACGATGAAGCCGCTGGACGTTCCCAAGACGAAAAAACCGGAGGAAGCCGGTATCATCGGCGGCGCGACGAGCACAGTCGAGATCGAGGTCAAGGACGAGCCGATTGATTTTTCTAACGTCGAGATCGAGCCGCTGTTCAAGGACTATGTGGACTTCGAGACGTTCTCCAAGTCCGACTTCCGCGCCGTCAAGGTCAAGTCCTGCGAAGCGGTCAAAAAGTCCAAAAAACTCCTGAAATTCGTGCTGGATGACGGAACTGGAGAGGATAGAGTGATCCTTTCCGGCATTCACGAATATTACGAACCGGAAGAATTGGTTGGAAAAACGTGCGTTGCCATCGTGAATCTGCCGCCCAGACCCATGATGGGCATCGACTCCTGCGGCATGCTGATCTCCGCTGTGCACAAGGAGAAGGGTGAGGAGAAGCTGCACCTGCTGCTGCAGGCGGCCCAGTCCGCCCCCACCAACTCGAATGCAGTGGCCAGCGACGGGCTCTCGACGGAGGCGAGCTGCTTGTAGGAGACCATGCCGGTGGTCACGATGGCGACGAGCACGTACATGACGATGATGAGCGACATGCCCACGCCGATGCCGAGCGGCACGTTACGCTTCGGATTACGGGTCTCCTCGGATGCAGTGGCGACGACGTCAAAGCCGATGAAGGCGAAGAACACGAGTGCAGCACCCGAGATGATGCCTGGAACACCGTAGATGGTCGGGCTCATATGCGTAAGCCACTGGAACAGCGGTTGGCCCAGGGTCCCGTGCACCGTGGTCGCATTCGCCACGTCCGCCGAGGGTTCTGCCGGCGGGATGAACGGCGTGTAGTTGGAGGCCTTCACATAGAAGAAGCCGACGATGACGACGAACAGCACGACGGCTATCTTGAGCACGGTCATCGCGCCGTCCACGCGTGCGCCGATCTTC
>OMAG01000735.1_pt1 | contig 12114 bp, 9 predicted proteins | sample 1673781 | NCBI WGS metagenome assembly OMAG01 (sample SAMEA103958127, study PRJEB25191) | human gut metagenome | biome: human-associated habitat [ENVO:00009003]; feature: intestine environment [ENVO:2100002]; material: feces | place: Germany | collected 2013/2015 | reverse complement strand
TATAGCAGGTTATGACAAAGAAAAAAAGCGGGCTTATGTAGAATATGCAAATGGGGAACGAAAGTATGTGTAACAAAAATTCAAAAACATAACTGTATGATAAAATTATACAAAACCAACCATCCCCCAATAATACCCCAAAACCTGTATGATAATTGGATACTATCCAAAAATTATCCCAAGTTATATAATTAGGACATCAAAACAAGGAGAGAAGGGTTTAGGATGTTTGAAGTAAAGGATAGTAAGCAGATAGGTGCATACATTAAGAAACTAATCTATAGTAAATATCCCAGTCAGAGACAGTTTTGTATCGAGTACATTAAAAAAATGGGATTTGATGAAGCGGATTCAGAACAAATAAGAAGAACAACCAACAAAGTGAATCAGATAATTAAGGGTGACCGGGCAACAGTTCAGGTAAATGATTTACCGTTTTTTTGTGAATTGTTGCAAGTGTCCTGTGAACAGATCCTTAGCTGTGGAGATTGTTATAGACCGATAAAGAATCATATTACAAATTATGAAGTGGCATTTTCACGAAATCCTAAAGAATGGGAAGCGTATATGAATCGGGAAGATAATCTGTTCCTGAATTATGATGAGTATGGTAAATCTGTTGTGGATTATGCACTGGAGTTTAAAAATTATGATTTTATAAAATTTCTCATGGAAAATGGACATTTGGAATTTGCCGATAACAGTGCAATGGGAAATGGAATTTCGTTTGGATTAAAAACCGATATCAAACGACGTGACATCGGAAAAACAGATATATGGCCTATTCCAAATACGTATTATGAACCGGATAATCTTTTTTATGAGGAAGTTCTAAGGACAAGAGTTCTTGCTTTAGCAACTGAAAAAAAAGATTTTGAAATGTTAGAAAAGTTAAGAGCGAGGATGAACCCGGCAATGTATAATATTAATATATGTGGGACATTTGGCGATGATTTGATTAGACAACGTAATGAAGACTTAATTTGTAAAATTGCGGAATCGGAGGACGATATTATTGAATATTATTCAGATGAATATGAGGTAAAAGACAGACTTAATCATACGAATAGATTTATTTATCCTTATTTATCTGAAGTAATTGAGATTATGATTGAAAACGGCAACAAAAATGTTGAAAGAGTGTTAGAAAAAAGCATTATACACAATGAATATGTTTTTAACTGCCTGTCGGAGAATTTGAATACATATATGCAGATGCTTATTACAAAAGCTGATGAAGAATGTGGAGATTGGATAACACCGGAACTTAAGAAAATTAACAGAGATATAGCAATTAAAAATGCATTATGTGGGTTTAAATATAATTCTGATGAAAAAATAGTTTCGTATTATTATGGTATAAAAAGAGGTGTAATTGAAGGAATGGTTTCCAATATAATCAGTATAAAAAAAACTCCTAAAAAAGAACCGATAAAAGAATTAGTTGAAAAACTTAATGATTTGGCAAATAAAATTATTGAATTAGGAAAGGAATAATATAGGAATGGATATGGACACCGGAGAGATGCACTTTCTAATCGGTGATTCAGGAACCAAAATAGATGAGGGGGAATAAGAAGAATGTAAAAGTTTTAATATCACTTAATGAATAGAAGGTTCATTAAGTGGTATTTTTTATTGGTTTGACTAAGTGAAAATATTATTGTAAAAAAATTATAGGCAATGCAATTTTTTACCGGGTTGAATCGTATATATAGTGAAACCGGTTTTATGAATGAAAGAACAGAGGAAGGAGAAAAATGGTTTGTATAGTCGCGATGAATTAGAAAACATTATTAAAAAATACGGCGACAGCGTTTACAGGCTGGCATATCTCAAAATGAAAAATAAAGACAAAGCAGATGATATTTACCAGAATGTTTTCCTGAAGCTTATAAAACAAGACAATAGAATAGAACCTGAGGAACACCTTAAAGCGTGGCTTATGAGGACAACCGTTAATTGCTGCAAAGATTACTGGAAATCATCATGGCACAGGAAAGTCAGTTATGAAGAAAAAGAACCCGATGCCGGTAACAGACAGGAAAATGGGTATCTTACAGAGCTGGTGCAGGATATGCCGGAAAAATATAGGACAGTAATTCATCTTTTTTATTATGAAGGCTACAGTATCAAAGAGATTGCCCTTATGCTTGGGAAAAAAGAGAATACAATAGCCAGTCAGTTGTCAAGAGGACGGGAACGTTTGAAAGGAATGTTATCGGAAAAGGAGGTACGGGGATATGGATTTTGAAAAAGAATACAGAATAGAACAGGACAGAATAAAACATAATATTGGCTTGGACAGGATGATTCTTGAGAAATGTGAAGAAAAAGCACCTAAAAAGAAAATCAGCCTTAGAAAAATTTATGCCCTTGTAGGACTAGTGGCAGCAGTTATTATTGTGGCAATCGGAGTTCCGTCAGCAATTACGTATGGCGAAAATATTTACAAATCATACAGCCTTGTGATTGGAAACAGAACGGTGGAGATGGAGCCTATGGAACCGGTGTATTTTGATATTGAAAGATTCATATCAAAAGAGGATGTCCAACAAATTAAATACAAAGATCATATATCTTACTGGGTTGCATTTGAGGATGGTAATCTTTTAGAAGATTATACAGGAATGAAGTTGCCGGAAGATAAAGATTTTGTATTTAGAGATATGATGGTAGGCTTTTCTGATAAATATAATATTGTGCGGTGTTCAATGACCGTCAGACAGATATCCACAGGTCAGAGCGCATTAATAAATTCACAGTTCTTTGCTAATGAAGTAAAAGACGGAGAAAAACTTGGTGATGGTCGTGATAATGTAAAAGCGTCATTTGTATACACGCTCAGTAACGGTTCAAAAGCATATTTTATCTGGGAAGGAAAGGATGAGCCTATGGAAGGTGTTAGAAATACGCATGACCCTGATGAATATCAGACCGTATATTTTTGCGCCCACGGCATACAATATCAGATGTCAATCGGCAGAACCGAAAAACAGACAAAACTTGCAGTAGATATAATGGAATTGTTCATTAAGTAAGACGGGAATACTTTTTGCCGATGAGCCTACAGGAGCATTGAACATGACGCAGGGATTGCGGCAAAGTGTAAAAGAGTATTATATCTTGTCTTAATAACTGGCTTATGGATTTGGGATGGTAAAAATAATGTGACATGTGTTATAATACCATTTGGTGATATACATAAGAAGGTATTATATGAATAACGGAATAGATTTCGGAAAAGACGGAATATGGAAAATATTATTTAAACTGGCACCTCCTGTAATGGCAGCACAGCTTATACAGGCGTTATATAACATGGTGGACAGTATATTTGTGGGAAGATACTCGGAGGCCGGACTTACGGCATTATCGATAATCTATCCGATACAGCTTTTAATGATAGCGGTAGCCGTGGGAACGGGCGTCGGTATCAACACTTTAATGGCACATTATCTCGGAATGGGTAAAGTAAAAGAAAAAGATGAAACGGCAGGAACAGCCACATTGCTTGCACTTGTGATGTGGGCTGTTTTTGCTACAGTCAGCTTTTTTCTTATGCCGAAATATGCGGGAATGTCAACCAAATCACCGGAGATAATTAAAGAAGTGGTTACTTATGGGAGGATAGTTTCCGTATTAAGCATAGGACTTTTTCTTGAAAGTGCATGGACAAAAGTATTGCAGTCAGAAGGTAATATGAAGCTTCCTATGATAGCCCAGATAGCAGGTGCGGTAATTAATATTATATTGGATTACCTCCTTATATTCGGAATAGGATTTTTTCCGGCACTTGGAATAGCAGGTGCGGCAGTAGCCACGGTAACGGGGCAGATAGCTGCAGCTGTAATCGTAATGACTAAGGGATTCAGAAAATCTCCCCCACTTTCAGTTTATAAAAAGTATGTCAAAAAAATCTATTATCTTGGATTTCCTAATATTTTAATGCAGTCGGCGTATACATTTTATATATTTGGACTTAATATGATTCTAAAGGGATTTTCAGACCAGGCAGTAACGACACTGGGATTGTACTATAAATGGCAATCGTTTTTCTTTATTCCGTTAGGGGCAATGCAGACCTGTATAGTTCCCGTCATAAGCTACAACTACGGTGCCGGTATGTATGACAGATGCAAAAAGACGTTAAAAGATGCGGTAATTTTTGGATGGACTCTTATGATTATAGGAACCCTTTGCTTTGAGATAATTCCGGGGCCGATGTTAAGAGTATTTTCAAGGGATGCAAAGGTAATTGAGATTGGAGTTAATGCCTTTCACATTATAGGTATGTCTTTTATACTCCTTGTAACGTCACTTACGTTTCCTGTATATTTTCAGGCAATCGGACAGTCTGTTAAAAGTTCGCTGCTGACGGTTTTAAGGACGGTGGTATTGTTTGTACCCTTAGGCTGGCTGTTTTCAAAGCTTGGACTTAAATATTTCTGGTGTACCTTCCCTGTGACGGAGTTTATAACTACAGCCGCAGGGTTAATAATGTTAAAAAGATTCAGAGGTAATTATGAATAACGGAGATACAAGAAAAAAAATATATAAAATGAATCACAAATGGAATTATCAACCTCCAAGCCAAGAACAGACAGAAGCAGCTAAAGCATTAGCAAAGGAAACAGGGATCAGCCCGATTCTTTGTAAGCTGTTGCTGGAAAGAGGTATAACCTCAGCAGCAGAGGCTAAAAGATTTTTCCGTCCCCAGCTTAACGAGCTACACGACCCATTCCTGATGAAGGATATGAGCATTGCCGTAGAACGGCTCAATCAAGCTATGGGCAGGAAAGAACGTATCATGGTTTATGGAGATTATGATGTAGACGGTACAACAGCTGTAGCATTGGTATACAAATTTCTCCAGCAGTTCTATTCGAACATTGACTACTATATTCCCGACCGATATAATGAGGGCTACGGAGTATCAGTAAAAGGAGTGGATTATGCCTGTGAAACAGGTGTAAAACTTATTATTGTGTTAGATTGCGGTATTAAAGCCGTAGAGGAAATTGCTTATGCAAAAGAAAAAGGTATCGATTTCATCATCTGCGACCACCATGTACCTGATGATATATTGCCACCAGCCGTAGCTATTCTGAATGCCAAACGGGCAGACAATACGTATCCTTACGATCATCTTTCAGGGTGTGGTGTAGGCTTCAAATTCATGCAGGCTTTCGCTTTGAATAATGGCATTGAATTTCATCAACTAACTCCTTTATTAGATTTGGTTGCTGTCAGTGTAGCATCAGACATCGTACCTATCATGGGAGAGAACCGAGTGCTGACACATCATGGTTTAAAGCAGTTGAACTCCAATCCCAGTGTAGGTCTGAAAGCTATTATTGATGTATGCGGATTATCAGAAAAAGAAATTACCGTAGGTGATATCGTATTCAAGATAGGTCCGCGCATCAATGCCTCCGGACGTATTCAGAACGGAAAAGAAGCCGTCGACCTGCTGACTGAGAAGGATTTCTCCATGGCTTTGGAAAAAGCCAATCAAATCAATCAATACAACGAAACCCGGAAAGATCTCGATAAGACCATGACCGAGGAAGCCAACCAGATTGTAGCTGATCTGGAAGGACTCGCCGAACGCCGTTCTATCGTGTTATACAACGAAGATTGGCACAAAGGTGTTATCGGTATCGTAGCTTCACGCCTTACAGAGGTTTATTATCGCCCGGCAGTTGTATTAACCCGTACAGATAATCTAGCAACTGGTTCTGCCCGTTCCGTATCAGGTTTCGATGTTTACAAAGCTATCGAATATTGTCGTGACTTGTTGGAAAATTTTGGAGGACACACTTACGCTGCAGGACTATCCATGAAAGTGGAAAATGTGGAAGAATTCACCCGCCGTTTTGAGACCTATGTCACAGAACATATTTTGCCGGAACAGACTAGTGCTGTAATAGATATTGATGCAGAAATTGACTTCCGGGATATCACTCCGAAGTTCCATGCCGACCTGAAAAAGTTCAATCCCTTCGGACCAGACAACCACAAACCTATCTTTTGTACACATAATGTATATGATTATGGTACCAGCAAAGTAGTAGGTCGTGATCAGGAGCATATCAAGTTGGAATTGGTAGACAATAAATCAAACAATGTGATGAATGGCATCGCTTTCGGACAAAGTTCACAAGCACGCTATATTAAGACCAAACGTTCTTTTGATATTTGTTATACCATTGAAGAGAATACGCACAAGCGTGGTGAAGTACAATTGCAAATAGAAGATATAAAACCCAGTGAGGAATAATGGTAAAAATTTATCTTTGAAATATGTCAAAACTTTAATGACGTTATCAGATACTTATCAGAATAATAAGATGACAAGTCATTGGGGTTTTGACATAATTTTCTTATTCTCCTTCCAATGACCTATAAAGAAATTCTAAAACAATATTGGGGATATGATAACTTTCGGGGCATACAGAAAGAAATCATTGAAAGTATAGGCAACGGTCACGACACGCTAGGATTGATGCCTACCGGTGGCGGCAAATCCATTACCTTCCAAGTACCAGCTTTAGCACAACCCGGATTATGTTTAGTTATCACACCTCTTATTGCCCTGATGAAGGACCAGGTACGCAATTTACGCGACCGGGGTATCAAAGCTTTAGCAATTTATTCAGGCATGACGCGCGAAGAGATCATCGTTGCATTGGAAAACTGTATCTTCGGCGACTATAAATTCCTTTATATTTCTCCGGAAAGACTGGATACTGAAATATTCCGTAACAAACTACGGAACATGAAGGTAAGTATGATCACAGTAGATGAGTCACACTGTATATCTCAATGGGGATATGATTTCCGCCCTGCTTATCTGAAAATTGCAGAAATTCGAGAACTCCTTCCTGACATACCTATATTGGCACTGACAGCAACTGCCACTCCGGAAGTAGTAACAGATATTCAAACAAAACTAAACTTTAAAAAAAACAGTCAGGTTTTCCGAATGAGTTTCGAAAGAAAAAACTTGGCTTATATTGTACGTCCTACAGAAAATAAACAGGAAGAGCTATTACATATTTTAAATAGTGTGCCCGGCTGCGCCATTGTCTATACCCGCAACCGGAAACGCACACGTGAAATTGCCGAACTACTGGTCAATAACGGCATAACTGCCACTTTCTATCATGCCGGTTTGAATAATGATGTAAAAGATCAACGTCAAAAAAGCTGGCTCACCGGAGAAAGCCGTATTATGGTAGCAACCAACGCTTTCGGCATGGGTATCGACAAGCCAGATGTACGTATCGTTATCCACATAGATATGCCTGATTCTCCTGAAGCCTATTTTCAAGAAGCCGGACGAGCAGGGCGTGACGGGCAGAAAGCATATGCTGTTCTGCTATACGCCCAAAGTGATAAAACCACTCTCAACAAACGTATCAGTGATACATTTCCCGACAAGGATTATATCCGAAAAGTGTACGAAGATATCAACTACTATTTTCAAATGGCCATGGGAGACGGTATAGGTTGCACCTTTGCTTTTAACTTGGATGAATTCTGTCGTAACTTCAAACATTTCCCCGTACAAGCAGACAGCGCTTTAAAGATTCTGACCCGTGCCGGATATTTAGAATATACGGACGAGCAAGATAATGCTTCACGTATTCTTTTCACGATGAAACGCGACGAACTCTATAAACTACACGAGAATGATACAGATACAGAGAAACTGATAAACATCATCTTGCGTTCTTATACAGGATTATTTACTGATTATGCCTATATTAACGAAGATTCCTTAGTAATCCGTTCCGGATTAACCCGCCAACGAATCTATGAAATTCTACTGACGCTAACTCGTAGACATATCATACATTACATTCCACGGAAAAAGACACCTTATATTATATATACCCGTGAACGGCAAGAAAAGAATCGCCTTGTCCTAACTCGGGAAATATACGAAGACCGAAAAAAAAGCTATACCACCCGAATCAAAGCTATGATAGAATATGCCACAGCCGATGATAAATGTCGTAGCCGAATGCTACTCAGATATTTTGGAGAAAAGAACGAACACAACTGCGGACAATGTGATGTATGCCTTAACAAACATCATTCAGGAATAAAACAGGGGGAATTTCAAGAATTGGAAAAACAAATCAAACAGCTATTACAGGCAAACGCCATGCCTGTTTCAGAACTACTGAACCAATTGAATAGCAATCGTGAAAAAGCGGAAAAGGTACTCTCCTACCTACTTTCCGAAGAAATAATACAATTAAAAAATGGAATTCTTTCTGTATAAATCGTATCTTTGCCATTGATTTATTAACCTTTTACCCCAACAGAATATGAAAAAAATGCATCTGGCAATCATTTGTCTTTTTACCGGTTGTACTATCTTTGCCCAAAACATAGATGTACAGCCCATCCCTCAACAAGTTTCCAAACAAGGCGGACAAATCAATTTACCTGAAACTTACCAGCTCTTGGGAGAAACTGAAGCTAATCCATATGCCGTACAAGAATTAAAAGATTTATTAGGTGGAAAACACCCGGCCAATACCGGTTTGCGCATTTATATTGGAGAAAAAGGAGACAAGTCTATCCGCAAGTTTACTCGTCAAATCCCCAACCAAAAGGAAGGTTATTATCTATCCATCAATAATAAGGAAATAATTCTGGCAGGAAACGATGAACGTGGAACCTACTATGCCTTGCAAACCTTAAAACAATTGCTCAAAGATAACCAATTACCGATAATAGAGATACAAGACTATCCGGCCATATGCTACCGTGGTGTCGTAGAAGGATTTTACGGGACTCCCTGGAGCCATAATGCCCGTCTTCGCCAACTTCAATTTTATGGTGAAAACAAAATGAACACCTATATATACGGTCCTAAAGATGATCCTTACCATAGTTCTCCCAACTGGCGCTTGCCTTACCCCGAAAAAGAAGCAAAACAATTACAGGAATTAGTAAAAGTAGCCCAAGAAAACGAAATAGATTTTGTTTGGGCCATCCATCCAGGGCAAGACATCAAATGGAATAAGGAAGACCGTGAACTATTATTGGCAAAATTTGAAAAGATGTATCATCTCGGTGTCCGTTCTTTTGCCGTCTTCTTTGATGATATTTCAGGAGAAGGTACTAACCCTGTGAAACAAGCAGAACTGCTGAACTACATAGATGAACATTTTGTAAAAGTAAAACCAGATGTAACTCCCCTTATCATGTGTCCCACGGAATACAATAAAAGTTGGTCCGACCCTGCTAAAGGATATCTTACTACTTTAGGAGACAAACTGAATCCATCCATACAAATTATGTGGACAGGAGACCGAGTTATTTCCGATATTACCCAAGATGGTATTCAATGGATAAACGACCGGATTAAACGTCCGGCATATATATGGTGGAACTTTCCTGTTTCCGATTACGTTAGAGATCATCTGCTCATGGGACCAGTATATGGAAACGATACTCAAATAGCCCATCAGATGTCTGGCTTTGTAACTAATCCGATGGAACATGCCGAGGCTTCTAAAATAGCTATTTATAGTGTAGCCTCATACGCTTGGAATCCCCAAAAATATAACAGTGAAAAAACTTGGAAAGATGCTATTATGAACATTTTGCCCGATGCAGCCACTGAATTGGAATTCTTTGCTGCCCACAATTCGGACTTGGGTCCCAATGGACATAAATATCGCCGAGAGGAATCTGTAAATCTCCAACCTACAGCGCAAAGCTTTACTGAAAGTTACATAAAAAATAAAACTTACACTGAAAAAGATTTCTCTATTCTACAAGAAACCTTCAGCCAGATGATTGAATCAAGTGATATTTTAGTCGCCCATGCTGATAAAAATCCGATTATAGTAGAAATCATGCCTTGGCTTTATCAATTCAAACTATTGGGAGAAACCGGAAATGAAGTATTGGCAATGGTCAAAGCATACGACAAAAATGACCAATCTTTATTTATGCGTAAATACAAGCACGTGAAAGCCTTGCAACAACAAATGTTTCAAATTGACCAGACATACAACCAAAACCCTTACCAGCCGGGTATAAAGACAGCAGGAAGGGTAATCAAGCCATTGATTGATCAAACTTTCGCCACCGTCACGCAATGCTATAACCAAAAATATAGTACACTGCTGAATGCTGAAACCGACTATATGCCGCATAAACTAATAAGCGATATCAGTCAGATAAAGAACTTACCTTTACAGGTAAAGATAAACCGCATTCAGATTTCTCCGGCGCTGGAAGTTATCAAATGGCCCGGTAATGGTTCATTGACTATCGAACTGGATCAAGTTTATCCCGGAGAAAATATAGAGATAGATTTCGGGAAACCGGAAATCGCAACTTGGGGAAGCCTTGAGATATCTGCAAATGGAAAAGACTGGAGTAAAGTACACTTTACACAAGAAAACAACCGACTGACTGCCAGTTTACAACAGAAACCAATAAAGGCAGTACGTTTTACCAACATGCAGCATCAGGAACAAGAAATTTACCTCAGACGATTTATTATAACAATAGACAAATAAAACAACTATAAATTATGGGCTTATTTAAATCCTTATTCGGCGGAAACAACATCCCCGAAACCGAAAAAGAGAAAAATGATAAAAAGAACTTCGAGATTTTAAAATACGATGGCATCCGCGCCCAACGTATGGGTAAACTACCTTATGCCATTAAATGTTTTGAAGAGGCAGTTGCCATCAACGATGAATTAGAAACTCTCAGCCTGCTAGCCACTGCTTATACACAGGCGAACCGACTAGATGACGCCCGTATCACACTAGACCGCATGGCTACAAAAGATCCTGAACAAGTAAACACCTTCCTTTCACTAGCTGGCATCTGCTATATGCAGGAAGATTACGAAAATATGAAGGATGCCTGCCAAAAAGCTTTGGTTTTAGATAATAAGAACCCCCTATCTTTCTATTTGACAGCAAAAGCAGCTATCGGCATGAAAGATGATATCACTGCCATTGCCATGCTGACTAAAGCTATCGTATTGAAAGAAGATTATACCGAAGCATACCAGCTACGCGCTGAAGTACTTTGGAAAATGAAACAAGCAAAAGATGCTGCTGAAGATATACAAAAGTTACTCAGCCTCAATCCCGACGACGAACAAGCCTTGCTCTTGAAAGGAGAAATTCTAGCCGCCACCAATGAACCGGAACAAGCACAAGAATGTTTTAATCAAGTATTGTCACTCAATCCGTTCAATGAAAAGGCCTATATCCTGTCAGGCGAACTATATCTGGCAAACAAAGATTTTGACAAAGCATTGGCTATATATGATGAAGCCATTGAAATCAATCCAAACTTTGCCAAAGCATATCATGAACGAGGACGTATCAAATTACTTAAAGGAGACAAAGACGGATCTGTGGAAGATATGAAGAAAGCAATAGAACTGGCTCCTGAAAATGAAATTAATATTAGCGGTCAATACAATAATTATGAAAACATGACTAAGAATGTTCCGTTTTAAAAGCGGAACATTTCAATTCGTTTTATTGTTTATTTATATACAAAATAAGCAAAAAACACATGAGCGTAAAAGAACAATATTGGAAATACTCCCTTATCACCATTATACTGGGATTAGGACTTATTTTATTTATAAAAATGTCTCCTTTCATGGGAGGTATTTTAGGAGCATGCACCATTTACATTATGGTAAGAAAACAAATGTTTTATCTTACCCAAGAAAAGCATTTCAAAAAAAGCATTACAGCCATTTTACTCTTGATAGAAGCTATTATGTGCTTTCTTGTACCTTTATCATTGGCCGTATGGTTATTGATCAATAAATTACAGACGGTAAACGTAGATACGACAGGTTTTATCCATACGGTAACCAATCTTGCCGATTGGCTCCATACCAAGACGGGATATGACTTACTAAAAGCGGAAAACATTTCATCCATAGCCTCAATTCTTCCTGCCATCGGACAGTTTCTGATGGGAAGTATCAGTAGCTTTGCCGTTAATGCTTTCGTATTGGTCTTTATTCTCTACTTCATGCTGATTGGCGGAATTCAAATGGAAAAATACATCTATGAGTTACTTCCCTTCAGCGAT